>Ga0207010_1062_pt1 | contig 21899 bp, 27 predicted proteins | sample Alteio_BWMinCont_82_FD_153465 | JGI IMG/M metagenome (GOLD analysis project Ga0207010, IMG submission 153465) | Enriched cells from forest soil in Barre Woods Harvard Forest LTER site, Petersham, Massachusetts, United States -... | ecosystem: Environmental > Terrestrial > Soil > Temperate forest >...
CCTTTAAGAATAATCACTTTTATTCCTCGCATTTACATCAATAGCCTGCAGCCAAAAGAGAAACATCCCCTCTACCTGCACCTTCTCGAACAAGGAGTAGATAAAGGTCTATTAAAAGCAGATTATGTCTATTTCACCACTACGTGGACCTGCATAGAGAAATACTTTGAAGTAAGTGATTTTTATCATTTTATCGATGTTCCTGATGGCTTATACTATGCCAGTTCTTCCCAATCATATTTTGGCGGCCCACCAAATAACGCACAATTAAAGATGCTAGGCCTGCCCGAAAAACCACCCATTATTGAACTTATTGGATAAGATAAACGAAGTAGAGCTAAAGGCCTGTGAGCTAAAGGCCTGTGAGCCAAAGGCTCATTCTATTTTTTGTAAGGGACCAAAACGTTACTTAACATGGAAAAATGTTTAATATTAAGGGAAACCAATCTAGCACCAATTTCTTTTGCTGTAGCAGCTATTAAAGCGTCAGCTAACCCAACTCCATGGCTTTTACCAAAATCCCGGCGAAATAGTCCGCCTTAGATAGTCTACGAGAACATCTGTATCAATCAGCAGTTTTACAATCGAACTCATTTCTTATCTCGCTATAATCAGGTAAATCTTTTCGTTTAGCCCAAAGGCCAGCAGCATGATGTTTTTTACGTTTTAAAGGCGGATTTTTGAATAAAATATATTGATCAATGGCATCGCGGATAAGTGCACTCTTGTGCTTACCAGTAGTTATAGAAAGCAAATTCAATTGACTTCGTTCATTCTCTGTAATATATATTTGTGTTCTAAACATACAATTTCCTTTACTAATGTATACACCACCTATTTTTAGTGTACATCACCATTTTCATTTACGCAAGTAATCAATTGGGGTCGTGTCTGAGAAAACACATCTTAAGGTGAATAGCAGCACTCCAGATGCAAGGCGCAAATTCGCAGCCGAGACTGATCTCTCAGCAAGAATTTGCAACGCAGCAGATGGGGTGCTGCTATTCACCTTAAGATGTGTTTTCTCAGACACGACCCCAATTAGCCCATTAAGCGCCAGTCGGTGACCTGGAAGAGTTCTTTGGGGATTTCGAAGAGGAAGCGGGAGGGGCGGCTGGGGGTCTCTTTGCCGAGGCGGCTGCGCTGCTTGGCGGCACTGATGTAGAGATGCTCTTTGGCGCGGGTGATAGCGACGTACATGAGACGCCGTTCTTCTTCTAAACCCGTTTCTTTGAGGCTTTTTTCGTGGGGGATGATATGGTCTTCGATGCCAACGAGGAAGCAAACACGGAATTCGAGCCCTTTGGCGCTATGGAAGGTCATAAGATTGACCTTATCATCTTTAAAGTTTTTGCCCGCATTCATGATCTGCTGATTCAAAGCCATATTGCCGATAAAGGCTTCCAAGCTCTTTTCTTGCGGGGGAACATCTTGCTTTTCGAATTCTGAGAGGGCATTGATGAACTCTTCGACGTTATCCCATTTGAAGTCGCGCATCTGCTCGCTTTTCACCTCTTCTTTGATCGCTTTCCTGTAATCGATTTTTTCAGTCAACCATTTTAACGATTCCCCTAACCCTTTGTTTGCAAAACGGTCTTTAGCCTCTTGGATAATACCTAAAAACGATTCTATTCCTTTGTGTGCTTTGGAACTGATCTCCAAATGACCAACGGAGCCGTTATCCTTGACAGCTTCATTGAGAACGCTCCACAAAGTTTTTCCGTGTTTTCGGTTATAGCTGGTGAGCTTATCGAGGCTATCTTCTCCTATGCCACGGCGCGGTTGATTGATAATTCTGAGAAGCCCTTCCTGGTCCAATGGATTTGATATAATGCGCAAATAGGAGCAAAGGTCCTTGACCTCTTTCCTTTCAAAGAATTCAGTGCCGCCAAACACCTGGTATGGAACGCCCAGCATCCACTTATCCTGGTGCTTCCAGGCTTGCTTCATCAAGGCCATTTCCACTTGTCTGGCCAAGGCATTCGATCGGTAGAGGATAGCGATATCGTTCCATTTTAAGCCCAGCGATTCTTTGGCTTTTACAACTCTTTTGGCGACCGCATCGGCCTCATCAATTTCATTTGGGGGGAAGAATAGTTCGATGGTGTTGCCGTCGCCTTTATTGCTCCACAATACCTTGTCATGCCTTTCAGCATTGTTGCCAATGACGGCATTGGCAGCGCGCAGGATCAAATTCGTCGAGCGATAATTTTGCTCCAGCTTGATTACCATAGCGTTAGGAAACTCAAGGATATTTTTAACGTTGGCCCCGCGCCAGCCGTAAATGGACTGATCGTCATCCCCTACAACACAAAGATGATTATATTTTGCCGATAATGACGAAGCCAGGCGGTACTGAATTGGATTGGTATCTTGATACTCATCGATCATGATATAGCGATATTGCTCTTGATACCTGTCCAGGACATCGGGAAATTTTTCAAAAAGATCGACGGTCAAACCCAGCAAATTGTCGAAATCAACTGCATTATAAGCCCGCATGCTGGCTAGAAGGCGCCGGTAAACTTCCTTGGTGAATCCCTCATACCATTCTGATTCAACTGCTGTCAGCTCCTCCGGAGTCAACCCTTTGTTCTTGGCATTCCGGATAGCATTCATAGTGGATGAGAGTGACGGGAGTTCCCCATCTATCTGGAGGATATCCCTGACGATCATATTGACCAGCCGCATCACATCTTGCTCGTCGTAAAGGGTGAACTTGGTCGTATAGCCTAGCTTGCCGATTTCTAACCTTAACACCTTCATACAGAAGCTATGAAAGGTACAGAGGGTCACTTCCTTGGCTGCTTTGGCGTCGACAAATCTGGCCAGGCGGCTCCGCATCTCTGCTGCGGCTTTATTGGTAAAAGTAAGTCCTAGGATATTCTTGGGAGAGACTCCCTGATGGATTAGATTGGCCATCCGCATGGTCAAGACGCCGGTTTTGCCGCTTCCTGCACCGGCCAGGATCAACATCCTCCCTTGAGTATGTTCGACGGCTTTTTTCTGCTCCGGATTTAACTTCTGGAGCTCTTCATGGAACATCATACCAGCCTCTAGTTAAAAATTCTCATTTGGGCTGTGCCAAAGCCCCGTGGTTGAACGATCGTAAGTTACTAATATGAGGCGACTTACGATCGTTCAACCGCGGGAACTTTCGCGCAGCCCAAATGGGGATTTTTATCTAAAGGCTGATATATTGCGTTGCAAATTTCAAGAGTTCTTGCTGAACATCCTGCATGCGAGCATCTTTGGCTTGCGTGCGAGGCTTAACTAATATATCTAAGGGTCCAGAAAACTGCTGATAGGACAAACGGTAAGCCTCACGGACAATCCGTTTAAACCGGTTACGATCATGCGCTTTTCCATACTTGCGCGTTACAGTGATCCCCAGCCTGGAGACTGGCCTCCGCCCCTGCTGAATATCGACAATGACCCATTGACCTACAAACCGTTTCGTCCGGCTGCCCGACATGCTCCTATAATGGGAGCTTGTCCGGAGCCGAACTGACTTGGGAAATGTTAGACTCTTGTTAATTGCTTGCGCCCACGAGCGCGGCGATTTTTAATGATTTTACGCCCGCTTGCTGTGCTCATTCTTTTTAAGAATCCATGTTCAGATGCACGGCGACGTTTACTTGGTTGATAGGTACGCTTCACGGCTGACTTCCTTCAAAATTAATTGTTACTTATGCGAAAAGAATACAGAACTTGAGAAAAAAATGCAAATACAAAAGAAAAACGATTGAAGAAAAATGGCCCTTAGGCTATAAATATACGTTTAAACCTCTTAATCAGGGAAAGTACATGAAAGTAAAAGCATCGATCAAAGCCGATCCAACAAAGGGTGACATACTAGTTCGCCGCGCCGGCCGCCTTTATGTCATCAATAAAAAGGATCCCAATCGTAAGCAGCGCCAAAAAGGGCCAGCACGTAAAAAATAAGGAATAGAAATGGCTAAAAAGTCTTCTGTAGAAAAACAAAAGCGTCGTGAAAAACTCGTCAACCTTAAATGGGAAAAGAGAACTGAACTTCGTGAAAAAAGCTACAACATGAACCTCAGCGAAGAAGAAAGAGAACAAGCACGCATCGCACTTAATAAGATGCCGCGCGACTCTTCTCCTTGCCGCTTAAGAAACCGTTGCCAACTGACGGGACGTGCTAGAGGCTACCTCCGCAAGTTCAAACTCTCACGTTTGACCTTCAGAGAATTCGCTTCCAATGGACTCATCCCCGGTATCACCAAGTCAAGCTGGTAACAGCAAAAGCTAAAGGCTGACGGCAAACTTCAGATGTAGGACTAGGGCTGAAAGCCCGAAATAGTGATAGCCTGGTGGCGTAAGCCCCAGGCCTATAGTTTATACTTTCGGCTCTGGGAAATGAGCGAATCTCGATCTTGATCATAATCTTAATCTTGCTTTTCTTTATCTTTCTGAGTTTGACGTCTTGCCCAGTTCAGTCACGAAACGCTTTAACGTCTACCAAAAATCCATTCGTTTCATCACATAGATTAACTGTATTGAGTTATCATTATATTATCATTATAAACTCCATCTATGATTCAATCTCACAGCGTGTAGTACATGATGCTGACGTATTTGAAATTGCCAGGGTATTACAAAACCCTTCAAATGAGTTTAAATTAGACCAACTATCTTTCACTACCCTTGATGAATTTAGGGATTTTCCAACCGAGGCTCTGGACGAAGAGGTGATCAAATTCATCAAGATAACGGATAACCCCAAATTAAAGAGACACCTCGAGGACAATTCACAGAACTACCTCAAAGATATGGTGTTAATATTCCGCACTCTCAACGGGAATAGCAATACCCCAGTGTTTCCTCTCATGGGGAAATACCTTGATAAACTGGATCGACTGGTACCAAAAACCGATCACCTCGATCCACGAGTTATTGAGATACTCTCAGCCTAAAATAGGTTAACCTAGAAACGGCGATTGGAACCCCCTTCGAAACGCCGTTTCTAGGTTCAAGGATGTGGGGTGATATCTAATATATAGATTTCACCCTTACCAGGACCACATACCCAAAAAATACGGTATGCATCGGGTGTATTATTCTGAGCATAGGATTCAAAAACATCGCCTAATTTGCATTGCATTTCTGAGAATTTGTGGGTGTTCAATGAAGGATGTTTTAGGTTTGTTTCCATAAATCCCAGAACTCTATTGAGCTGTTTTAAAAGCCCCTTTTTTGACTTGTCGAGTTTTAATTCTATTATCTTCAGTTTTGCTTGTTCGGAAAATTGCAATTTGAACTGCATTTAATTTATTCCTCGTCGTCTTTGGCATATTTCGCAAAAGATCCCAAGTCATGCAATCGCCCTTCTTCAGCATCTTTAATGCCTTTCATAAGCGAAGCTAATGCTTTTGGATCTTTGTAGATCCAGTGATCTTTTTCCGGCACTAGGCAAACTGGTTCCAATACGATCTTAGCCCCTTCGCGATACATTCGAAATGAACTAAAATTATCCCTTTCGTCTTTGGACAATATGCGTGTTAAGCAAACGCGTTGCTTATCATCCATATTGACTGTAGATGTATGTTTTCTCATAATTTCCCCTTTGGCTATCTTTATTTTACCACATATGGGAAATTCCCACAATCAATAAATAGGGTTGAATTTCTTTTATCTTTTATTATATTGGTTAAAAAAAATCTATTCTGATCTATGGGGAAAGGATGCTGATCAGATTGTCAAAATGGAACAACAATCAGTCTCGTTAAAACATCAGCGATCACAGAGGTCACAGAGGAGTTCAACTCACTCTTTAGTGAGAATTTTCTTTAGGTCTGGCAGCTCTTCGAGCTTTTGCCATTGTGACATCCCTTCGCTCCAGAGATATGAATTTGAATCAAGGAGTGCCCTATCCCATAGATCGCGAAGTGCGATGGTGCTGACCGGCCCTATCTGCTGATGGTTTTGGTCCAGATAATACCAAAGCCTATTCTCTTCGGGAGAAGATTCAAAAGGTTTGGTGGGTGTAGGATGTAGTGATGGCGCAGGTTTTGACACTGCCATCGTCGGATTACCATTGGAAAGCTCGGGAATAAAATAGAGGACAATCATAGGTATAATGCCAAAGAAAACAGCCAGTATAAACCATCCGAGCTGACTTCTCCCCTTTCGTCCTGCAAAATACGAGGTGGCAATAGCAATAATAATGTTAAAAGCGAAAATGAGGAACATATGTTGATCGGTGTAAACCATGGGTATTCCTTAATATTTGATAATAATAAAATTTCATGTTAATGTATTCATAAACAAGTGTCAACACCTGGATAGGAGAGTTATATGATAGATGCTAAGTTTAAAGCCGATAAGAAAAAAGTCGATACGAAAGAATTTGTCATTCCCGAAACCGTTTTCATCCGCGACATCGAAGATAAGGTTTTCCAGTCGATCATTTTGCAATGTTTATCTAAGGTTGAAGGGATCAGTCTTGTGGAAGGTAACTATATCGACCATCTTCTGGGACGAAGTGCCGAAGGCGTTAAAGGTATCTACGCCGAGCAGGATGATAAAAACCAATCAGTTAAAGTAAAGGTGGAAGTCAATATCGCATTCGGACTCTCCATCCCTGCAAAAGCTGAAGAAATACAGACCAAGATCGCTGATGAAATCACCAATCTGACAGGCTTGCACGTCGCCTCTATCCATGTCGTATTTAAAAATGTCATTTCAGAAGAGCAGGCAGCGAAGGCAAACACCGCTCAAGGACTTCCATCCATGTTAGGAAACAACATCGAAGAAGAGTATACCGATGAGTTTTAAATTTGCCCGCTTCTTTTCTTTGACAACGAGCTTTATTCTTGGCGCTTTTTTCTTTATCCTGGGCGTCTACAGCATCGTTTTGACTTTTTCACCCTTCCTGAGGGACGCGACAGCAGCTTTTATCGGAGAAAACTCGCTTATTCTCTCGTTGTTTGGATTGGGACTGGTCCTGATTGGATTATCTATCTTTGTCAATGCTATCCTAAGTTCAAGAAGGCATTATGCGTATGTTCAGACAGGCAAGCATGCGGTCATGATGGATGAAAGCCTGATCGAACAGTACTTAGAAGCCTATTGGAAAAAGCATTTTCCTCTTGAACAGATTCCTTTTTTCCTGACTATTAAGAAGCAATCGCTCAAGATAGAATCTGATCTCCCTTATATGCCTGAGCCTGAAAGGATCGTATTCCTTGAAAAGGTCCACAAAGATTTTGCAGATATTTTTGGAAAGCTTCTGGGTTATCCCCATCCCATCAATTTCATCGCTAATTTTAAGCCTCAACGTAAAACTTAATGCGGACCGCCTTTTCCCTCTTCCATTCACACTTGGACCTTGCGCACTCCTACTGGAGCAAATTGCTCACACGGGAAGACATTGTTATCGACGCCACCTGCGGCAATGGACATGATACTCTTTTTCTTTCACAGCTTGCCGCCAAAGTTTATGCATTTGATTTGCAGGAAAAAGCCATCAGCAGTACTAAAACGCTGCTAGGTGATGTTTCTAATGTACATCTGGAAGCGAGGTGCCATTCAACCTTCCCTGCTAATATTCCTCAAAGCTCAGTAAAACTGATTGTGTACAATCTGGGCTACCTTCCAGGAGGCAACAAGGAGCTCACTACTATGACAGAGACCACTTTGGCAAGCATCAAAGCGGCTGAGCAGCTGATCATGACTGGGGGCGCAATCAGCATCACATGCTATCCGGGCCATCCGCAAGGGGCCATCGAGCAACAAAAGATCCTTGAATATGTCAAAACTCTTCCGCCTCAGCTCTGGAATTGCTGCTTCCACGAATGGGTGAATAGAGCCGCATCGCCCAGTCTGTTGTTGCTGCAGAAAGCTCGTGAGGGGTGAGTGGCGCTAAAATTTCAACGCAAAGAAGCCGCGCGCAGGGCCACAGCCATTAATTAAACACAGAGGCACGGAGACACAGAGATTGGCATGAATGCGTTTAAATTGGGCGTCACTCCGCATTCACGAATTCATGCCAATCTCTGTGCCTCTGTGTTTAATTAATGGCTGTGGTCCTGCGCGGCTTCTTTGCGTTGAAATTTTAGCTCGACTTGAAGCCCACGACGGTCTTGTAGCACAGAATGAGATGGTTCACACCATTCAAGGCAGAGTGAGGGACAGACTCTATCGGTAGATGGAATTCCTGCGCGATCGCATTTTTGGAGAGATTGATTTCTGTTGGATACTGGCTTATTTTATGCTGCTGGACCTTCAAGGCCCAGTACATAGAAGCGAAATCAAGCCAGTGATAAGGCCAGTTATGCTTTTCTTGAGTGTAGACATCGACGATTTGTGAAAAAAAACCGCGGTCAAATGAGGGGTTCTGACAAACATAGAAGGCTCTTCCACGTGCAATTTTCATATCATTGAAAATTTGTACGATCTCGCTGCCAACAACTTTTTCTTCTTGTCCAAGGAGGACCTTATCCCAAGTGAAGCCATTGATCTCTGTACTGGAAGGATCTCTGCATTCCCATTCGGTGGGAGGCTGTTTGACGATGCTCTGATATGTCAGAAGCTCCTCGCCGGTTTCAGGATCGAGAATTTTAAATGCTATCTCCAGAACACGATGACGATAGGCATCGAGCCCTGTCGTTTCTATATCTAGAAAAATAGCCTGCATATATTTCAACTTTGTTGAAGAGGAATTGCAAAAAAAAGGGCTTGGAATCTCCAAGCCCCGTTATACTTATCTAATCGGTTAAATTAGAAGCGATAGCCTAGGTCTACAGTAAAGCCCCAAGATGTCCATCTTGTCTTACCGCCTCTTCCACTAGAAGAGCCGCTATCAACGAATTCATAGTCATATCCATAATCTGAGCCAGAAGCAAAGTAACTGCTGCTTCCGCTGCCATTGTCACCATGACGTCCAGATTGGAAGGATTTCCACTTGAATCCTACGCCAACTTCCCAACCATCACACAGGTCATAGTATGCATCTAAATAAACGACGTTACCATAACGGCTGTCATTAGATTTGCCAGAGAAATCACCCAACTTAGTATGGTTTCTTGCCCAATGGAATTCATAACCTAAATCGAAGTGCCATTCGCAATCTTCGTAGTCAACTTCCAATCCGAGCCAAGGTCCATACCATTTTGTAGAATATTCTAATTTATCGCCGGAATATGAATCATATCCATAACCATAGAGATCACTAGAATAACCGGAAGAGTTGAATTTTTGATGTGTAGTTAGTCTGTTCCAAGCATAACCGACTGTGGGTCCGATACCCCAATTGCAATCGATTGCATACAGCCATCCAAAACCGATGTCATAATCGTAGGTGCGTGTATTTTTTGCGTCTATATGGCCAAATCCATTACCGTAGCCATAGTCATAACCATAACCTGATGAGTCATTGCCATTTGTGAATTTACCGTTGTTACCCCAACCCCAGACAGCTGATCCTTTTACATAAAAATCATCTAACCAGGATTCTTCGCAACCACAGAAACCTGTAAACGCGTACTGACCGCGTAAACCGAATTCCCATGTGTTAACATCTTTCAATTTTAGTTCGTTGTTACCAAATCCGAAATTGTCGAATGTTGTTTTAACTTCGTCTCTTCTCCAGCCACCTGTGAGGCTTACATCCGATACAGGATGGAAAGCTTCAAGAGAGGGAGATGTTACAAAAAAAATAGAGGCTAGAGCACACCCTAAGCCAATTATTTTGTTCTTTAACATAGTTTTTCCTTTTGTTTTTGTGTAGGTCCATTTTCAAAAATTGAACTTATAAACCTTAAGCTGAGATTTGGTCAATACTTTTAGGTTTTTTCTCAAAATGATATATCAAGTATAATTTTTCAAGAAAAAAGAGTTGTTTTAGGAAAAAAATTTAAATTGTCGGATTTTCCTTGCCTACTTCCACGGTAAATTGGTAAAATTCTAAACTTTATACATTCTCTATAACCAAAGAAGAAATATGAACCTCATGAAACCTTTGCATCGTCTTTTTGCAAGATTCAGATATCCTGTTTCCATGCCAGAAGATGTTGCATCTGATTTAGGCTTAAGCATTAACAATCAACTCAGCTTCCAGGAATTCATTAATTACCTGACAAATCCGACCGTAAAGCCCACAAAATTAAGCCGTTACATGCCCAGGCATGAAGCCGAGTGCATTTTTCAAACTGCATTGCGCAAAGAAAGATTCAAACATGACTCTCTTTTTTCGTATTATTTCAACGGCGGGTGGATGGAATTTGTCCTTCAATTCGACGAACAATCACGTCTTAGACGACTCTATATCAAGCACAAAGATATAAAGCAAAGACACGAAATATCCATATCAAGTTAACTAAGGACAGCATGTCACTTTCACCACAAAAATTCCGCGAAATCATATTTCAGGCACTATACAGCCTTGACATTGGCCATGCGGATGAAGAAGCTATTTTAGAATTAATGATGGGCGAGCTGTCTGTGACTAAAAAGAACGTCAGGCTTGCGCAGGAAAAAGTGGAGAAAATCAGGCACAAGCTTGCTGAAATTGATCCGATGATAGCCTCTGTGTCTACTTCCTACACATTTGACAGGATACAGACCGTTACAAAAAATATCTTGCGACTAGCTGTGTACGAACTTCTGTTCGAAAAAGATGTTCCGCCAAAAGTAGTCATGGCAGAAGCCATCCGCCTGTCGAGAAAGTTCAGCAGTCCTGAGTCAGCATCCTTCACAAATGCCCTTTTGGACCATCTGTACAAAGCAAGTCAAGGAAAACATGTCGATCCAAAATCTTTGGAAGAGCAAGGGAAAGAGCTCCTGGAGCATGAGAAAGCCTCTTCGGAAGAGGCCCTCAAACAACATTTAAATCGGGAAGCGGCCGATGCCGATTAGTGATCATTTTATCCAAAATAGGCTCTTAAAGGAGCTGTCGACATTTGGAATTGGCGGACCAGCAAAGTATTTTGTGGAAGTAAAACAAATTTCCGACATGCAAAAAATCCTTTCATACTGTAATGAGAATCTAGTCCCCTATTTCATTTTGGGCAAGGGATCCAACTCCCTTTTTGATGACAGAGGTTTTGATGGTCTTGTCATCTCTAACAAAATAGACTTCCTGCACAAAAGTGAAGATCTCTGCCGGCATGTGGGCGCAGGTTACAGCTTCTCCCTTTTGGGAAATCAAACTGCCCGCCAGGGCCTATCAGGGCTAGAGTTTGCTTCCGGCATACCTGGAAGCATCGGCGGAGCCATCTTTATGAATGCAGGGGCTAATGGACGGGAGACATGCGAATCGCTGATCGAAGTCGATTATGTGACACCTGAAGGGGAGCTGGTCCATCTAAAAAAGTCAGAGTTAGAATTCCGTTACCGCTATTCATCCTTCCAAAAAATGAAAGGGGCGATTGTCGGCGCAAAATTTGTTTTGACCCCATCCGGCTCAGCGAGGGAGAAGCAGCTTAAAATCATCGATTACCGAAAGAAAACACAGCCTTATAATGCCAAATCAGCCGGCTGCGTGTTCAGAAATCCTGACTGCGGTGCAGCCGGAGCTTTGATCGATCAGAGCCAGCTAAAAGGAGCATCGATTGGTGGAGCGCAGGTATCGAGTGTCCATGCCAATTTTGTCATTAACACCGGCAATGCCACTGCTCTAGAAGTGTTGGAATTAATAAAACTGATTTCTAAAACGGTGCATGAGAAAACTGGTGTTGAATTAGAAAGCGAAGTCAGATTAATCCCCTATAAGATGGATTCAGGTTGATGAATGAATTTCGCGCCGACCTTCATTGCCATACAACCTGTTCGGATGGGACCGCTACTCCGGCAGAAATCATCAATTTAGCCCTTCAAAATAAACTGAGCGGCCTTTCTATAACCGACCATGACACCATCGACGCCTATGCAGAAGCGCTCCCCCTTGCAAAAGAGTGTGGGATTCCTCTCGTTTCCGGCGTCGAATTTTCTGCTTCGCACAAAGGGACAAGCGTTCATCTTCTGGCCTATAGCTTTGGATTAAATTCGGAGATCATCCGCAATTTCTGCCTGAAACACAAGCAAAGGCGGATTGACAGGAATAAGATCATCATCGAGCGATTAGCCAAGGCAGGCATGCCTTTGATGCCGGAAGACATCAGCCAGCTGACTCCCGACTTCCATTCGAGCATTGGCCGGCCGCATATCGCTGCCGTGATGGTAAAGCGAGGCTATGCCGAATCAATCCAGGATGCCTTTAACAGATACATTGGAGAAGGCAAACCTTGCTTTGCAGAGGGGGGGGGCGTTCTCCGTCGAAGAAACCCTTGACATCATCCACAAGGCCAACGGACTAGCCATCATCGCTCACCCGCATCTCATTGACAACAGTAAAGTACTGATCGATCTGCTCAGCATGGACTTCGACGGCATCGAAGGATACTATGCCCGGTTCCCACCGCAAGCACATGAACGCTGGGTTAAAATCGGGAAGAGGAAAGGGTGGATCATCACCGGCGGATCGGACTACCATGGCGATATCAAGCCCCACCTGCCGCTCGGCAGCTCCTGGGTGGGTGAAGAGACATTTTCCGTATTGCGTAAACACTTTGAAAATAATAATGTGTGAATGAAACGTCTCGCTCAAATTTCAACGCAAAGGTACAAAGAAAAGCAAAAGGGCAAAAGGGGCAAAAAGGGGTAAAGACCTGTTGCTTGCCTCAAAGACGCTAAAAATTTATACACAAAGAACACTAAGGCACGAAGACACAAAGATGTCACGCTGGTTATTAGCGGTCTTTTTTAGACTCTATTCCTGGATTATGCAGTTACTTTTATGAAGTATTTTTTTTACGCTGAAAGCGCCATACAGGCTAGCCTGTATAGCGCGGCCTATAAATAACTAGACTCCAGGTCGCCACTGATGAATGATACGTGCAACCCGAGCGTAGTCCTTACTATGCATAAAGGCAATAGCTTCTTTAGCTTCTTCTATGTTGCCAACCTGCAATTCAGATTCAGCTTTCTCTTGTCCAAATACATTTATGAAAAACGATTTATAGTATCCACTTCTCGCAGATAGAAAGGACGAATTAACTCTTAAACTCTCGCTCTTTCCTTCTTCATCCTTGAGCGTGATGGTAAAATCAGATAGGTACTCATTATTGAAAAGTGTATCAAAAGATTCACCCGGAAACTGCTCCAACACCAGTTCCAAATGCAAATTCTTGATGGCTTCAAAGGTTAGCAATAAAAGTTCTTTAGGGAGCGTATTAATAGCATAAATTTTTAAGAATTCTGAAAACAATTTCTGTCTCATTGCTTCAATTTCTTTGACAGCCTTCTCTTGAGAAGCATTTTGGAAGGGTATCGGAGCTAAGTATTTTTCTATGAGTGACTCACCGGTTTTTTCCTTATGCTTCATGATAAAATGGTAACAACTTTGAAAATCTATATTCCGAAATAGTATTTCTACAACCGTCTCGTTCCTTAAAACAGTATATTCCTTAATTCTACTCAATTTTATTCCATCTACTTCATAGAGACCTAGAGCGGAAATTTCCCATTCAACAGATTATTTTTCCTGATTTGAATTATAGATAGCGATCAGCTTGCCTAAAATGTTTTTAACCTCGTCTGCTTGATCGTTAATTGAATATTTAATCGGATCATAAATCTTAGCTAAACCCTCTATTGGATTTAGACTTCTGCTATATTCGTTATAACCAAGCCCGATGAAGTATTCATCCAGCCAAGAACAATATTCTCTGTTTTTCAATTGTTTTACTGCGTTATCAGGCCAATAGTCGCTTCGTGAAAGCCTTGAAAGTAATTCATATCGGATTTTCATGGAACAATGTGGACTTAATTCCTTACTCACCCCTATTAATTGAGCCGTTGATAATCGCTCAAGTTTGATTTCTTTTTCTTTCACAATATGGATAAGAGCAGACGTTGTAAATTTAGTATAATCTATGAGGTAATCGTTGATAAAATTTCCAGAAAGATCCTCTACAGCTATTACTGCCCTCGTAGTAAATTCGTGTTCTTTTAGCCAGTCTTCATTAAACGCAAGTCCTACATAACTCATTTTATTATTTTTAGATTGAAACATTAAGTTATCCCATTCAATCATCCTCCAATAGAATCCTCTGATCACCTTTTTTTCGTCTTCTGTCCCTTTCTCAGAATACCCCTTTTGATATATTTGAGAGGCTTTTTTATCGTGTAGGAGAAGAACACTACTATTGATCACTTCGAAGTGATGGTGTAAGAATGCCTGAATCTGTTCACAATCTTTTTGATTTTTTTCGACAGTACCTTTAAAAAATTGGGCGGTTCCGGTCGCATAAATAAAAAGAGCGGAGATAATATCTTTGATTCTTTCAAAATTTGATTTTACAACAAGAGTATCAACATTGCTAACTCGCGAGATTTTCAGACCTTGTAACCCATATCCCTTAATAGACTGTTCTGCTTGATATAAAACTTGTGATGATTGACTTAATTGATTGATGCTAACCATAATACCTCAAATTAATTTTCCAACACTATAATAAGGTATTTAATAAAAAGCAATAAATTTAAGTATGAGTCAAAGCTATGATCGCAAAATCCGTAACTTCTCAAAAACTCATGGTGCGATAGATTTGAAGCTGTAGCGAAGCGAAGGCTGCAAATCTATCGCGCCATGAGTTTTTGAGAAGTTACGAATAACTCATCAATGGCTTTAATTGATATCTCATTTTTTAAAAAAGCATTTTCGGGAATACCAGTTCCCAATTCATAAAACTGTTCAAGAACTAATTGTCGGTGTTGATGCTGATTGTGGGCTAATTTTATTAATGCATCGAATGATAATTTGCAGTCCAATTGAGCTTTGCCTCATCAAATCTGTTTTGCTCCAGATATTCTTTCGAGACGTTCCTTAGCATATTAGAGAGCTGGATCAGCTCTACCTCTATTCATTAGAATAATTGGGTAATAGTTGGACCAAATCATATTCTGCTTGCTGCTTCGAAATTCTGTAGCTTTGCCCTCCCAATGCTATTTTGAGTGGTCGCCAGAGCAATAAAATCAACAATTTCCCCTTTTTATTCATCAGACAGAAATCCATACTCATTTAAAGCAAATCCTAGTAAAGGGCCCGTGCCTTCATTAGACATATCTTCAGTTATGTCTAATGCATCAGCTTTCATTAAGAATGATGCACTTTAGGGATACTATGCTTTCGTCGGGATATTTTAAGCTTGGATGGAACATGAGATTTTCTGGGTCTTTTTTCTAGAACTATGCTAAATCCCAAAGCGTCTATAATATTTGAGAAAGATTTGAAAGTAAGATTATCTTGCCTCCACTTGGCTCGGAATATCGCATCACAGGCATTGCATCGCAACCTTTCTGCACTATACGCCTCTGCCCTGATCGGAAACTGCCCCTTTAAAACAAGAATCGTTTCAGGATCATAGTTGTAGACCTTGCCCTTACAGCATTTAGGACAAACATCCCCTATAGCAAGATCTTCGTGCATGATACAGGTGATTTTTGAAAGATCGAACGCGTCCATGGAGCGCTTCCCATGCCCCTTTTTTTTATCCGCCGATGAATTCTTTCCCTTTCCGCTCTGTGATGATCCGCTTGTGTCATTACAGAGGGTGTTGCCATCTTTAGCATTAGATAAATCCTCTTCTACAGCCGTGGCAGGCATGTCAGGTGCTGTACCGCTCTCATCGATTAAATCAAGCTGTTTTTTCAAAGCGGCTTTTGCCCGTTTTTGTTGCTTTTTGCTCTTGTCATTGCTGCCCCCAAACATTAGTCGCTTAAGCCTGGCAACAGTGGCACCTTTCTCTTTGAGCGCATTTTGAAACCATAAGATGGTGTTCACAGCAGTTTCCATGATTTTATATTGGCCAGCTGACAGCATGCTTTTAACGATTTCTAATATCGAATGCAGTTCTGCGGGGTCGGCTTCTAAACGTGTAGGTGTCGCGGTGGTCATACTTCGAGGTAAGCCCTCCCCTTTCTTGTCTTTTTAACAGTATGCTCGTCCAGTTGATCCAACAGTGTATTCATTTCCTCGTTGAGGGTATTTAGCGTTCTGCGGAGTTCTCTTACTTTTTTGTAATTCTCCGTCATCTCCTCGATCCACGCATATTCTTCCTTGGGTACTGCACGAGAAATACCTCGACCTTTCTCGCGCCACGACATCCGATGATGCGGATGTAATTCTCCCTTAGCACATCGACAGTTGGGATTGCCGCACTTAACATGAATCAAGCAAAACGATCCCCACACCATTTTCTTTGTCGAAAGAACCTCATCAAGTATCTTCTGACGCTTTTTTTCTAACGCATGAATTTTTTTCAGCACAGTGTCTCCTTTTAGTTATTGGTTTCTTATATCATATATGAAACCAATATATCAAGCAAAAAAAAATGCACTTTATGAAAAAAGTGCATTTTTCTGTGTTCACCTGTTTGTAACAGGGCTCACCTTACGCCTGGTAAGCAGGCCGCTCTTTTTCACCTTTTCATTAAGGAGAAAAAGAGAAATGACCAGATAAAATTCAGAGCGAGCTGACCACCATAGAGCATCAAAGCAATAGTTCGTTTATGCGAATATTCAGCTCGGTAGATTAACCAGCCAGCAACAGCTATCATAATGTAGAGACAGGACCAGACAGGACCGAATATCCAATCCGGTGGCGTCCATGAAGGTTTGGCAAGTGTGGGATACCATGTCGAAACAGTTTCCTCTGTCCAGAAACTTCCAACGATCTCCACAATAAAGCAAAGAAGGATAAAAATAACGAACGAAATCCACAACTGTTTTTGTTTCATCGTTATTTAAATGGCTTCTCCAGCTAAACCGTTTGCCATTTTCCTAAAAATAAAGTAATGAAAAGGGACAAGAATATACCAATAGAAACGCCCTAAAATACCTTTAGGTCGAAATGTCGCTGTTTGAACAAGAAAGAACTCATGATTTTTTTGCTCAATCTTAAACTGAAGCCAAGCTTCTCCAGGCACTTTCATACCAGCAAAAAGGATGAGATGACCTTTATCTTTATCAGCGAAAATCACTCTCCAAAAATCGATAGAATCGCCTGCTTGGATTTCAAAAGGATGCCGTCTTCCTCTATTCAAACCAACTCCTCCCATTATTTGATCAAATAAACCTCGCAAATACCAAGCCCAATTCAACGCATAATATCCAGTCCTTCCACCAATCCGCCAAATTCGTTCGATAGCAGCTTCTTTCGAATCTTTTATCAAAACTCTTTTTTCATCTTTCAAACAGCCTTCATCAGGAACTACAACATAATTTTCAATATTCGGATCATTTCCAAGGATTTTCCATGAATCCATCCAACTGGAAATTACCTCATTTTGCGAAATCTTTTGAAAGGTAAATTCAAGGGCTTCTGTATATGTCAAACAGAGATGAGGAATGATTTTTTGGATTTCATTCAATTGAACGACACTACTTGTTTTCATGCTTTCTACAAGATAAGAACAAAGTGAGTAACGAACGGATGTGATAAAAACCAACCAATAGCTGGACAAATGAGGGGTTAGAACCGGAACATTTATGATCCATCTTTTAAGATTTCGGAATTTTGCATACCTTAGAAGCAACTCCTTAAATGAAAATGCCTCTGGGCCTCCGATATCAAAAGTTTTATTCAGACATTTTTGATTGAGGAGGACGTTAGAAAGATAAAAAAGAACATCACCAATAGCAATGGGTTGACATAGAGAATTTACCCATTTAGGAGCGATCATTATAGGCAGCTTTTCGCATAAATCCCGAATGATTTCAAAAGATGCGCTTCCCGCCCCAATGATTATGCTTGCGCGCAAAACTGTGCACGGAATACCACTCTGCTTTAAGGTTTTTTCGACTAATAATCGTGACTTAAGGTGAGGAGACAACCTTTTTTCATCATTAATAATCCCTCCTAAATAGATAATCTGCTTAATATGGGATTTTTTTATCCCCTTTAGAAACTGTTCGACTACTTCAACTTCAGTATCCACTAAGTTGCCGACAATTTCGGACATAGAGTGGACGAGATAATAAGCAGCTTCAATATCTTTCGGAATACTTTTTATAGTTTCAGGATTTCTTAGATCTCCCCAAATGTAGTGAAGATTTTGCCTATCTTCAGCAAAAACTTTAGCCTCTTTAATGCGGCACAAAGCATAAATTTGATGACCTTGGTTTAGGAGGTAAAGGATCAGTCTTTTTCCTACAAATCCATTGGCCCCTGTAATCAAAATTTTTGTCATCGATCAATCCCTTGTGTTTCTCTATATAATGAAAGAGCGGTTTTGGATTCTTTGGCATGATCAACGATAGGAATTGGATAGGAGAGGCATTGGCTGTGATGCTTTTCTTGATGCCATTTGTGGATTATCTCAGAGGAGAGTGAAGTCAAATCAGGTATCCATTTTTTAATATACAAACAATTGGGGTCAAACTTCAACGCCTGCATCCAGGGATTGAAGATGCGGAAATAAGGCTGAGCATCGCATCCAGTGCTGGCTGCCCACTGCCAATTCCCATTATTTACTGCAGGGTCATAGTCAATGAGTGTTTGCGAAAAATACCTCTCTCCCCACCTCCAATCAATATGGAGGTCTTTTACAAGGAAACTAGCAACAATCATTCGCACACGATTTTGCATAAACCCTGTCTGATTCATCTCCCTCATTCCTGCGTCAACGATAGGAAATCCCGTCTTCCCCTCACACCACTTTCTAAAAGTTTGTTCATCATGGCTCCACTGAAGGCGATCAAATTTAGCATGGAAAGCGCCTGAAAAAACCTGAGGGAAGTAAAATCCAATCGAAGTAAAAAAATCTCGCCAGTATAGGGACCGGATCAGAGCCGAAGAAGCTCCTAATTGTCTGGATATTACCCAGTATACCTCTCGTGACGAACAAGTGGTAAATTTAAGATGTGCAGAGAGATGCGTTGTGCCTTGCTCCGAAGGAAAATCTCTCAATGACTCATAGTAAGAAAACTGCTCTATTTTCTCTAAAATCTTTAAAGCGGCAGTTCTTCCCCCGCTCGGCGGAAGAAGGCGCTTAGGAAGGATCGTCTTGTAGAGGCTACTGCCTGTAGCAAGAGGAATAGTAGTAGAGTAATAATTCTTGTATCGATTAGTCACAGGAAGCGCTACATTCAATTTCATAGCATTGCGATAAAAGGGAGTAAATACTGTATAGGGCTTTCCATCTCCTTTCAAGGTCTGATCCGGCGAATGCAAGAGAGCATCATCGAAAGAACAAAAGGATACCCCCAATTTTTTACAGGTCGCGTTGATTTTTTGGTCCCGTTTGATGCTATAGGGAGTATAGTCTCGGTTCACAACTACAGCATCCACATGCTGATTTCTAATCAATTCCGCAACCACCTTTTCCGGTTTCTCATAAAACAGGTAAAGCCTTCCCCCTTTATTGATTATATCTTTTTCTAAGTCCTCCAAAGACTCAATCATAAATTGCAGGCAATGGTCGCTTCGATAAGGGTTATGTTCAATTTGTTCAGGTGAAAAAATAAAACAAAGAATAACTTCTTGAGCATGTTCAAGAGCAAAAACAAGCCCTGTATTATCTTCTAAGCGCAAATCTCTTCTAAAAATAAAAAGCGCCTTTTGAAATTTTTTACTCGTTTTCATCATTATTACTCTTTCAGTGAAACACTACTTTATCGCCTTTTGAAGATCTTCGTGCTCAAAAGCAGAAGCCATCTGATCAATCTCTGTTTTTTTTATTTTAAGTTTTGCGGCCTCTTCACGCCATAAAGCTGTCGCTAAGCCTACTTCTTTAAAAATACCTTTCGCTTGTAAATTGTCGAGATCAAAATAGTGTGCCACACTGGCTGCCACATCAAGAGAAGCGCTAGGATCTATTAAATCGATCGCGGTGGATAAAATTCTTGGTTTAATATCTGTTGGTGTGGGATTCAAATCATATGCTGGAGACAAACGCCAACCAGACAGACCAGAGTAGAGAAATGCGTGATTACGCAAATGGTCATCCACATTAGAAATCAGAACATTAAAAACAATACGACGCCATAGACCTTCCAGGTCTTCTTTAGGTGAAGCGCTCATTTGCCGGATAGCATCGGCGATTTCAAGATAACTATGCATTTCGTTATCTTTTGCCCCTAAAACACTCATGGCAGACAGAAATGGGATACGGATATTTTTTCTCCGATCGAACCTCCTAGACAAAAGGATTTGTTGACGTGCTACTGTCTCAATACGCCACTCTGGCACTTGAATTCCTGCCTTGTTTGCTAGCGAAAGAGCAACGGCTTCCCACGCAATGATATTTATTTCATCATCCTTGCGCGGAAACTTGGCAATCGCTAAATGACCATCCTTGTCCCTTACAGAGGATTTAGGTCTAGCTCCTCCCAATGAGGAACCAGGAGCAAGCAATAGTCGAAGATCTTCCTCAGTGTCCGAATCTTGCATGACATGGCTTGCAGCTGTGAGCAGTTTACCAACTGAAACTAAAGGGGGGATATGGTTTTTGTCATAGGTAGTTAAGAAAGGGCCTTGTTCCTCTCTTTTAAAACGCAACGCACCTTGTCTTCCTTCATCATCGACCATCAATAAAAAATCAATTTCCTTTAATGCACGTGCAGTCCGCTTTTCATATCCAGCATTTTTTCTTTCAGAGCGACGCATAAGCAAGCGACCCCAACGATCAGGGGCAGAATCATCAATTGCTCCAAAAAGAGGTTTGTCTGATGCTGCATGAAAAGAACCGGCAACCAATTTTAAAGCTGGATCTAACGAGAATCGTTTAGGATGATTTAACCAATCACGGTCATATTCAAACGACATGCTTTCTCGCCCATTGCGAAAGCGGCCCCAAAGTTGGCCTACTTTCATAGGAATGCCCACTAGATCTACATAAACCAAAATAGCATGCTCCATTCACTCTTCTCCTTTTTCTTTTCGGGAAAAGCGAATACGCTTTGGTAAATTGTCAGCTTCTAATCCCATACCTAATGAATCAAATGTGGGATCGGCTAATTCGACCAGCCGTTCAATCATTCCTAATACAAATAAAACTTTGGCATAAGCTCCCAAAGAAACTCCATCCTCGCCCTTTTCAATTTTACTTAAGGTCGCGCGACTAATTGCTGCTCTTTCTGCAGCAAGCTCCATGGTAATTCGACGCCTTTTTCTAGCATCACGAAGATCCTGTCCAAACTTTTTCAAAGCTCTTTTAACAGGAAAGGGGATATTTTTAATGTCCATAATATTAGTCCTTATATAATTTATCGTATAGGATTACAGACATTAAGTAAATGGATTTTGGATCGAATCTTGAATTGAATCTCAGATCCTCTCTGGGATCCTGAATCGATCCTTGTTTATAAAGGACAGCCTCCACTTAAAGCTGAAGCCTACTGCGCTCAAGGATTGCGATGCAATACATGTAACGCGATATTCCGCGCAAAATTTCCCAAGGAAGTTATTACTCAACCAAGGGCAGACTATTCGGCAAGAGCTTTAGTATGCCTCGCAAAATACCAACTGGGAACACCCTTATATCGCCTCGAAACATGGCAAAACCTGATGAAAGTTCCAATCTCTGATTCAGAGATGTGGGAATGGACAGAGTCCGTAGCGCTTGCCTTGTTTCCTGTTCATAAAGCCCTTCTTGAAATAGCTGCAAAAGGTGAGGTGATACATAATGACGATACTACCGCAAAGATTTTAGATCTGATTGCAGAAAATGCACGTGTCGAAAAATGGCAAGCACAAAACAGTTCTCAGGGAAATAAGAACAAGAAATTTCGGAAAGGGATTTATACATCAGTCTTATTGTCCATCGTTGAAGGCCGTGAAATTGCTTTTTATTGCACAGGGCGCAAAAACGCCGGAGAAAATATTGATGATCTTCTCG
>Ga0207010_1063_pt1 | contig 21796 bp, 17 predicted proteins | sample Alteio_BWMinCont_82_FD_153465 | JGI IMG/M metagenome (GOLD analysis project Ga0207010, IMG submission 153465) | Enriched cells from forest soil in Barre Woods Harvard Forest LTER site, Petersham, Massachusetts, United States -... | ecosystem: Environmental > Terrestrial > Soil > Temperate forest >...
CAGACCCCTGTATAAATGATAGTGCGTATTTCTTCGGGGAACTTCCTATCTATCCTTACCATCCTCTCTGCTCTTATCCTATCTATCCTTACCATCCTCTACATCCTGTCTGCTCTTATCCTACCTATCCTTACCATCCTCTACATCCTCTCTGCTCTTATCCTATCTATCCTTACCATCCTATACATCCTCCCTGCTCTTATCCTACCTATCCTTACCATCCTCTACATCCTGTCTGCTCTCTTCTCTGTGGCCTCCATCCCTCTGTGCCTCTGTGTTTAATAATAGTATGGTCCCTGCACCGGTATCGGTATCGGTATCGGTATCGGTATCTTTGCATCTTTTATTTCTTGGTGCCTTTTCGCTGAAATCTAGACGCTGTCATGGTAGCGCTTGACGAAGGGACATCCCTCGCAGCTGGCCTCATAGTGAAGGCAGAAATCCTTGTGGATCTGATACGCCCCCTGCGACAGGCGGGCAGTGTTGAGAATGGCTGCTTTGGGGCTGTTGCCAAAGAAGCGATGCTGCAGGTAGCGACTTTTTGAGGTAGTGATACCCCTAAAAGTATGGTAGAGGTGCTGAAAAGACTCCCACCACTTAGAATTTCCCGACTCCTTGACAAGGGCTTGAAGCAGCGGAATGAAGACATTGATGACAATCTCAGCCTTGGTATCTTTGCCGATAAAGGAAATGGCATGCCCTCCCGACTGTGGTTCAAAAAGGAAATGGGAATTCCAATAGGGATCCTGGTAATCAGGTACAAGATCGAGCAACTGCTGCTTGATGATACGGGTACCAACCGACGAAAAATCTTTAGAGGCAAAATCGCACCAAATATTGATCAGTTTAAACCAGAGGTCTTCCATGCGGGGATCTTGCAATAATTTGGCCATATAAGCAAGGCGTCTGACAGGATGGTTAAGGGGACGAATATGGTCCAGCCGAAGATCAGCCTGGAAGTCAGCTTCATCTTTCTTTCCCCACCATAGGAGGCGTAGCTGCCGATAGGAGTTAGAGTGCTCCCATTTGACGAACCGCTCTTCAAAAAAGCCGCAGCACCCCAAAGCAATGGCCAATAGTTCGTGTTCGGAAAGATCGCGATAGCGCAGCAATGCAGCAAATAAATCGATGAAAGCTTCGGCGTTATGCTTATATCCCAAAGCCATGGCGATGCCGCCGGCCAGTTGCATGGTTCTGTCAGGAAAACGGCTTTGGAGGTATTCCACTTTCTTTTCGCAGCGCCAATAAGCGGCTGAAGAAAACAGCTTTTCGATCTTTTCTTCTGAAAGGTTTTTGAAGAGCGATTGGGAACATTGGCCGCTGCCGGTAAAACGTTTGTAAGGATAGAGGTCGAGGTCGATGAGTTGAACGAGCCTTGCTAAAGGGATCGTCATGTAGTTTTCGAGATGGGTGGTCCTGACTTGATTGCCACAGCGTGAAATGATAGGGTTTTGATTTGCCGGCACCCAGAAAGCGACATGAAGCACCACCATATCGTACCTCTCATCTTCGTGATGCTTATGAGCATACCAGCTGGCATCATTGAGATGGATTTCGATGTCCCCTTTTAATTCTTTGTCACCGATTTTCAGATGAGCCTTTAAAAAATCGGGTCCGGCTTCGGTATTCCATAAACCAGGTGAAATGACCTTGATGGGCTCACCATCGGCAGTCATCAATGGACGCATGTACTTCTGTTCCAGCCACACCGCCTGCAAGTGCCTTTCGGTCAAGGAAATATAGTTTTCTTTTTTTTCAGAAACTGAGCATGGATAAGGAGCTAGCAGGTTTTTGTAGAGCGGTAGCATAAGTAATCTTTTTTTGTCATGGGATCATAGGATAAAGGAATAATTTTTTCAATAGAAAGGGCGCGAAGCGCTTTGGAATATGCGTGGATTGGAGCCGGGCGGAGGTGGTGGAATTTCATCGTACTTTAGTAAAGAAATCCGATCAGATAGAGGGGGATCTCCGTTTTTGAGCCAGTTAAAACGCCATCTTTGAGGATGAATCCATTTTTTTTTCCTTTGATTTGAGTATCTTTTTTACTCGGTCCTCCAATTTCAAACAGGTAATTATTGACTTGAACATCTCCATTTTTACTATAAAAAGTTGAATGGTTAGCATTTTGAAGGTGTTGGATCACAAAAGTTTCGCGCACTTTCCCTAAAGTTTTGTCTTGAGCAAGCGGGACATAAGAGGCATAAAGAAGATTGGTATTATCAGGATACATTTTAGACGGGTTCCTAAGGGAAGCATTACCGGAAAGATGAGGATAAAGAAAGCGAACCAGGCCCGCCTCATGAAGATAATGCACATAGGATGAAATGGTTTCAAAATCTTTATCCAGTGTTTTGGCTAATTTAAAAACACTTAATTCACCCGGAGCTGAATTGAGAATAAATTTAAATAGTTTTTCTATGATAAGAAGACTTGGAGTTTTTAATGAATGGAACGTTCCGATGTCTTCATAAATGGTCTTTTGAGTTGAATTATCTATTGATTGAAATTTTTCCCTATCTTGTGTGAATCCCCAAAAAAAAGGATAGTATCCAGTCCTGAAATATTCATGAAGATGTTTTATGATTTCCGGTATTCCAATATCTTGCTCAATTTGAAGATGTGAATTAACCAGATCATCCAGACTGTAAATTGGCAAGGTCTTCTTTAAATGCCATTCAAGATATTCTCTAAAAGAAAAACCATGCAAATAATAAATCGTCACCCGACGGGAAAGATCATATTTAGACTGGATGAGATCAATCATAGAACTTCCTGAGAAGACAATACGGAAATCCAAATATGTATCCGCAATATTTTTCAATTCCTGATTCCAGTTTGGATATTTATGTACCTCGTCTATACACAGAAGCCTGACATCGGTTTCTTTATAGAGCCGATCGACAAGTTCCAGCAGTCGATGATCTAAAAAGTAAAGATTATCTGCTGAAACATACAAAGCTTTTCGGAGGCTTGCACCATGATTCAAGACCAAATTAAGTAAAAAAGTAGTTTTTCCAACCCCCCTCGGCCCTAAAATCCCGCTAATCTTATTATCCAAAGTGACATTTTGAAAAATCTTTCGAGAAAAAAAAGGGAGTTCTTGAAATTGGTCTAGTAATATTCTTTGAATCTCAAAAAGTTGATTCATTTTCAGCTCCAAGAATTAGGTTATAACCGAATGATTTATCCGATTTTATTTGGTTATAACCGAATTATCATAGAAAAACAATTAGGCTGCAACCAAATTCACAATGTTATTGCGCCTTTTAGAGATCATAGATAAACGATCAAGGCCCATCCGGTGACGAAGAATTGTGCCATTTAATGGTAAAATTATTAGATTTCGACTTAATCGCGCCACTAAAATCACTGATAATGGCGCGATTCCTTTAAAATCATGCCCTATTATGGAAGAGTTGCGCCACTATAATTTAAAAAGGGTTATAATCCCACATGCGGGATTACAACCCTTAGCACAATCTCTCATCCCTCAGCCCTAAATTCAATAATTTGTTTTGATTTCCTGTACTCTATACTTTCCTTATCCCTCTTGCTTTAATTGGACAATTAGATTACATTTATTCGCTATGCGGCCATGGCGGAATTGGTAGACGCGCTAGATTCAGGTTCTAGTCGGGGCAACTCGGTGGATGTTCGAGTCATCTTGGCCGCAATTAGGTAACTTTTCGTGAACGTAAACGTGAACGTGCCCGTGCCCGAAAGACAGCGAAACTTTTTGCTAGGTAGCGCTTTCATTCGGGCACGGGCACGTTCACGTTCACGAAGAATATGGTTACCAACTTTAAGGAATTCATGTACCAATACGATCGTAAAAAGATACGCAATTTTTCCATTATTGCGCATATCGACCATGGAAAATCGACTTTGGCGGACAGGCTTTTAGAGCTGACCCATACGGTTGCTGCACGCGACATGCAAGAGCAGCTGCTCGATGACATGGACCTCGAACGGGAACGAGGCATTACGATCAAGGCCCATCCGGTGACCATGTATTATGAAGCCAAGGATGGCGAGACCTATCAATTCAATCTAATCGACACACCCGGACACGTTGACTTTACTTATGAAGTATCGCGCTCTCTGTCAGCTTGCGAAGGGGCCCTATTGGTTGTCGATGCCGGCCAAGGCGTCCAGGCACAAACATTAGCTAACGTCCACCTGGCCATGGAACGGAATCTGGAAATCCTGCCCATCATCAATAAAATTGACCTTCCTGCGGCTGATGTCGAAGGGGTACGCAAACAGATTGAAGATATCATTGGCATTGATGCATCTGATGCTATTGGTTGTTCCGCCAAGACAGGACTGGGCGTCGACGCCATTTTAGAAAAGATTTTAAAAGCCGTTCCTGCTCCTGCTGAACCTAAGGACGATCTTTTGAGAGCGCTCCTCTTCGATTCCCACTACGACGTCTATCGCGGCGTCATGGTCTACATCCGTCTCATCAGCGGTGAAATCAAAAAAGGCTCACTCATTAAAATGATGGCCACCAACAAGAACTTTGAAGTATTGGAAGTGGGCACGTTTACTCCAAAAGAAAAACCTGTGGAAGTGCTCCGTTCCGGCGAAGTCGGCTATCTCATCGCGAACATCAAGAAATCATCTGACGTCCAGATCGGCGATACCATCACCTTGCAGAAATATCCGGCACCTGAAGCTCTTCCTGGATTCAAAGTCATCTCCCCTGTCGTCTTTGCAGGCATTTACCCGATCGATTCGTCCGACTTCGAGGGGCTGCGCGATGCGTTGGACAAGTTGCAGCTCAACGATTCAGCCCTGCATATCGAGCAGGAGAGCAGCACCGCATTGGGATTCGGCTTCCGCTGCGGCTTTTTGGGACTGCTCCATTTGGAAATCGTCTTTGAACGCATCCAGCGCGAATTTGACATCGACGTCATCTCGACGGCTCCAAGCGTCATTTACCGCTTTGCTCTGAACGATGGCACCTTCAAGGAAATTGACAACCCAGTCTACTACCCCGATGCCGGCTTCATCCAGTCAGTTGAGGAGCCTTGGGTCAAGTGCCACATCATGGTCCCTTCAGAATACCTGGGAGCCATCATGAGCCTCGGCATGGATAAACGGGGCGTATGCACTAAAACAGAGACTATGGATGCAAGACGCCTTTTATTGACATACCGTTTCCCTCTTAATGAAATCATTACCGACTTCAATGACAAACTAAAATCGATCACCAAAGGTTATGGCTCGTTCGATTACGAATTTGACTCCTACGAGTCAAGCGATATCATCAAGCTTGAAATAAGAGTCAACGAAGAACCGGTCGATGCCTTCTCATGCCTGGTCCACCGCTCAAAGGCGGAATCCAAGGGGCGGGCCATTTGCGCAAAGTTGGTCGAAGTCATCCCCATGCAGCTCTTCAAAGTGCCCATCCAGGCAGCCATCGGAGGAAAAATCGTCGCTCGTGAAACAATCCGCGCCATCACTAAAAACGTGACGGCCAAGTGCTATGGCGGCGACATCACCCGTAAGCGAAAGCTGTGGGAAAAGCAGAAGAAAGGTAAGAAGAAGATGAAAGAGATCGGTAAAGTCAATATTCCGCAAAACGCTTTCATGGAAGTGTTGAAAGCAGAATGACAACCCAAAGTGAAATCAGATTCTACCCTGAAGTCCTCGCCAAGCTCGATAAAAATCGTATCCCCCACCACATTGCTTTTATTCCCGATGGCAACCGACGCTGGGCCAAGAGGGCCTTTTATTCTGTTCAGCAAGGACATCAGATGGGCGCCGACGTTCTCATTGAAATGGTAAAAGCCGCCAAAGATCTGGGAGTGAAAGAGGTCACTTTCTACGCTTTTTCGACAGAAAATTGGAACCGTCCGCAAGACGAAGTAGACGCCTTGATGATCCTCTATGCCACCTACATCTTGTCACAATGTGCCGACATGATCGATTCGGGTATCCGGCTGGATGTGATCGGCAATTTGGAACCTCTTCCTGAATTTCTATTAAATGCCATTGCCCAGGTGAAAGAAGCTACTAAACCGAGCAATAAAATCCGCTTGATCCTGGCCCTTAATTATGGCTCACGCAACGAGATCTGCCGCGCCGTCAAACAGATCATGCATGATGTAAAGCAAGGAAAATTGAGCGAGGATGAAGTTTCCGAAAAAGTCATTTCTAACTACCTCGACACCAAAAATTTGAAAGATCCGGAATTGCTTATCAGGACAAGCGGTGAACTTCGCATCAGCAATTTTCTTCTCTGGCAAATCTCTTACACTGAAATGTATATCTCTCCGGTCTTGTGGCCTGACTTCAAGCCGCAGCATCTTCTCGATGCCATTATCGACTATCAGGGACGTGAGCGGCGCTGGGGAGGGGCTCAATGAACAACCATTTTAAAGAGCGGGCCTTAACTAGCGGCATTGGAATTCTTTTGGTAGCATTGGCCATTTATTTTTCAAATCACCCTTATTTCCGTCCCTTCTTTGTTTTGATCAATGCTGCTGTCATCAGCATGGCAGTCATCGAATATTACAAGCTGGCGCAGCATAAAGGTTTTTTTCCACAGATCTGGCTGGGGGTAGGCTGTACGACAGCCTACGTCATCGCCAGCTATCTGAGCATGCGCTATCCCGACTATGCATCGGCTCTGCCTGCCATGATTCTGCTCGGCACCTTTATTTTATTTTTCGCCTCCTATTTCCATAAATCCCACGATCCCCTTGCCAATCTAGCTGTCTCGACTTTCGGGATTCTCTATCTGACCGTTCCCCTTACCTTTGGAATAGAAATCAATTATTTCGCCCAGGAAGGCGATCTTGGCGACGGACGCCTTTGGTTAGCCTACATTCTGGTCGTCACCAAGATTACCGACATTGGCGGCTATCTTATGGGCAGTCTAATGGGCAGGACTAAGCTCGCCCCTCTGATCAGTCCGAAAAAGACCGTCGAAGGGGCTATAGGCGGATTGCTTGCGGCCGTCGGCGCCAGCCTCTGTTTCTATTATTTTTTCATTAACTATCACTCACTTAGCTTGTCGCAAAGTATCTGTCTGGGATTGATCATCAGCGTCTTATCGCTGTTTGGTGATTTGGCCGAATCGATTCTAAAAAGGGATGCCGGCGTCAAAGACAGCAACAGCCTCCCCGGCCTTGGCGGCATACTCGATACTGTCGATTCTCTTGTTTTTACCTTGCCTTTAATGTATCTTTTGTTAAGGATGAAGTTTCTAGGGTAAACTATGATTATTACTATTGATGGACCTGTCGCAACAGGTAAAAGTACTATAGCCAGAAAGCTGGCCGAAGCCATTGGCTATATCTTCTTCGATACCGGAGCAATGTATCGCGCATTGACTTACGGAATACTCAAAAATAAAGTCGACCTCAAAAATCCTGCTGCTCTAGAAGAATATCTAAAAAAATTCCAGCTCGACATACGCATCTTCCAGAGAGAACGCCATTATTTCGTCGATAACGAAGATGTGACAGACAAAATCCGCAAAGATGAAGTTACATCGGCTGTCTCCGAAGTTTCTGCTTTAAAGCCAGTCCGCGATAAGCTGGTGGCTGTCCAACGCGAACTGTCCGAAGGAGTCAATGCTGTCTTTGAAGGGCGCGACATGGGTACCGTTGTTTTTCCCGATGCTTCCTTAAAAGTCTTTCTGACAGGACGCGATGAAATCAGGGCAAAAAGGCGTTTTGATGAACTCAAAGCCAAATTTCCTGAAGAGTGCAAAGATTTGACCATCGAAAGATGCCAAGAAGAAATTACTAAAAGAGACTATTACGACTCCCATCGGGAACTGGCTCCCCTTTTCCAATCTAAAGATGCCTTCGTTGTCGACACATCGGATCTCTCCATCGATGAAATTGTATACAAAATTTTGGAACATAAAGACAGTCAAAAAACCCACAAATCTTCATGAAAGCTTTTTATTGGTTCACTAGGTTTTCCCTGAGCCGATTTTTCCATTTGCTCTACCGATGCAAGGTTTATGGGACGGAACATCCTGTAAAAGGGCGTGCCATCATCGCCCCCAACCACACCTCCTTTTTTGATCCGCCTATCATCGCCATCGCTTGGCCGGAAGAGGTCCACTTTCTAGCCAAAGCCAGCCTCTTCCAAACATCTTATATGAAATGGCTTATCAAAAAACTCAATGCCCATCCCGTCAATGAATCGGCACAAGATATCAAATCGATGAAAACCATTTGCAAATTGCTTGAAGAAGAAAAAAAAGTCGTCATCTTCCCCGAAGGGGAACGGTCGCACCACGGCGATCTCCTTTCCATCAAGTCAGGCGTGGCCATGCTGGCCCTCCGGATGAAGTGCCCGATCATCCCCGCCTACATCGAAGGGGCCTATGAAGCATGGCCGCGTAACAGCCGTTTACCCAAATTCGGCAACAAAATCACCATCCTCTTCGGCAAGCCCATTGCTATGGAGCCCTATCTGCATATGCATAAAAAAGAAGCTCAGCAAGCCATCTCAGAACATCTTCTGGAAGAGATCAGAAAACTCAAACATAAAGCAGGAAGTTTGGGAAAATGAGTGTGCCTTCAGTTGAACTTGTTCTTTTGCCAGCCTTCATTTGTCCATTTAGTTGATGGTTTACATCCATTGACAGCTCCCATTAACCTAGAAACGGCAGATGTGTAGCCACTGCACAGACCCTGAAAGGGGCGCAAGATCAAGTATAGAAATCTTTGCGATAAAAACTGAACCACCAAAAATCTAGCTTATTGGATGCAGAAATAACAACTCTTGTATTTATAGAATAAAAATAAAATAAAAGATCAAGTATTGTTGAAATACAATAAAATACATACAAATGTTTATATAATAAAGACACTATAAGCTAATATTCATTTATAAAATTCAAGTTTCTGGTAAACATATTATTTAATTTTTGTTTATGAATTAGCATATGTAAAGTAATATAAATATGAATATTTTTTCATTTTTAATTTGACGAAAATGGACGTTATGTTATAAAATTGCTTTTTTTTAGTTAAAACTCACGTCGAATTTGAATATCAGGATTTCCGATGACATATATATCCACAGTTTACCCATTTTCCGACTTAAATCATCTAATGTTTACTCAGATAGACAATAGAGCTATACAGACAAAAAGTAGAAATTCTGAAGAAGTAGAGCTTGATTTAATTAAATTTAATTGCATTAAATCTATTATTATCGAAAACAAAGAAACTAATTTATGTAACAAAGAAAACACAACACACACAACTAAATATAACAAGAGAAAAGCAACTGAAATAACTATAGACGTAAACTTATTAAAATCTAACATTAACTCAAGCATAAATATTGATAGTAAAATATCCATATCAAACATTGAACAATCAGATAGCAGCCATCTATCGGCTGGAACAACTTCTTCTGAGGAATCTGAACAAGAGATTGAAAAAAGAACTAATTCTATAGTTGATCGTTATAAATTACTTTTATCCTGTGGAAAAAAGTTAAAAAACACTCCCGCTTTCAGAAAAGCAATGAACGTTGCTCTTAAAAGCGACAATTCTGGAGTGTCAAGACTGAATTTTGACACGGATAACGAACTTGTTGTCAGCACACAAAACAACAAAATGTCGATCTTCCATGTGTCATCTCAAAACCTCCTTGGTGAAGGAGCATTCGGAAGAGTTGTGGAAGGGCGAAATGTAGATACCGGAGAGAAGATCGCTTTTAAAACTGCTAAAATTGGAAATTCGAATCTGAGCATACAACAATACATTAATTTCATGGAATCTCCAACTCATGACGAACGTGAAGAATATGATACGCAAAACAATCCTCAAGTTCCCATGGATGATCTGAATGCAATGCAAAAGGCAATAGATCAAATCCAAAATGGAGTAGATATACTCACTAAATTGAATGAAAATGGATCCCAAAGAGGTGTACCAAAAATGGCCCTAGTTCATGCGCTGGGTCTTTACGGAATGAATTTAGCGGTTTGTACTCTAGATGATTATAACCTTGACATACACCCTAAAATCAATTTCAATTCTATCTTTCTCGATCTTGCAGAAGGAATCAAATATTTTTATATCCGGAAATGTATCCAAAATGACATTAAACCTTCCAACATCCATTTTTATATGGAAAATGACCGGATAGTCGCCCGACATGCGGACACGGATGGAGGAATTTGGTGCAGTCAGATTTCGCGCAAACGGGTGAGGGCCCCTCATTTTACCTTGTTTCCGCAAGGCGATTTAGACCTGTTAAAGAAAATTGTAAATTCAGATGTCATCGATTACGATGCAGTCATGGATATTCACATGAAACAGATGGTTTATTGCCTTGGCCGTACGATGCAGCCATTATCTAAAACACTAAATACATTTCAGCATTCTTTCATTATCGAACAAATGGTCGATCCCGATATGGAGAAGCGTCCACATATAAATACTGTTTGTTCTATCTTGCAGTTTGAAGAGCTAGCAGCTACGAAAAAAAACTAAATCTCTATTAAATCCTGGAAACGGCGATTAATGTTGCTAATAACAAAGCGCCGGCGGAGCCGGCGCACTCCAAAAGTACCTCTGGTGCCCTTTTTTTCACAGGCTCAGAGCACCGCACTTCAAGGCTTCGCAAGCAACGATTCGCGCGTTACGCGTTGTAGGAGCCGGAGCTGACGAGGCCGCCGGTGCCGGTCCAGTTGGTGTGGAAGAACTGGCCGTGCGGCTTGTCGGTCCGCTCGTAGGTGTGGGCGCCGAAGAAGTCGCGCTGCGCCTGGATCAAGTTGGCAGGCAGGTCAGCAGTGCGATAACCATCGTAAAAGCAAAGGGCCGTGCTGAAGCAGGGCGTAGGGACGCCTAATTCTGCAGATGTAGAGACAACTTTGCGCCACCCTTTTTGACGCGACTGCAATTCTTTGAGAAAGTAGGGATCGAGCAATAAGCTATGCAACTTAGGATTATTCTTGAAAGCCTCTTTGATCTTCCCCAAGAACTGGCTGCGGATGATGCAGCCGCCGCGCCACATGAGGGCGATGCCCCCATAGTTCAATTTCCATTTGTAATCTGTCGCTGCCTGTTCCATCAGCATGAAACCTTGGGCATAGCTGATAATCTTGGAAGAATAAAGGGCTTGCCTGACAGCATTGGTAAATTCATCGCGGTTGCCTTCAAATTTAACATCGGGGCCTTTAATGAGCTTGCCGGCCTCAACTCTTTCATTTTTAAGGGAAGAAAGGCAGCGGGCAAAAACAGCTTCACCAATGAGTGTCAATGGCATACCTAGGTCGAGCGCATTGATAACAGTCCATTTACCGGTCCCTTTTTGTCCAGCCACATCAAGAATTTTATCGAGCAGTAATGATCCGTCTTCATCTCTTACGCCGAAAATCTTTGCAGTGATTTCAATCAGGTAGCTGTCGAGGTCCCCTTTATTCCATTCTTCAAAAACGCTTTTCAGTTCTTCTGGGGATAGCTTTAGGACTTTTCGTAAAAGGAAATAGGCTTCCGAGATTAGCTGCATATCGCCATATTCGATACCATTATGGACCATCTTCACATAATGGCCTGCTCCATCTTCCCCTACCCAGTCGCAGCAAGGCTCGCCATCGACTTTGGCGCTGATGGACTGAAAGATTTCCCTGATATGAGGCCAACCCTCTGGATTACCTCCAGGCATGATGGAGGGACCATGTCGGGCGCCTTCTTCGCCGCCGGAAATACCGCTGCCGATGAAGACGATGCCTTTGTCTTTGAGTTCTTTGCAGCGGCGGGAGGTGTCGGTGAAGAGACTATTGCCACCGTCAATGATGATGTCTCCTTTTTCGAGATGGGGTAACAGGGCTTCGATGAATTCATCGACTGCGTCGCCCGCTTTGACCATGAGCATGATGCGGCGTGGCCGTTTGAGCATGCTGACGAATTCTTCAAGGGTATGGGCACCCATAACTTTGGTCTCCTTGGCAGGCCCCTGGAGAAAGTCATCGACTTTTGAAACTGTCCGGTTAAAGACAGCGACAGTGTAGCCATGGTCATTCATATTCAGGACTAAGTTTTGTCCCATGACTGCCAATCCTATTAATCCAATATCTGCTTGTGACATAAGTACCTCAATAAATTAATGTTCTATACGTTGATGTTTTTCTTCTAAACGATGCAAGTGGCTATGTTCCCTTCCATATAAGAAATAGATCGCCAATCCCACTACAAGCCAAACGAGCAGCCTTGCCCACGTCTCCCATTCCAAAGACAGCATCAAGCAAAGGCAGGTGATGATGCCGAGGATCGGTATCAATGGGACAAAAGGGACTTTGAAGGGACGGTGCAGCTCCGGGCGCGTCTTGCGCAGGACGATGACGCCGGTACAAACGATGATGAAGGCAAGCAGTGTTCCAATGCTGGTCAGGTGTCCCACCAGGGATAGTGGAGCGAAGGCAGCAAAGGGTCCGACGAAAGCCAGTAAAATCAGGTTTGACACCCAGGGAGTATGGAAGCGGCTGTGTACTTTGGAAAAGACGCTTGGGATCAATCCATCTTTGGACATCGTGTAAAAAATTCTTGATTGCCCCAGGAGAAGGACCAGGATCACCGATGTCAGTCCGGCAATGATCGCCAATTTAACCAGATCGTTTAACCAAAGGAATGGAGTTTTATTGATAGCGATGGCAACCGGCGCGGCCACATCAAGTTCCTTGTAGTTGACCAGACCTACCATGACAACGGCGAAAAGGATGTAAAGAATGGTGCAAACAACTAATGAGCCTAGAATGCCGATGGGTAAGTCTTTTTGAGGTCGTTTGACCTCTTGCGCCGCTGTTGAGACGGCATCGAATCCGATATAGGCAATAAAGACTATTCCCGCCCCCCTGAAGATTCCGCTCCAGCCATATTCGCCAAAGACGCCGGTATTAGGCGGAATAAATGGGTGATAGTTATTTGTATCGATATAATTGATACCGATGGCGATGAAAATTAAAACCACGACCACTTTGATGCCGACCAGGATAGCATTGAGTTTGGCCGACTTTCTTATTCCCCTGATCAGGAGGAATGTCAGCAATGCCATGATGATCAGCGGTGGTAAGTTAATCATTCCGTAAACTTTGGATCCATCAGGCAGTTCGGTGTGCTGCCAGGGCGAGGCAACCAGATAATACGGTAAATGAATGTGCCAATCCTGAAGGAGTGAAACGACATAGGCCCCCCAGCTGATGGCCACCATCGTAGCGCCGGCAGCATATTCCAAAATAAGACTCCATCCGATGATCCAGGCGATGAATTCTCCGAGGGTAGCATAAGTGTAGGTATAGGCTCCGCCGGAGATAGGGATCATGGAAGCAAGCTCGCTGAAACAAAGAGCCGCAAAGGTGCAGCCAACAGAAGCTAGCAAAAATGAGATGATGACGGCCGGTCCTGCATTTTCAGAGGTGGCAATACCTGTAATCGAAAAGAGTCCCGCACCGATGATCGCGCCAATGCCTAAAAGGACAAGATTAAATGATCCAAGCGAGCGCTCGAGCCGGGTGCCGCTATAAGCTTCCCTTTCGAGTTGTTCCAAGGATTTTATGCGCCATAGACTCATGTGGACTCCGTGAAGGAGGACAATAATCAACTAAATTTTAAACCTAGAAACGGCGATTGGAAGGGGTTCCAATCGCCGTTTCAAGGTTAAATGTAATATATAAATGTCTAAAAGTAAAGAAATTGTCCTCGGCGCGATTCGAACGCGCGACCTGTTGCTTAGGAGGCAACCGCTCTATCCAACTGAGCTACGAGAACATGATCCTAAAAGAATAAAGAAAAAGTATAGTCAAAAAAGGATAAATTGTTTAGTAAAAAGTAATATTTTGTCTTCTAGTTCTTTTTCAGGTAGTCTTCGACGCCTTTGGCGATGCCCCAGGCCAGTTTTTTGAGATAGTCTGGATCTTTGATGTTTTGAAGATCCTCTTCATTGGAGAGAAAGCCCCCTTCGATGAGGATGGCAGGAACTTTGGTTTCGCGGATGACAAGGAAGTTGCCATTTTTAACTCCGCGGGAATTGGCTGAGGTATTCTTTAATACCTTTTTAAGGACCTCTTGGGCTGCTTTTTTTGACTTTTGTGTTCTTGATTTATTTTCTTTGGAGTTAAAGTAAAAAACTTCGATTCCCTTAGCTTCGGCACTGGGCGCCGAATTATAATGGATGCTGATAAACAAGTCTGGAGTCAGCTCATTGGCCATCTCAGCCCGTTTTTCGAGAGAGATAAAGGTATCATCTTCACGAGTCATCACCACATTATAACCAGCTTGCTGCAGATAGCGGCGGACTAGATTGGCCGTCACAAGATTAAATGACTTTTCTTGATAGCGCGGTTTGCTAATCGACTGTGTGCCCATGTCGTGTCCGCCGTGACCCGGATCGAGAATAATAAATTTTTTCTCTACTTTCTCTATTTTCTCTATTTTTTCTTCTAATAGCATAGGAGGCTTTGCAGCCATTGCCAGTTCCAAAGTTTTTTGGCGGAACAGCTTGGACTTGGCCGGCGTGGAAATAGGCTGACAGAATCCACCCACAGAGACTACTAACATTAATATAAGCAATTTAATAATACGATGCATAATTCCTCTATGGATGTTTTAACCTGGAAACGGCGATTCGAAGGGGGTGCCAGACGCAAGATTTTGGTTTAATTCAGCGCAGATATCTCGTGCGATGGCGACATCATCAAATTCTATCGTTTTAGTGGCAAAAATCTGGTAAGTTTCATGTCCTTTTCCGGCAATCAAAATGATATCATCAGGCTGGGCAAGCAGGATCGCTTTCTTGATTGCCGCACGTCGGTCCGGCTCGATGGCATATCCTTGGAGCTGGAATCCGGTTGCGATCTCTTTGCAGATGGCATTGGGATCTTCACTGCGCGGATTATCAGATGTAATGATGCATAAATCAGAATGCTGCTCGCATACGGCGCCCATCTTAGACCGTTTGGTCTTGTCGCGGTCGCCGCCGCATCCAAAAACAGTGATGATTTTTCCGGTCTTTACTTCATTCAAGGTCTGCAGCACGTTCTTCAAGGCGTCATCGGAGTGGGCGAAGTCGACGTAGATTTTTAATCTCAAATCATTTTCGACCGGCTCGAGCCGTCCGCGCACCGACGGCAGAGATTTTATTCTCTCGATAACAGTTTCGAAGGAGACTTTTTTAGCCAGCGCTACGCCCATGGCAGCCAGGCAGTTGTACACGTTGAAGCGACCGGTCAGCGGAAAAAAACATTCCAGCGCCTTCCCCTGATAAGTGACCTTAGCCCTTGTCCCCCCTTTTTCCAGACGGATTTCTGTGGCTCGCAGATCAGCCGACTGTTCAATACCATAGGTGAGAATGTTAGCTTGACATCCTGCGGTAATCTTAGGCATCCACGGACTGTCCTGATTGATCACTGCCCAGGCTTCTTTGCCCAAGTTTTTGAAGAGAAGGTTTTTGGCTTGGCAATACTCTTCCATCGTCGGGTGGTAGTCGAGATGATCCTGCGTTAGATTGGTGAAGACAGCCACGTCGTAATCGATTTTGTCGACCCTTCCCTGATCCAGGGCATGCGACGTGACCTCCATGACAGCCGATGTACAGCCCTGGTTTCTCATTTCTCGCAGCATCTTGTGATTGGCAGTTACCTCAGGAGTGGTCCTGGTGGCATTGTAATGGCTTGTTCCGACAATGTATTCGATGGTGCCGATTAGCCCGCAAGGTCCCTGAAACTGATCCAGCAGATGTTTGATAAGAAACGAACTAGTCGTCTTGCCGTTTGTCCCGGTGATCCCCACTAAAAATAATTCTTCGGCGGGATTGTGATAAAATTCGGCAGCTAAAGTCCCTTCGATAGATGCTATGGAAGGATGGATGACTTGAATAGTACTTTTTAAAGAAGGATCATAGAGGTCTGTTAGGACCGCGCAGGCACCAGCTTCAAGAGCTTCAGGGATGTATGATCCGCCATCGTGCATGCGTCCTTTCCTGGCGATGAAGAGGTTGCCTGGAGAGACCAATTTCGAATTGGTACTGAGGCCTGTGATCGAAACATCTTTCGAACCTTTGATCTGCGCCTGTGGAATTTTTTTAAATAATAGCTTTAATTTCATTTTTTTATTTTTTCTTTCTCTACGACTTTCTCAGGTGATTTATTCCATTTAATGTATATTTCTTGCAACCTTCTCGTTTCAGGCATCCAGTTGGCTTTTTCGGTATCACGTCGCGGATCGCCTGGAGGATAGCCGTAAGGATCATCTGGAGGGATTCCCAAATAAGCCAAGGATCGTTTGGAGATCTCGCGAAAGACACCCGCCGTACAGTTGCCTCCATTATGGTTTTTACCGATGCCGGGAATATAGCCATATTCAGGCTCATCCATACTGACAACAAGAATAAAGGCCGGATGATCTGCTGGTGTGAACCCTGCAAAAGTGGCCACATAAAGCCGTTCGGAATAAATGCCGTTGACTAATTTCTTGGTCGTACTCGTCTTGCCTACTTCAGTATAGCCGGGAACGTCGGCCTTTAAGGCTGTGCCGCCCGGCTTTGTAACATAGCGCATCGCTTCGACAGTCCGGGCGACGATACTTTCGTCCATCACTTTTGGAAACTTCTCTTTCTTCTTGCTATTGTCCAGCAAAACAATCTCAGTCCCATCCCTTTCTTTCTTTACGATTTTTTTGATGAGTGTCGGTTGTACCAAATATCCTTTGTTAGCCAAGACGGAATAGGCACGCAAAATTTGGACGCTGGTGACCTGAAGGTTGTATCCCATGGCCAAGGAATACGGCGTCGGCACGGACCATTCAGGCGCACCATTGGGATGCAATTTTCCTGGTGTCGGCAAGACACCGTTGCTTTCAGCAGGCAGCTCGATATTGGTTTTGACACCTATTCCAAAGAGGTTTTGCAACTGATTGCGGTACCATTCGTTGCCTAGACGGCTGATCATTTTTTCGGCCAGCCTTCCCATGTAGATATTGGAAGATTTTTGCATACCCATGTCAAAATTCAGATATTTTGAAACAGATGTATCAGTGATGGGTTTGGAGCGCCCAGGAAACTTGCCACTGGCTGTCGGAATCTTTTCATCAATAGAAAAGAGCTCTTTTTCACCTTTGGCTTTTAATTCCCGATTACCTTTGAGGGCCATCATAGCTGTGAAAGGCTTGAATATCGATCCAGGTTCATTAGCGTCAGTCACCGCCTTCACCTTGGTATTTTCGATGAGACCGGGATCGTTGAAGTAAAACTGGTATTCTTGCGGATTGAAGAACGGATACTGGGCCAGGACCAAAATCTCGCCGCTATAGGGATCCATCATGGCGGCCCAGCCGTTTTTGGCTTTGCACTTCTTCACGCCTCTTTCAATCTCATCTTCGGCGATGGCCTGCAACACCGGATTAATCGTCAGGTAGATGTCAGCACCATCTTCGGGATAGGAAATGATCTCATCGATCTCAAGGGAATTGCGGGGCGACCTCATCAGTTTTCGCTTTCCCTGCTTGCCGCGCAGATATTTATTAAAGTAGAGTTCTAGACCCCCTGTAGGAAGGGCCTGGCCATCATCTTTTTGACTTTGGATCGTATGGAGAACCTGTCCGAGGAGCTTGCCAAATGGATATGACCGTTGATAGTCTTTGACAAAAAACAAAGCATTGCGCGGGATCTTATTTTTTCTGGCAAACTTCTGCCACCATTCGTTCAACCCTGCGTACATCTCTTCATCAAGCCACATTGCCAGCTTGCGGCTCCGGCTCTTCTTGTCAAACTGCTTACGTAAATCGATCCTTTCATCCAAAGACATGCCCAGGCGAGCCAGAATATTTTCTGAGACCTCATCCTTAAGCTCATCCGGGAACGATTTAGGATCGGCATATAAGTGGAACTTGGGAATGTCAACGACGAACCGCTGCTGTTCGGCCGGGTGCCCCTGCTTATACTGGCTGCTGGCATAAAAAGTCCCCCGCTTGAACGGCTCCTTAACGATGAAGTAATGCTGCCTCTCAGCAATCTCCAGCCACTTATCCCCTTCCAAAATTTGTATGTTAAAGAATTGCGCGATCAAAAGAGAAAACAGCACGAAGATAAAAGTCGCTATACAAAGCGCTCGTCGCTTTTCATCAAGTGTAACAGGGGAATCTTTCTTCATGGTTTGTTATTATCAACAGAGATGATCATCACTTCATCGAGATACGGATATTTCAAATGGCCGAACTCAGGCTTCCGCGCCAACTCCATCAGGTGCCCGGGACTTTCAAATGTCTCGATAGCATACTGGATTTCGATATTTTTTTCATTGATATCCTGCAATTCTTTGGCAAGGATCGGTATGGTCAAACGGAGCTCGGTCACCTCATTCATTTTATCGATATATTTGTATAAGGTCAGACCTACAATCACAATGCAAATCATTAAGCGTATGAAAAGGGGCATGGCAACCTAAAAAATTCAGAATTTAACTGTTTTACAGTTTTTCTACAATGCGCAATTTAGCGCTGCGGCTGCGGGGGTTGGAATCGACTTCATCGGGAGTGGGGACGATGGGCTTTTTGGTGATGATCTTGACAGTAGGGTCTTTGTCGAGGAACATGCCGCCTATCCCATGCGTATCCCATTTGTCATCGGCGGCCAGACGGATGGCATTCTTGACGATCCTGTCTTCCAGGGAATGGAAGCTGATGACTGCGAGGCGCCCTTGCGGAGCAAGGAGGTCGAGGGACTTGAACATAAAGAGTTCAAGCATTTCTAACTCTCTATTAACACTAATGCGCAAAGCCTGAAAGACTAATGTCAATGGGTTAATGCCTTTTTTGGGATTATAAGGCAGAATAGGTCTCAAGATGGTAGCTAATTCGAGAGTGGTAGTGATCGGCTGCTGCTTGCGCGCCTGGACGATGGCATGGGCAGCCAATCGCCACCGCTTCTCTTCCCCGTATTCCCGAATAACCCTGCCAATCTCCTGCTCCGACCAGCTGTTGACGATGATGGCAGCAGTCAAGGCACCGTTGGGATCCATCCGCATGTCGAGAGGCCCCTCTTTAGTAAAGCTAAATCCCCGTTCAGGCTGATCAATCTGCATGGAAGAGACACCTAGGTCGACTAACATGGCATCGGGTTTGACATTGTCGAGAAACTGATCAAATTGAGAAAAGTTGCCCTGAAGGAAGCGAACCTTGGCCTGCCAAGGCTTGAGCCTCTCGCGGGCAAGCGCCAGCGCGCTCGGGTCTTGATCGATTCCCAAAAACAATTCGATCTCAGGATGGCTTTCCAAAATGGCCTGCGCATGGCCCCCGAGTCCCAGGGTGCCATCCACAAAAACCTTAATTTGACCCGGGCGAAACGCCTCCACAACCTCATTAAGCAAAACAGATGTATGCGGTAATTTATCCATGCTAAACCTCAAGAGGTGTTGAATTTCTGTAAAGCCACTGTGTAAGCTAAAAAACATGCCTATCTAGTTGACGCCCAATTGCTAAGTCCCGATAGGGACTGAGCGCAAGCTTCGCCAAGCACATTACACCTACTCCGAATCTCAGGTAAGCCACAGAAAGGGACTAGTGGGACCTATGGGACCTATGGGACCTATGGGACCTATGGGACGAAAAGGACAAATGGGACATATTTTACTCTTTTTGTCCCATATGTCCCTTTCTGTGGCTTACTAAAAACTATAGAGCCCCAAAATTCATAATAAACCAAAAATACCCCTTTTATTAAAATTTGTCAATAATAAACTATTGACGACAAAAGATAACATATGTTACAATTCCTGTTTAAATAACAAAATGGAGTTCATCATGTCAGCATTATCTAGTTACTATATTAACTCGGGTCTAGTTTCTTTGTATTATGGAAGTGTAGGTCAGTTTTCAATTAATCAGGTGTCGAAAAATAAAGACCAAGACAGCACCTATGATCGCAAAATCCGGTTGGAAAAAGTTGTAACCTATTCAATTTATGTAAGATACAAATTCCAATAAGTGCACATTTGCTCAAACCGCATTCACACATTCCAGAAACATAAAGCATTCATTTAGAATATATTAGAAAATACATATGCCATTTTCTCCCCCATAAATTGAAGGAAAGGTGGTTTTTTTTACCAATATATGAGATAGTGTGCATTTAAAATTGTTATCGTTATGCACACTATCTCATATTTAGGCTATGCATGAGTAAAAAAGAAACCTTGGCTACATTGAAAACCCTTTTTCAAAAACATAAAGTGCTCGACATAGGTCGTGTTTATAACGCTATTGACACGACATCACACGCAACAGCCTTTAGATATCTTAAGGAGCTGCACCATCTTACAAGCTATACACACAATGGAAAGTTTTATACACTTCCTGAGATAGCTCAGTTTAATAAAGATGGTTTCTGGTATTACGGAGACATTGGTTTTTCATCGCGCGGAACATTGATAAGTACATTAGAGCACCTGATAACGGTGTCAGAGTCTGGCCAAACAAATTCCGAGCTAGAAAAGCATTTTAGGACACGCGTGCAGCGCGCTTTGCAGACACTGCTTTCTACTAAAAAAATAGCCAAGGCAAATTCTAGAAAACCATGTTTATATGTTAGTCCAGACCTCTGTGTTCGAGACTTACAAGTTAAAAATCGCTCACAGATTGGCAACAGAAGGAAGTTACCGGATTGGATCACCGCCGAAATTCTTGTCGAAGCGATTAGATCAGCCCCGGTACAGCCAGGGATCGATGATGTTGCAAATAGTCTTGCTAAAAGAGGATCGTTAATCACTCGCGAGCAGGTAAAGCAGGTTTTTGAAGAAAATGACTTGGAAAAAAAAACTCCGGATTAATTGCGATTAAATTTTTGAAGTTGTGTCGTGAACAAGCCGCAGCACAGCTCGACCCTCGAGCTATTTTCTCCAAAACACCGACCATCCATATCGAGCCTGTAGAGTCGCAATGCACCTGTGGATCACATCGTAAATTAAATGTGCGAAAAACGAAAAGACGACAGGTTCGAACAATGCACATTGGCCCATTTTATGTGCATGAAACTCAAAAAGTATGTCCTGCAAGAACTTGCAGGAAGGTTTATCGTTTCACTGGGTTGGATGATTTGGTGGCCCCAGGCTCTAATTTCGGATACGATGTCATAGAATATATCGGATATGCTGTATGGCGTCAATCGCATACCGCTGCACAAATTCAGAGAGATCTCATGCGACAATACAACCTCAACATCTCTGAAAGTGCAATCACCTATTTAGCAAAGAAGTTCGTACATTATATGGTGGAGGCTCAGGAAGATAAGCTATCGGAAGTTAAGAGATTTCTACATAGAGGAGGCGGATACTTCCTTTATTTCGATGCCATGCATCCAGGGGATGGTGCGGCTCACATGATGAGTGCAATTGCGGAGGAAATTTCAGAAAAAGTAAGCATAGTTTTAGGAAGCGTAAAATTACCCACAGAATCAACAGAGACAGTTGCAGCTTTTCTAACAGGGCTTAAAGAAAAATATGGTAATCCCTTAGCAGGCATCTGCGACATGCTTGCATCGAATTTAGCCGCCTTTCAGGCTGTGTTTCCGGGCATTTTGCTCCTTATCTGTCACTTCCATTTTTTGCGCTCCATTGGAAAATCATTTCTAGAAAATGAGATGGTACGACTGCAAGGAATTCTTAAACAATATGATGTAAATAAACGACTTAAGGAATTTCTGAAAGAGTGCAGAGAGGGTATAGAGGCGGATCCAAAGTTAGCTGCTTATTTGAAATACAGTGAAGCACAGTACAAATCCTCATTTCAGATGCTTCCAGAGATTGTAAAAGCATATTGTAAAG
>Ga0207010_1064_pt1 | contig 21707 bp, 21 predicted proteins | sample Alteio_BWMinCont_82_FD_153465 | JGI IMG/M metagenome (GOLD analysis project Ga0207010, IMG submission 153465) | Enriched cells from forest soil in Barre Woods Harvard Forest LTER site, Petersham, Massachusetts, United States -... | ecosystem: Environmental > Terrestrial > Soil > Temperate forest >...
TATTCATAAACTACATATTTATCTTAAGGACAAGAAAATTGAAAAAGAAGAAGCGCAATTAATAGAACAGTTTGCAGAGCGTTATTATTCTTCTACTTCTCATGAGGATATTGAAGCGCATCAAGAAGAAGATTTATTTGGCGCATTGCTCTCGCATTGGCAATTAATTTATCAACGTAAACCAGATGAAACTAAAGTTCGTATTTTTAATCCAGATCCTGTTAAAGAGGGATGGGAGTCAAAGCATACTATTATAGAAGTATCACACGATGATATTCCTTTTTTAGTTGATTCTATTCGCATGGCTGTTAATCGTAATCATTTACAAATTCATTTTGCAATTCATTTTGGTGGGCTTAAAGTCCGTCGCCAAAATGATTGTATTACAGAGATTATACCTGTCGGGGTCAAAGAGCTGCAGGCGACGTCAGAAGCACCTATTTATTTTGAAATTGATCGAGTGATTGATCCATTAGTGATGGAAAGTTTATGTGATGAAATTAAACGTGTCTTAGGCGATGCGCGTATTGCAGTGATTGATTGGCAGAAAATGGTAGAACAAATGGAAACGGCTTTGCTGGAACTTGAAAAAGCACCTTTGCCACTTGATCCGGCAGAAATTGCCGAGTCAAAAGATTTCCTACGATGGTTAATCGCCAATCATTTTACTTTTTTAGGTTATCGAGATTATCGTTTAATTGGTAATGAAACAAATCGTGCGTTGCAAATTATTCCAAAATCAGGTTTAGGCGTTTTACGTGATGATGGTCAAACCATGGTGTCTCGTGCTTATGCTGATTTGCCGCCACAAGCGCGAAAGCTTGCTTTATCAAAACATATTTTAATTATTGCTAAAACCAATACGAAAGCAACGGTTCATCGTGATGTCTATACAGATTATATTGGGGTTAAAAAATTTAATGGAAAAGGCGAGCTCATCGGTGAGCGACGTTTTATCGGTTTATATACTTCAACTGCTTATCACTCAAGCCCTATTCATATTCCATTTTTACGCCATAAAGTTGCGAAAATTATGCAAGAATTGCATTTTCCAATGGATAGTCATAATGGTAAAGAAATTATTCATATTTTAGAAACACTCCCGCGCGATGATTTATTCCAAGCAACACATGAAGAATTAAAAGAATTAGCATTAGGGATTCTCCATTTACAAGAACGTAAACGCGTTAAATTATTTGTGCGAAAAGATTCTTATGGTCGGTATTTTTCTTGTTTGGTGTATTTACCTCGTGAAATGTTTACGACAGAATTATGCAATACGATGCAAGAAGTTTTAATGTATGCACTGCACGGTCTTGAATCTTCTTTTACCACTTATTTTTCAGATTCTGTGCTTGCGCGTATGCATTTTTTGATTCGCATTAATCCTAAAACGATCTTTGATTATGATGTACATAAAATCGAGCAACGTTTAACAGCCGTTGCACGCTCTTGGTCTGATGAATTTAAAATGCATTTGCTTGAAGAATTTGGCGAAGCCGCAGGCTTAAAATACTTTAATAAATATCGTAAGGCTTTTCCTGGTAGTTATACTGAATATTATTTACCGGGAACCGCAATTGATGATATAAAAAAAATAGAAAGTTTAACGCCCGAGCATCCTTTAGGCATGATTTTTTATAAATCGGGCATGACTGAACTTAGACTAAAATTATTTCACACAGAACATACGATTGCTTTATCGGATGTGTTACCCACACTTGAGAATATGGGTTTACGTATTATTGGCGAACGTCCGCATGAAATTATTTTTAAAGACGGTAGCTTAGTTTGGATTAATGATTTTGATATGGTGTATAAGCGTAATAAAGAAATTAATATTGCAAGCATTCAAGATATTTTTCAAAATGCATTTGAAAATATTTGGTTTCACCATGCAGAAGATGATGGATTTAATTGTTTAATATTAGAAGCACAATTAACTTGGCGAGAAACAGCTATTTTACGTGCTTATACTAAATATTTACGTCAAACAGGATTTACTTTTAGTCAGAAATATATTGAAGATGCTTTAGTTAATAATGCAGAAATCGCTAAGGATTTGGTTGCTTTATTTATTTTGCGATTTTCCCCTGACTATCGTGCTGATATTTCAGAGTTAGTGGCAAAAATAGAAAAGTCATTTGATGATGTAGCCAGTTTAGATGAAGATCGCATTTTGCGACGATTATTAGAAGTGATTTTAGCAACGTTACGCACTAATTATTTTATGAAAAATGCAAATGGCTTACCTTTAGCGCATTTTTCTTTTAAATTTGATCCAAATGCGATTTCTGATTTACCTTTACCAAGACCTCGTTATGAAATTTTTGTTTATTCACCACGTGTGGAAGGCGTGCATTTGCGAGGGGGTAAAGTGGCTCGCGGTGGGATTCGCTGGTCTGATCGACGTGAGGACTTTCGCACAGAAGTGTTAGGCTTAATGAAAGCACAAAGTGTTAAAAATTCTTTAATTGTCCCGGTGGGTGCTAAAGGTGGATTTTTTCCTAAAGAATTACCGCTAGATGGCGATCGCGATGCAATTATGCAGGAGGTTATTCATTGTTATTCGACTTTTATTCGTGGATTATTAGATCTAACAGATAATATTGTCGATCAACAAATTATTCCGCCTAAAAATGTTGTGCGTTATGATGAAGATGATCCTTATATGGTAGTTGCAGCAGATAAAGGCACTGCAACTTTTTCGGATATTGCTAATAGTATTTCCAAAGAATATCGTTTCTGGTTAGACGATGCTTTTGCCTCAGGGGGATCGACGGGGTACGATCATAAAAAAATGGGTATTACTGCACGAGGTGCTTGGGAATCTGTTAAATTGCATTTTCGAGAAGCAGATATTGATGCAGCTTCTTCAGATTTCACCGTGATTGGTGTGGGTGATATGAGCGGGGATGTGTTTGGTAATGGTATGTTAATGTCAAAACATATTAAATTAATTGCTGCATATGATCACCGGCATATTTTTGTTGACCCCAATCCTGATCCAGAGATTTCTTTTGAAGAACGTAAACGATTATTTCAATTGCCGCGTTCTTCATGGTTGGATTATGATCCTAAATTAATTTCAGAAGGGGGTGGCGTTTTTAATCGAACGGCTAAATCTATTAAAATATCCTCTCAATTAAAAAATGTATTAGGGATTAAAAAAGATTATTTAGTCCCCAATGATTTGATTCGCGCCATGTTAACCGCCCCTGTTGATTTGATTTTTAATGGTGGTATTGGTACTTTTGTTAAAGCAAGTAGCGAAACACAAGCAGATGCGGGAGATCGTACAAATGATGGAATTCGTATTGATGGTAATGAATTAAAAGCACGTATAGTAGCTGAAGGTGGCAATTTAGGATTGACTCAATTGGGTCGGATTGAATATTCGTTAAATAATGGAATTATTTATACTGACTTTGTTGATAACTCAGCAGGTGTTGATTGTTCAGATCACGAAGTTAATATTAAAATTCTTTTAAATAAATTAGTCACCAGTGGTGAGATGACGTTACCACAACGTAATAAATTGCTTGAAACAATGAGTGATACCGTTGCAAAATTAGTTTTAAGAGATAATTACGAACAAACGCAAATGTTAAGCCTTGAAAGTTCTGTGTCAACCTTAACGTTAGATTTATTTAGACGTTATATCAATGATCTTGAGAAAAAAGGCCGGTTGAATCGTGAACTTGAATTTTTACCTTCTGAAAAAACTTTGCAAGAGCGAAAAGCGCTTGGAATAGGCCTGACTCGTCCAGAATTAGCGATATTGTTGGCTTATTCAAAAATGTATTTAAAGCAAGATATTTTATTAACGAAAGTTCCTGAAGATCCTTATTTTATTAAATATTTAATGGCAGCCTTTCCTGAAGTATTATGTAAAAAATATTTATTACCAATGAAAGAGCATAGTTTGCGCCGAGAAATTATTGCAACGCAACTGGCGAAAACGATCACGGATCATATGGGTATTAATTTTATTGATCGATTACAACGTGAAACAGGTGCGTCAGTTGAGTTTATTGTTCGTGCTTTTGTGGTGGCATCAGAATTATTTAAAATGCATGAATTATGGATTCAGATTGAAGCTTTAGATAATAAAGTCAGTATTGAAGTTCAGCATAAGATGATGCTAAAAATTTATTATTTAATACGTCGCGCCACGCGTTGGTTTTTACGAAATCGGTTACAACATATGAATATTGAAGAAACGATTGTTAATTTTGAAAAACCCATTGCGGATTTAATTAATCAATTACCTAAGTTATTATTAGAATCTGATAGAGAGATTCTGGATCAGTTTTTTAAAGAGTATGTAGAAAAAGGTGTGCCGGTATCGCTTGCCAAAATAATTGCAGCCAGTGAAACTTTATTTACTTCTTTAGATGTTGTAGAGGCTGCGACTGAGCATCATTTTGATATAGGAGAAGTTGCGCATACTTACTATAGTTTAGATGCATTATTAGAATTAAATTGGGTACGGGAGCAGATGAATTCTTATTCTATTGAGAATCAATGGGATGAGCTAGCGCGTTCTGGTTTTCGTGATGATTTGGATCGGATTCAGCGTAAATTAAGTATTAATATTTTAAAATGTAAATCCAAAAAAGTGAATAGTAAGCCTATGGCAGAACGCATGGATTTTTGGTTATCCAAGCATCAATATTTATTAGAGCGTTGGCAAAATTTATTGACTGAAGTAAAAGCAAGTCATAATACTGGTTTTGTCACTTATTCGGTGATGTTGCGGGAACTATCAGATTTTGCATTAGCAGGTTAATAGATAAGGATATCTCTATGACACATGAAATTATTTCGGCTGATTTTCCTTATCAATCCCAGTATATAGAGATTGAAGGATCAAAAATTCATTATATAGAACAAGGTGCAGGTGATCCTATTTTATTTTTGCATGGGGTTCCTGCTTCTTCTTATGTATGGCGTAATGTCGTTCCGCATTTATCTAAATTGGGTCGTTGTATTGCACCTGATTTAATTGGCATGGGTAAATCGGCTAAGCCAGATATTACTTATTCAATTCAAGATCATATTCGCTATATTGAAAAATTTATTGAAGCTTTGCAATTAAAAAATATTACATTTATTTTGCATGGTTGGGGTTCTATTGTGGGTTTTGATATTGCGATGCGCAAAGAAGATGACTGCAGGAGTTTAGTTTTTTATGAAGCGTATTTACGCCCGCTTAACCATGAGACTTTATCTTTGCCTTATGAAGAGCAAATATTTTTATTAAAAGAACAAGAAAAAAACCAACCTAACATGGAAAATATTTCGCAATTAGTTGATAAAATATTAGGTAATACTTCGTTACGATTATTAACCGAAAAAGAAAAAGCTTTTTATTGTGATCCATTTACAGATAAAAAATCAGCTAAGCCAATTTTGCAATATCTAAAAGAATTAAGTGGTAAAGAAGATCACGTTAATCAAATAATTGCTAACTATTCTGATAGATTAAAAAAATCGGCTTTGCCGAAATTATTGTTATATGCCATGCCTGGATTTATTACGAGTATTTCAATGATCATGTGGGCGAAAGATAACTTACCGCATTTAGAAATCATTGATATTGGTGAGGCGCTGCATTATGCGCAAGAAATGAATCCAAGTTTGATGGGGGAAGCCATTAGTGTGTGGCTGCAGGGGATTGAGCAAGAAAAGTTGTATTAAATAAAATTTTCAAGCTTACTTTATTTCATTCTGACAACATTTTTTCGTCCTTGCGATGCGTTTATTGTATTATTTTTACTCTAAATCCTTTAAGAGTATCTTAAGCTTTACCACGTATACTTTTGTCATCTTAAAGAGTAATAGGTAATTTTATATATGCAAAATAGACATTCTGTTTCGACAAAAAAAACGGATTATAAAGCTTATTCTGAAGAATTAGATCAAATAATATTATTAGAAGAATCAGAAAAAGAAAAACGCCAAAAATCACCACTTATCAAAAAAAGAAAAAAGATAGCAAAAGCTAAATTACCCAAAGTGTCTCTTGATGAAAAAGTCACTTACCAAGAATTAAGATTAAATTTTAGATTAAAGGACGACTCGTTTTTTTCAGATAACGAAATAATAAAAAATGCTTTAAGAGATGTATGTGTTTTGTTTTTCAAAAAATCTATTGAACCGACAAAATTATCTGAAAAATTAAAAAATCTACTGAATAATTTAAAAAAATATTACAGTAAAGATAAAGCATTCAGTCTTTATAGCGCCATTCTTCAACATTTTATCTATAGAGTTATGCATGATGAAGAAATATTAGAAGCAGAAAAAATATTATCTGTTATTGCTCAACAAGATAAATTATTATACGTTAATAAAAAAAATAAATTTTCTTTTTGGATAGACGATAAGAATCAGACTAATTTTTTAATAAGCTTGAGTGGAAATTTAAATAAATCTGTATCGGAAAATACAGCCTTAAAAATTTTAGAAAAAGTTTTATTTTTTATACAAAATAAAAAATATTTACTTCCGTTGCTTTTGGATAAAGGTGTATATGGTTTTACTTTTTTAAATAATGCCTGTAACCACGGCTATTTAAAAATTGTTACACAACTAATAAAAGTCGCCAAAGATAAATTCACTCATGATGAATTTAAAGAATTTTTAACTTATGCTAATAAAGATGGATTTTCTCCTTTAAATGATGCCTGTAAAGAAGGTCATTTAGAAATTGTTACACAACTAATAAAAGCCGCCAAAGATGAATTCACTCATGATGAATTTAAAGAATTTTTAACTTATGCTAATAAAGATGGATTTTCTCCTTTAAATGCTGCCTGTAAAGAAGGTCATTTAGAAATTGTTACACAACTAATAAAAGCCGCCAAAGATGAATTCACTCACGATGAATTCAAAGCATTTTTAACTTATGCTAATAAAGATGGATTTTCTCCTTTAAATTCAGCATGTATAGCAGGTCATTCAAAAATTGTTACACAACTAATAAAAGCCGCCAAAGATGAATTTACTCATGATGAATTTAAAGCATTTTTAACTTATGCTAATAAAGATGGATTTTCTCCTTTAAATTCAGCATGTATAGCAGGTCATTTAGAAATTGTTACACAACTAATAAAAGCCGCCAAAGATGAATTTACTCATGATGAATTTAAAGCATTTTTAACTCGTGCCAATAATTATGGATTTTCTCCTTTAAATTCTGCATGTGCAGCAGGGCATTCAAAAATCGTTGAAAAATTAATAATAATCGCCCAAAAAAAATTCACAGATGAAGGTGAGTTTGAAAAATTTTTGACTCAGTCTACCAAGCAGAAATTTACACCATTAAATAATGCATGTTTTAACAATAAACCAGATATTATAAAAATATTATTAAATCAAAAAGATAAATTTAGATCAATAACAAGCTGGGAAACATATATTAATTTTCCCAATAGTCGAAAATTTAATGCGCTTGATAATGCCCTTAACAACTGTGACAATGAGATTGTGAGTTTATTACGTAAAAAGGGTGCAAAGGGTGCCTTAATTTCTACGACAAGAAAAAAACGTGAATATGAAAAAACAGAGCAAACTTACTCTAAAAAAATAAGACCTACCTCGCAATCAAGCTCTATTTATAGTGGTAAAAATTCTCTATTTTCTCCTAAAAAATCTGGTACAGATAGGCATGCTTTCTCACCTTTTTCCATATATAATGGTCGTCGCTTCTGATTATTTTGCGAATGAAAATTAAAATTGAGAAAAAATATGTCAACAACAGTCAATGTAGCAATCGCTGGCGCAACCGGGATGGTCGGTAGTGCTGTATTATCTATTTTGGAAGAACGAAATTTTCCTTTAAAAAACCTATACTTATTAGCAAGTCATCGCTCTTTGGGTGATATACGAGAGTTTAAAGGCCAATCGCATTGGATTGAAGATATTGCAACTTTTGATTTTAGCAAAGCAGATATTTGTTTTTTTTGTCTGAGTAATGATCTGGCAGCGATTTATGCGCCCAAAGCCACTGAAAAAGGTGCAATTGTTATCGATAAAAGTTCTTATTTTCGCCTCCATCCTGATGTGCCCTTAATTGTACCTGAAGTCAATCTGGATGCTTTGGCAGATTATAAAAAAATGAATATAATCGCAAGTCCTAATTGTAATACTATTCCAATTGTGATGGCATTAAAACCAATTTATGATGCGGTTGGTATCAGTCGAATTAATGTTGCCACTTATCAATCCGTTTCAGGAACCGGGAAAGAGGCTGTGGAAGAACTCATTTTACAAACTGCTAAACTATTAAATGGTAAAGCCTTTAAATCAAAAGTTTATCCACAACAAATCGCATTCAATGTGTTGCCGCATATTGATGATTTTTTGGAAAATGGTTATACCAAAGAAGAAATGAAAGTCGTGTTTGAAACACAAAAAATTTTTAAAGATACTAAAATTGCTATTAATCCAACTGCTGTTAGAGTTCCTGTTTTTTACGGCCATTCTGCAGCATTGCATATTGAGACTCAACAGAAAATGACTGTTAAAAAAGTAGTGGAATTACTTAAAAAATCAGAAGGATTAGTTGTCAATCTTGGCAAATACCCCTATGCAACGCCAGTGCAAGAAGCTCAAGGTAAAGATGGGGTCTATGTTGGACGTATTCGTGAAGATATCTCAAGTCCCAATGGTTTAAACCTTTGGGTCGTTGCTGATAATATTCGCAAGGGCGCTGCATTGAATGCTATTCAAATTGCAGAAAAAATAATAGAACGGGATTTCTAATATGATAGATATTTATTTTTTTAAAGGAAAGTATTTTTCAATTTGTTTTGTAGGGATGTTGACGCTATTGGTTTTTATGCGGTCTTTTTATCTTAAAATACGGTTATTTTATAAGAGACGTTATTTACAAGCTGAACTTAAATCTAATCCGCAAACATTGATCACAAGTTCTGATATTAAAGCGATTGCAGGAGAAGATGTCTTAGCCACTCAACTGGATCTTGCGCGAGCCTATATTGAATTAGATAAAAAATCTATTGCTAAACAAATTTTAGCGCATGTTATTAAAAATGGTGCCGAACCTTTGCAAAAAGAGGCTTCTCAATTAATGGCAGCTTTATAAGATTATGCGTATTGCATTGGGTATTGAATACAAAGGCCAGGGTTTTCATGGATGGCAAGCTCAAGAAAACTTACCCACTATTCAAAATGAAGTTGAACAAGCACTCAGTAAAATTGCGGATCATCCAATTACTTTAACTTGTGCTGGCCGTACTGATGCAGGTGTTAATGCATTGGGTCAGGTCGCGCATTTTGATACACATCAAATACGCAATCATAAAGCCTGGGTATTAGGCACAAATTCGTATTTGCCACAGACGATTGCTATACGATTTGCAAAAATTGTTCCTGAGGATTTTCACGCACGTTTTTCTGCACTTTCACGATTTTATCAATATGTTATTTATAATCATTCTACTCGTCCTGCTATTTTTTCACAGAGTGTGACTTGGATGTATGAAGTGTTAAATACTAAAACCATGCAGGAAGCTGCTAATTATTTAATAGGTGAAAAAGATTTTACATCCTTTCGCTCCTCTCAATGTGAATCAAACACGCCTATGAGAAATATAAAAAAAATCAATGTGTTACGTATAAAAGAGTATATAGTCATTGATATTGAGGCAAATGCTTTTTTGCATCACATGGTTCGAAATATTGTAGGAAGTTTAATCTCGGTTGGCATTGGGATTCATGAGCCTGATTGGCTTTTAGAAGTATTATTAGCAAAAGATCGACGAAAAGCAGGAAAAACAGCTGCTGCCTCAGGGCTTTATTTAAGTCATGTGCAGTATCCGATAAAGTATGAATTGCCCACCAGTCCGTCTATTTTTTTAGTTTTATAGCCTGCTTATAAAGTTGATAGAAAACCCACATAAGTTTATAATTGTCATACTTTTTTGTTAATTGAGTTAATCCTATGAGTTGGTTTAAAAAATTACTCCCATCGCGTATTCAAACAAATGCTGTTCATAAGAAGGGCGTGCCAGAGGGGCTGTGGTCTAAATGTGATAAATGCAGCTCGATTTTATATCGCTCTGAGCTTGAGCGTAATTTTGAGGTTTGTCCTAAGTGCGATTATCACATGCGTATTTCGGGTCGTAAGCGATTGGAATATTTTTTAGATCCCAGTTCTTTGGTGGAAATTGGTGCGGATATTGGTCCTCATGATATTTTGAAATTTCGTGATCTTAAAAAATATAAAGACCGCATAGCAACCGCGCAAAAAGAAACAGGAGAAAAAGAAGCTCTCATCGTGTTACGTGGCCAATTATGTGGGCAACCGTTGGTTGCAGCTGCTTTTGAATATGGCTTTATTGGCGGTTCGATGGGTGCGGCTGTTGGCGAACGTTTTGTTCGTGGGGTACATACAGCACTTGAGTTTAAAATTCCTTTTGTTTGTTTTACTGCAAGTGGTGGCGCACGAATGCAAGAAGCGCTGATTTCTTTAATGCAGATGGCGAAAGTCAGTGCAGCTCTTGCCAAATTATCAGAACAGGGTTTACCTTATATTTCTATTTTAACTGACCCGACAATGGGCGGTGTTTCTGCGAGTCTTGCGATGTTAGGTGATATTATTGTCGCAGAACCCAAAGCGTTAATTGGTTTTGCAGGACCTAGAGTCATTGAGCAAACGGTACGAGAAACATTGCCAGAGGGATTTCAGCGCAGCGAATTTTTATTAAAACATGGCGCAATTGATATGATTGTTAATCGTCGCGATATGCGTTCTACCATTGCGCGGTTGTTAGCAAAATTAATGCGTCAAAGAACCGTTGAAAATTTTTCTTAAACTGTGAGGTGTCGATATGGAACAAAAAAAAACGCAACGTGTTATAGGAATTATAGTTGTCATCGCCTTAGTTATTATTATTTATCCATTACTTTTTAATAATACGCAAACAGCTACACAACAAGCAGAGTCAACCATCACCCAATCTTTACCTTTACCAGAGCAAAAGCCTTTAGTAACAACAGCTGCAATTGAGCAACCGGCACCAGTTGTCCCTTCACAAGAAAATAAGGCTGAGCCAAAACCTATACCAGATGATACTAAACAAACTCCCGCGATTGCCAATGAAATTAATCAAATGGAGGGGAAAAATGCAATGGTTAAGCCATTTTCACCAATAGATAATTCTTCTGTAAAAATTGTTAATACTTCTAATATCACTAATCCACAAAAGCCTCATTCTTTACCTCCCAGGAAAATGGTCTCTGCTTCTGCAAATAAAGTTAAATCACCGACAGCACAGGATCTCTTAAAATTAAAAAGAGTTGCTTGGGCCATTCAGATGGGTAGTTTTAAAAATAAAGAAAATGCGACTCGTTTAACTGATAAATTACGTGCAGCAGGTTATAAAGCATTTACTCGCCAAATAGATGCAAAACTTGGTACTCAAACACGTGTTTACGTGGGGCCTGAGTTTAAGCAAATCGCTGCGATTAAGCTTTCTTCCAAAATTGAACACGATATGAAAATGCATGGTATAGTCATTGCCTATCAACCTTTAACATTATAATTAAATTAAATTAAACTAAATTAAAAAGGTAATAATAAAAAATGAACCAATCTTCATTGACAATAGTAACTAATGGGCGTGGATTAATAAATATCACGCATGAGGTTGCAAAGATAGTTACAAATTCGTCAATTAATACTGGTTTATGCAATGTATTTTTACATCACACGAGTGCTTCTTTAATTTTTTGTGAGAACGATGATCCAGTTGTCTTAGAAGATTTAGAAGCATTCTTTAAGCGTCTCATTCCAGATGATGATACTATTTTTAAGCATACGCTTGAAGGCAAAGATGATATGCCGGCACATGTGCGGATGGTTTTAACCCAGAATTCATTGATGGTTCCTCTCCAGCAAAATAAATTAATGTTAGGTCGATGGCAGGGGATTTATTTGTGGGAGCATCGATTTAAAGGGCATGAGCGTCGGTTGACGGTTACGGTTTTATAAAACCTATATTGTATATAAATTTAACATTGACTCTCTTCTTATAACTAATTGTTTTTTTTGTGAAATTTTCACTATGTCAGTTATTGTTATTTTCTTGACAAATTGTCCTTATTTTGTGCTAAAATAATCTTAATTATGATGCCTTTTTGGGAGAATGATATGTTTTTTACGCTGTCTGACGAAGAAGCTGCTGATGAGAAAGAAGAGCAGCAATGGATAGATGATTTTAAGTCTTTAACAGAAGGGAAAGACAGGAACTATAATAGATGGTTATTAGATAAAGAGGAAAAAGATACACAAAGAGCGCTTTTAAGATATTATAAAGACAAGTTATTTTGGATTTTCCATGCGGTAAAAACAGCATCACCGCATTTAAAGAATGCATTAGAAGAAAAAGATAGAGAAGAATTTGATTTTAATATACAACTTTATCATGAAGCTTTACGAGAGGAATTAAACGACTGTTTCGATGAGTCCAGTAATAATCTTAGTGCTTCTCCTGCATCAATGGCATCAAAAGACAAAGATAAATTACCTAGTGTAATGCTTGCAGCAAAAGCATTAGAAGAATTAAATAATGCCGCAGGTAATATAAATACGGATCTACCGACTTACAATAAGGCGTGTTTGCATTTTGCACGTCGATCCTTTGATTCCTCTTTTAGCCCTGAAACGTTCCTTTTTGCTAAAAGATTGTTTAATCAAGCAGTTACAGCGGGTATTGTGGTAGCACTTGTTCTTGCAGCATCTATTCCTATTGTTGGGCCTGTGTTTATCCTATGCGTATTTGCTGTTTTTTGTCTGCATTGTAAAATGCTAGCTATGAATCTTGCTACCTACAAAAAAGATAAAACGGCTTCCAATATTATTGTGAGTGCAAAAAATATTTTTAAGAAAAAAGAAGAGTTATCAGCTCCAAAAGATCAAGATACTCAAAGTCAGTTACCAAAAGACCATGACCCTACTACTTTAAAAAAAACAAGTAAGTAATCACCACGGCCTTTAGTTTTTAATACGCTAACTTTCTTGTCTTTCCATTTCTTTTGCGATTTGCGAAAACCGTTTCATATACCCATAAATAATTTCAGTTATTTTTGCCGAATCTACCATATCTAATTCATCCAAATCAGCTTGATCTAACCCTGTTAATTGCGACATTAAAAATTGCATCTGATCTATTGCTTCTAATTTTTGCATGACACGTAAATGCCCATGTTTTAATCTTGTTAACGCAAGTGATGTGGTTTGATGATCAGGGGATAAATGATTTTTTAAATTATATTGCGGGAAAACAGTCGGTATAATATCAATTCTAGTTTCCAATGTATTCATTGTATTCATTGTAGAGTTATCCTTAAAATCATAAAATGGGTATTTTACCTGATTTTAATAATAATTTATTCAATCGCATCAATCAGACTTGAAAAATATTTGGGAAGTTGCGGGCGAGGGTACCAGGCAAGTGCCATGCTGGTTTCATAAATTTTCCCCGCATTTAACAGGATAAGCTGTTTTTGCTGCAGATAAGGTTTGCTAAATTCTTCAGTTAATACACCATAGCCATATCCTTCAATTAACATCATTGCTAATGCATCAGTTCTGTTAGCAAAATGACGCTCATGATTGGCAAAGTCAAATAATCCAAAATGCTTTAAGTACTGAAATGTCATGCGGTCTTGTGGATCATAATCAACAATATGCTCTGATTCAAGAATCATTTTTAATGTACGTTTTTTCCAACTGCTCGTACAAACTAACACATAACGTTCTGGTTTTAGGATTTTATATTTCATTTCTGGAGTAATATCTTCTTCTCGAATAACAGCTAATTGACTTTCTCCCAATCGTAAAGAATGCATGCGATTTTCAAAATCATTAATGTCAAATTGCAGCAATAACCGCGGGAATTTTTTAATAACAGAAAAACATTGCGGGATAATACGTGCATGCATAATACTGCTAGGACCTGTGATACAAAAAAGAATATCTGTTTCAATTCCAGCCCCTTTGATCGTCGCCAAAGCTTCGCCTTCTAATACATTAACCGTATGACAGTAACGTAGTAGCGCTTCGCCTTCTGGTGTTAAAATCATGCCGCGACGAGTACGAATAAAAAGCGTCGTTGCTAATTTTGCTTCAAGTGTATGAATACGCTGTGTCACAGCTGTTTGGGTAATATGAATGGCACTTGCCGCGCCATGTACACTTTTGTATTGGGCGACAGACATAAAAGCAAGTAATTGCGGGCTTAAGAGGCTCATATCTCTATTATCTCTTAATTTAACCCTAAGAAGAAATGTGTATTAGCTCTTTTTTGCCATTTTCTTTACAAATTAATGCAGAACCTTCACTATGCCAGGCGCCTAATACCGTTCGTGTTGCATCTTGTTGATTTAATGAGAAAGAATGAATAGCTTCTCGATGCGTATGGCCATGAATCAAATGTTGTACAGTATGTTTTTTCATTACATTAATTACCGCAGATTGAGTAACATCCATAATATAATCAGGTGTAGTACTGGTATGCATTTTACTTTTCTCGCGATATTGACGAGCCATCTCGCGACGTTTTTTTAAGGATTTTAATAAAACTAATTTTTTAAACCAAAAACTACGGGCTTTTTTCCGAAATTTTAAATAGTTAATATCTTCTGTACACAAAGTATCGCCATGCAGCAAAAGAGTAGGGATTTGATTGATTAAAATCACTTCTTCGTCTTTTAATAATTGGCAGCCTGTTGCTTTTAAAAAAGTTTTTCCCAATAAAAAATCGCGATTACCATGGGTTAAATAAATAGGTAATCCGCTGCTAGTTGCTTGTTTTAACGTATTAATCATTTTTTGGTTAAACAGAGTTAAATCATCATCTCCAATCCACGCTTCAAATAAATCTCCTAAAATATAAAGAGCTTGTGCTTTAACTGCTTCTTTTTGCATAAATTTAATAAATATCTCGGCAATATCAGGCCGGTCTTCTTCTAAATGCAAATCTGAAATGAACATTTTGGTCATAAATTACACCATCCAATTGATTATACAAACCCCTTTTTTAGATTTATATCCTATAATAAAGAGGTAAGTCTGATTTTTGGGGAGAAGTCTTATGGGTAAACTTCTACATTCAAATACAAGTACGGCTTTATGGTATGAGATTATATACGAAGCGGAAAATTCCTGCGAAATAACTTTAAAACAAGAACTTGAGTGGTATTTAATTGGGTTATTAATCCGATTTACCGCTAACCCACAGATTGTAAAGCAAATAATGGCAATTGATTTTCTACAAGGTCTTAAATTAGCTAAGCATCAAAGAGAAGTGGTTCTTCAAGATGTAGGAGATAAGTGTTTGATTTTTTCTGGGTTATTTCCTGCAAATAGTGAAAAACGTTTAGTTAAACCTAGTTATTTTGTGAATTTGGGTCAATCGGCTTATTTAAACATTTCAAAAAATACTAATGATATTTATGCGTTATTATCAGATGAGTTTGTTGCCTTGATGGATATTTTGCAAACTATTCGTTGTTATTCGAAAGATTACCCTGATTTATTACCGATCAAAGCTTATGAATTATGGAAAGAAACTGGTAGCCGCCGTGCTTTTTCTGTTTTACAGCAATATACTTCTGCTATTCCGCTTTTAATTAGAGAAAAATAATCAACTAACTAGCCTTTATCCCTAGATGTTTTACTAGATGTTTACTACAATAGACATCTAAAAAAATAGGGAGTTTAATAAAAAATGCGTTTAGTGTTATTGGGCTGCCCAGGGGCAGGAAAAGGCACGCAAGCTAAATTTATTGAAGAAAAATATGCTATTCCGCAAATTTCTACGGGAGATATTCTTCGTGCGGCAGTCAATGCCAAGACACCTTTTGGTCAGCAAGTGAAACAAACTATTGATGAAGGCGGACTTGTTTCAGATGATATTATGATTGAGTTAGTTAAAGAGCGTACGAGTCAAGCCGATTGTCAAAATGGGTTTTTATTAGATGGATTTCCGCGGACTATTCGCCAAGCGGAAAGTTTGTGGCAAAATAAAATTCATTTAGATTTTGTAATTGAAGTGAAAGTGCCTGATGATGAGCTGATTAAACGTTTAAGTGGACGACGGGTTCACCTGAAGTCTGGAAGAGTTTATCATGTATTATATAATCCACCTAAAAAAGCGGGAATAGATGATTTGACAGGGGAGACGCTTATTCAGCGTATTGATGACCAAGAAGAAACGGTACGCAATCGTTTAGCCATTTATCATCAACAAACAGAGCCCCTGGTTAAGTATTATAAAGACATGGATGAACATGGCCAACTACGTTATATTGAAATTGATGGCACGCAGTCTATGGATGCAGTCAAAAAAGAAATTTTTAATTATTTGGATGAAGATAGTGAAACTAAGTAATATTTTTTAAGGAGAAAAAATAATGGATAGCAATCATAAGTGGTTTTGGTCAATTGTATTAAGTCTTATTTGCAGTCTTGGTTTCATGGTCAATGCCTTTGCAGATGAAATTTCTTCAGACTCTCCGGTTGGGTATTGGAAAACCATTGATGATGTGACAGGTAAACCTAAAAGCATCGTGCAAATTTGGAAAACGGAAAATAATATTTTGATGGGAAGAGTCATTAAGGTTTTTGCTAAAAACACTACAGAAACTGTTCCTATTCTTTGCGCTGTTTGTAAAGGGGATAAGCATAATCAACCGATTGTTGGGATGGTTATTTTATCTGGATTACAGCCAAAAAAACACCAATGGATCAATGGACAAATTACTGATCCTGATAATGGCAAAACCTATAGTTGCGCCATGCGTACCTTAGAGCAAGGCAAAAAACTCAACGTCAGAGGTTATATTGGCTTGCCTTTATTAGGTCGATCCCAAGTGTGGGAGCGAGTGGATTTGATGTCAGGATAGTTTTTCCTTAAATTACAATAGGTTATTAGTGAAGCATTGTTTATATTTTTGATTGATATTTAGTCAAATAAAAGATAAAATAATGCTTCCTAAAACTATTTTTAAATGAGGAAAATATGTTAACTACGCGATCTACTATTCCTGAGCAAAAAGAAATTTATTTAAAACCGTTATTTGAAGACCATGTTGGAGATGGTAAGTTTGATGAATTTTTTGAAGCAGTTTATAAAAATGTACTTATCAAGAATACACACAATGATCAACTTACGAATGATTTACGCGACCTAGGATATTCTTCAAAAAATAGAATCGCCTTTTTAAAGTATCTTATTAATGAAAAAAAGCCGGATGAAAAGTTTTGTGAAGTAGTATGCGAAATACTAGACGAGAAGGGCTCTCGATTTGCTACATTTTTTAGAGGTAGTGGTGATTCTCTGGATGAAAAGTCAGTGAATCTACATCGTAAATTGTTATGTGCTAAGGTAATGGTTTATCTTCTAGAATCAGAGCAATCCATTGAGCTAGATGCTTATAATTTTTTCGTTAAATCTAAAGAACATTTAAAAAATTATATTCTTTCTTTACCGGCTAGCCAAGATGAAGAAGCTATTCGATTAATTGACTTAGCACTTGATAAGACCACTCGCTTAGGAAAATTTTTCTTTAAATCTCGTTCTGCTTTGTCTTTTCTTTCTGCTTTTAAAGCTAGTGCTAAAAAAGGTTGTTTGGATGAATTATTCAAGAATAAAGAAGAAAGACTTAAAAAAAATCCAACGCTAAACAGCAAGAGAGAAGATTCTTTACTGACAATTCCTGCACCAACGAGAGTTAATGTAAGCGAGTCAGGCATTGAGTTAAGAGTTAAATAAAAGGGGTAATTTAAAATTCAAGTCCAATGTGCTAGGATAGGCTAATATTAAAAAATGGAGAAAAGGGCGTGAATCATTACATCACAGAAAATTTAAAGCTTCGCAGCATTGTTTGGCCGGCTAACAATAGTACGATTAAACAAATAAGCTTAATTTTATTTGGAATACTATTACTAAGTATTTCAGCGCAAATAGTGATTCCTTTAGAACCCGTTCCCTTAACGCTGCAAAGCGTTACTGTGGTATTTTTAGGCATGTTATATGGCCCACGGTTGGGTGTGATCTCTGTTATGGGGTATTTATTAGCAGGTACAGTTGGATTACCGCTCTATGCAGAATTTTCAAGTGGGGCAGGGGTTTTGCTGGGTACAACTGCGGGTTATCTTTTTGGATTTATTCCGGCTGTTTTAATAGGTGGTTATTTGGCGCAATGCGGTTTTGCTCGCAATATCTTACTTGCTTTTATTTCGGCTTGTCTGAGTGCAAGTGTGATTTTCTTTTTTGGTATTTTAGTATTATCAAAATTCATCGGCATGCATCAAGCGATTTTAACGGGTCTCATGCCATTTGTTGCAACAGAAACTTTAAAAATGCTGGCAGTGAGTATTGTAATACCACGTTGCTGGAAAAAAGCATGAACATTTCTTTCAGGCCGCATCATTTTTTATGTGCATTAAGTTTTCGGGGTGAGGGTTATTCGCCGCAATTTATCGCTAATTTTTCTGGTATTATGCGCTATTTAAATTCATCTTCTGGAGAAAATGCTTTAATTAATGTGGTGGGCGTCACTGATTCTATTTGTGCACCTTGCCCTAGTAAACGTAACGATCATTGTATTTCACAAAAAAAAATTACAAATTTAGATAAAGCACATGCAGAAATATTAAATATTCAATCGGGTGATAAAATAAGCTGGAAGGATGCAAAACAACGCATTGCTGATCGAGTGACCTTAGAAAAATTTCATCAAGCGTGTGCTCCTTGTGAATGGAAAAAATTTGGCTGGTGTGAGGAAGTAATAAAAATTCATATAAATGCAAATTAAGGAAAATATATGGCGAATAATTCTGTTAAAACAATCCTGAATATGTATGATAGGAATATAGAAAATTTAAATGTTTTTCTACGCTATATTCAAGATTTATATCATAAGGAATGTAAAAATGACCTTGCTGTTTCAAATAGAACTAAAGCTAATTTACAAGAAGTATTGAAACAACGTCCCGCTATTCGAGATAAGTTAATTGAGTGTTTTATGCGAAATTTTCCTGGAAATCCTGCAAATTTTGCTTATTTTGCAAAAATAGCTTTAGGAAAATATAATGATCATATTCTTTCTGTCATCTTTGAGCCTTGCAATAATAAAATGACTACACTCCTTGATTTCTTAGATCCTATTGCAGACATGCCTATGCTTCAGTTAAAAACAAGATGGTATATCTTTTGTGCGGCTAAGGGTTGTTTATCTGAAGATGATGAGAAAGACGCAGTTAGCTTAAAAGAATATTTAACATTGTATATTAGTTCGTTACCACCAAAATATGATGAATTAGCAATAGAATTAATAGATTCTGCTTTAAATAAAGATACCCAATTGAAAAAAATTTTTGATACACAACGAGGGCTTTTTTCTACATCTGTATTTTCTAATAAAAAAATGTGTTTATCTGTGTTAGAACCTAACCTTTATGCTAGAAAAATTCGAGTCCGTAAAGAAGAAGAACAGGAGAGAGAAAAAGATGGTCAAAAAGGAACAGTAAAATTTTTCTATTCGCAACAAAATCCTACAACTTTCTGTTCGGAAAAAAATCCTACAACTAGAATAAAAGGCGGCCCTAAATTGATAGAAACATCGGGGTATTACCTAACAAAACGCTAACTAAAAAGTTTTGGGATGATGCAAAGGTGATAAAAGAAGCTCGTCTAGTAAGTAAGTTCTTAATTTGGGTGACACGCCCTAGTTTTGCGGAAGTAAATCTACAGTAGGTTGTTCAATGGGATCCAATCCATAATTTTTGTCAATCACAGTTGCAACACAAGAATCCGACCAGACATTAAGTGCTGTTTCTATCATATCAATCACTGTATAAAATGGCAGAATAATTCCCATCAAGACAATCGGCACACCCATTCCTGATAGTAAACTCGCACTTAAAAAGAAACATCCCATCGGTACGCCCGCATTACCGATAGCAGCAATAGTTGCCACAATAATCCAAATAAACATCACTGAGGATGTAATAACAACTCCATGGTTTTGCATTAAAAAAATAACGGTTGCAAAAATAAATGCAGCACAGCCATTCATGTTAATGCTAGTGCACAGCGGTAAAATAAAACGACTAATTTTAGGATTTAAATTTAAGTTTTTTTCAGCAGTATTAATCGTCACAGGTAAAGTGCCGGCAGAAGACTTTGAAAAAAACGCAACCGTTAAAGCAGGAAGCATTTTTTTCATTACCGTAAAAGGCTTTAATTTATTGATCTTTAACCAGATAGGTAAAATAATAAATCCTTGAATTAAATTAGCTAATACCACAACCATTAAATATTCGCCAATACCTGTGATATTAATGCCATTTTTCATTTGTACGATGGTAGATGTCACAAATCCATATAATCCAATCGGTAAAATAGCCACAATCCATTTGGTGATTACAAAAAATAAACCATGTAACCCTTTAAAAAAATGAATAACTGTTATTTTAGCTTCTTTTTCAGGAATAAAACGAATAGCAATGCCAACCATCAAACCAATTAATAATACGCTAATAACCTGATTATCAATAAAAGGCGCAAAAAAATTAACAGGAATTAACGAAGATAAATGCTGAATATAACTCATTTGCATGCCGACAAGTGGGGCTGCGTTGGCAGATATATTGACATTACTGGGTTGAATCACTAAATAAAGTAAGCAGCTCACCGTTGCTGCAATCATAGTGGTGCTAATAGTGTAAAGCAGAGCCTTGCGCCAAACACGTTTCATTTTTCCATTATTTTCATAGGAGGCTAAAGTGACAATAATAGATAAAGCAATAATAGGCATACTAATGCAGCGAAAAATTCTGACAAATATATCAGAAATTAATAAACCAACTGATTGCAGAATATGAATTCCAGAAAAACCGCTAAATAGCGCCAGAATAATCACGAATAAATAAACTAACAGCGGATTGTGACGCATTTTTTTTAAATAATCCATAGGGGTCTCTCTCTTATTATTAAGTCTATTAATAATGCAATAGAAAGTATTACATTGTTCTCAAAATGAATGATAATCTTTTTATTGAATACATATTGACAGATATCAAAGTTATATAATAAAGTCAAATGGTAAATTAAATACATTTTAGGTGTTCCATTACACGAGGATATTATATGCACAGCAATCAATCTCAGTCTTATCAAATAAGTGGTATACCAAATTTTAGTATTTGTGACGTTGAGACATTCTGAGCCTAAACTTACTTCATTAATTAAAAATAATTCTAAGCCATAACTGCTGCAAGACACGATACTTCCGGTAAATTTCATTACCGGAAGTATCGTTATAGTGCTAAATAACTCTAATTATTCTTATTTTTTATATAGTTAATACAATTTAAGCCATAACACAATCCTGCGTCTAACCTGTGTCTGAGATGCGATAATTATTTAATAAATATTTTTTTTAAAATTAAATTAAATTATGCTAAAATGGCGACTTATTACAAGTAACAGTAACAATTGTAATAATTTTACTAATTTTATATTTATTTAAGAAGGTTCAAATTTTATGGCAACACGTGAAAAAGGCACCGTTAAGTGGTTTAACAATAGCAAAGGATTTGGTTTTATTCAGCGCGATAAAGGTGATGATGTATTTGTGCATTATAAAGCAATCTCCGGCGGTGG
>Ga0207010_1065_pt1 | contig 21337 bp, 19 predicted proteins | sample Alteio_BWMinCont_82_FD_153465 | JGI IMG/M metagenome (GOLD analysis project Ga0207010, IMG submission 153465) | Enriched cells from forest soil in Barre Woods Harvard Forest LTER site, Petersham, Massachusetts, United States -... | ecosystem: Environmental > Terrestrial > Soil > Temperate forest >...
GTGAATTTGTATCATTTCCTCGACATATACTGCCTGTTCCGTTCGGCTTTGATAAAATGGGATACCCCCGTTCAGACACTATTTTGAATGGGTTGAAAAATGAAAAAAATGATCCCAAAAAGGTATGTTTATAACACATTGAAATTCTTTGTGTTATGAATAGCGATCAGAGAGACTCCCTATCCCCCAATTCTTCCGAAGAACCGATCATTCTCAATTCAATCTGAATATCTAACAGAAAAAGCTTCAATATATAATGAATTTTTGCTGTATGATGATGCAATTAAATTACTTACTAAAGCAATTAAATACAATCCTAAAAATTTAGACGCCTATTTAGAAAGAGCATATGCATATTTTGAGTTAAATAAAGTTGATTTAGCTCTTAAAGATTATAAAATTGCCAAAAAATTATACGTAAATCCTCCTTTTTTACAAGGAATGGGCAGTAATTTTGATTCGCTAAGATTTTATGTTCCTCATGATCGACTCGATTTCGCTGCAGGATTAATCAAAGGAATTTTAAAAGGATCAAAAGAGGCGGCTGTAGATTTTATTCCTAGTGTTTTAAGTTCATTAAGAGGGATGTGCAATGGCTTATGGGCTTTTGTTTGTTCCCCCAAAGAAGTTAGCGAAGAAGTCATAAATACAGCTTATACTCTTATGGATTATATAAGTGAACATACATCATTTGACTGTCTCGAATGTGTAGTTCCGGAAATTGGTGAGCTTTCACGGGGATGGAAAAAGCTGAGTGATCATTCTAAAGGCAAGAAAATGGGTTTCATAATAGGAAAATATGGAGTCGAAATTTTTGCGCCTCTAGGAGCAATTAAGGGTGTTACATACGTAAAAAAAATCAAAGCTTTAAAAAGAGCAAATACAATGGCAACTTTGGAAAATTGCGCTGTTTCATCTTCAAAAAAATCAAAAATATTGATAGAAGCTTCTAATCATTCCGAAATTAGAACTCTTATAGTAGAAGCTGCAGCTAAATCAAATAGTATTTTACCTTCAAACTCAAATGTTTATCTTCATGTAATGCAAAAAAAACACGCTTGGAGTAAAATTATAGAAATAACTGGTAATGACAAAATTGATTTTAAAAAAGTGGTTGGATTTTTAGAAAAATATGAAATCCGAAATAAGAAAAATATTCATAAAATATTCAAGACTGAAAATGGTACAGTTTTTAAGGTAACTCATAAAATGGAAATAGAAGGCTATACTGTTGTAGCGGATTTTGATGTAGTGCCTAATTTAAAAGAATATACTTTAAAAAATGCGTATTTGGAGACTATAAGATGAAGAACATTCGTACAGCCGAGGAACTGAAGAAACAATCGATAGAATATTCATCTTTCAAATTGCCGCAAATTTTGGGTTTTGATAAATCAATAAGATTTTGCCGTGAAGTTCTTTCTAGGGCATGCGAAGATAGTTTATATGAATATGCTGCAAATGTATTAGAATGGACAAGACATTTTTATCCTAAGGAATGGAAAAGTTCTTGGAGATATAATGTGCTTTTAGGATTAGCTTATAACATCGCGCTTTATTATGAAGAATGTTATGAGGCTTACAAACGAGCCTATGATATGATTGATCCAAAACCACCTCAATTACTGATTGCCTTAGGTGAATGTTATTCTTTACCGATCAATGAAATGCCGGCAAAAGAAGCGCTTACCTTTGCTCAAGAAGCTGTAAAAAAATGCCGCTGCTTTGAAGGGGTTATGCTGCTTAGAAGTATATATAAGAGTTTAAAACAAGAAAAAGATTTTCTCTACTGGGATAACGTGTCAAACAATGAAAGTTTAGAATCAATTCAAGATCTTAGAGATATTCCTGAAAATGATCTGGCAACGGATTTGAGTTAAATTTTTCTGAAGCAAAAATTCAAAGACGCCCAGGGTTTGCCCTTCCAGGGCTACACACACTATGGGCTATACATATGCCGTCCCTATCGGGACTGAGCGACGGCCATTTATCATGTTTGGATCTAAAAGTTATGCATCTTTTCAATGTTGTTGAAGAATGCAGCTTGCGAAGCCTTGGAGTGCTGTGCTCTGCACAGCCTTTTGGCGATATTGTGAGAAGAGATTTCGTTGCGTGAAAATTTGTGGAACCCATTCACGTTGCCTGAAAATGAGTGTGTGTCACAACCGTGCATAAAGGCTGTGCAGAGCACAGCACTCCAAGGCTTCGCATGCAACCCTTCACAACAAGTCTAAAGTGCAGGGTAGCGCAAGCACATAGGCTTTACATATATCGTCTCTATCGGGACTGGGTAATAAGTTCTCATAATTCATAGAGATCCTCTGTGGTGTGAAAATGCAGCTTGCGAAGCCTTGGAGTGCTGTGCTCTGAGGCTGTGAAAAAAAGGGCACCGCAGGTGCTTTTGGAGTGCGCCGGCTCCGCCGGCGCTTTGTTATTAGCAACATTGATGAGCAGATAATCGTTGCTGGAGGCCATTATAGCATATTCTACGACACGATTTTCATTGCATGACTGTGTGTAATAACAAAGCGCCGGCGGAGCCGGCGCACTCCAAAAGCGGCTGCGCCGCCCTATTTTTTCACAGCCTCTCTGCACAGCCTTCTGGCGCAATTGTGAGAACCATTCTCATATAAACACTGCCACTAATGCTCGCGTGAATGCAATAACCACGAAAAAGGGTGTGCAGAGCACAGCACTCCAAGGCTTCGCAAGCGAAAGAAATTTCGAGCCTTTGCACGATCTTGTATTTAGATTAATATTTGAGGGCGGCTGCGCCGCCCTAAGTTCACATGGAGTGGTAGGAAAAGAAGATCATGTGGATAAAGTTGAGAAGGAAGTGGGTGATGATCGAAGCCTCGATCTTGGCGGTGATGAGATAGACCGCACCGTAAAGTAGCCCGGCAATGAAAGTGAAAGCCAGGATGCCCATACTGGGTTCAATTTTAGATGATTTAGCAAAATTTTTACTTCAGCTGGGGTATTCACCAATAACCATTCGTCGGCATGCACGAGCGATGCGAATTATTGATCGTCGATTACGGCGACAGAGATGTGATAAAATTACGAAGATGTCTCATGCCTCTCTACAGGCATGTATACCTCAGAAAGGCAAAGCTAAAGGGAAGATCGCTGTTTCTTCTACGATAAAATTATTGACTCAATATTTGGATGATCACGGGATATTGTTACCTCTAGCTCCTTTATCTTTAACACCAATCGAAGAAAAACTCACCACCTACCAGAATTATTTAAAGGATGTGCGCGGGCTTGCACCATCTACAATCCACCTTCAACTGGCAATCGCGCTAGAATTTATTATGCGTTTTGAAGCGCGTGGTGGCTTGTTGTATTTACAAAAACTAACATCGCAAGACGTTGAAGACTTTCTGTGCGAGGCTGGAAACAGGGTTGGTCGGGCATATTTAAAGAAAATATATTCCTACCTTCGTTCATTTCTTCGCTTCCTCGCTCTGTATGGTGCGATTCCTTCTGGGGTCAATACAGCAATTGAAGCCCCACGTGTCTATCAAGGGGAACAACTGCCTCGGACCTTAATTTGGGAGACAGTTCAAGCGCTACTGAAATCTATCGATTGTTCGACAGCAATCGGAAAACGTGATTATTCAATGCTTCTTCTCATTGCAACCTATGGGTTACGTGCAAGTGAAGTCGTTGATTTAAAACTAGACGATATCGATTGGAGAGCCAATTGTTTACGAATATTCCAACGTAAAACAGCTCATTCAGTCACACTCCCGCTCACTCCAGCTGTAGGTAAAAGCATCATCGCTTATCTTCGGCATGGGAGGCCTCCTGGCTGTTTTCGTGAGATTTTTGTCCGCCATCATGCGCCTCATGGAGTTCTTAAACCCACTGCCGTAACCGAGGTTTTTCAAAGCCGGTCTCGCCGTAGTGGTCTGCCAATCCCATTCCAGGGTGTTCACTGTTTACGTCACTCGTATGCGGTCCACATGCTTCGTCAAGGCATATCTATCAAAACTATTGGAGATATATTAGGTCATCAAAACTTCGAAAGCACCTTCGTTTATCTACGGTTAGCCGTCGAGGATCTGCGTACAGTTCCCTTAAATCTTCCCATTAGATCTACATCTACCAACAAAGGAGCCCTATAATGAAAACAATAGACTCATTTTCTTTACCTATTGGCCCAGTAATTTCGCGCTATCTGGCCCTTAAACGATCTCTCGGAAGAAAGTTTGAAGTTGAATACGGTGTTTTAAAACATCTTGATGCGTTCTTGGCTGCTTCTCAGAGTGATCTGACGGCTGCAAGTTTTGCCGGATGGTACCGAATCCATCAGCACATCACCCCCTCATCAAGGCGTAGCTGGATGGGCATCATACGCAATCTCTGTATTTATCGTCGAAGAACTGATCCATCATGCTTCGTTCCGAATCGATTAGAATTTCCAAAACGAAGCCAACCGGTTCAACCTCATATTTTTACTGATGATGAAATTATTCGTCTATTGGAAGCAATAAATCAATTCAAACCAGCTTCTAGATCCATTTTACGTAAAGAAAATTTTCGTCTCGCATTGGTATTGTTTTACACCTCGGGATTACGGCGTGGAGAGCTGCCGCGGCTAACAATCGGTGATTATAATCCAATAGAACACACGCTGTTGATTCGTGAATCTAAATTTCATAAATCGCGTCTTCTTCCCCTTTCTGCCGATGGCTAGAAGGAGGTTAATGCCTATCTGAAAAATCGCCGCAAGCTTCGCTTACCCACTTCCGTAGACTCTCCTCTGACTTCTGCCTCTTTGTCCTTGTGTGCCCGTGCAAGATAAGCGATAAATTTTTCCCCAAGACAAGAAATTCCTCGTGGAGAAATTTGCACATTTCTTTCTTTAAGTGCTATCAGAGCCTCATTTTCCGTGTGGTGTTCAACAAACAACTTTTTGCCTATAAACTCTATAACATCAAAGCCGAACTTGCAGTAGTCAGGAACAAGTGCTTTAAGTTTTTCTGAGCCGAAAACATCTTCACAAACAGGGCAGTACTTGACCGTTTCATTAAAGGTAAGCTTCCCAAAATCAAGAACCACCACATCTCTTTCTTGAGTTTTCTGCACCTTTAGACGTGCTCCACAATGGCACTGATTAGACTCTGGTTCGGTGGGAATAAGCTGTGGATTGACGAATAAGGTGCTGGGGATCAATTTGTTGACTATCTTATCTCTGAATTCTCTTATGATTGGAAGGAGTCGAAGTTCAGCGTTTTTTTTCCTAACTCATAATGTTGGAACACTTGCTGAACGGTCTCCAAGGAGATCTTAGAGCCTTCTTTTTTCAATATGTTGACAACTTGTTCTGGGGTGGTAGACACCTCAACCAATCGGTATGCAACGAGGAGGATTCTAAGAGCTGTTTCATCATCGATCGAGTAAATTATAGTATGAAGTATATCACTTTTATACAAAAAACAGCAATATAAAAGTCTTCCTATTGAGATTTTCTTGAATTTATAAGTGGGAAGGTGGGTGATTTATTTTTTTTAAGTGTGAAAAAACTAGCTTATAATAGGATATGGACTCATCCAACGGGGCTTTGCGCCCATAGCAAAACCTACACTTTTATTTGCACCCTCAATTTGCAGCTTGGATGGGATTGATTGAGATGATCCCAGCAATCTCATCTCGGCGTTCCTCTGGAATCCTTCGGTTATTTGGTTTACCCCGTTTTTTTGAGATTAACCCCTCGAGACCCAATGTCTTATATTTCTTCCATAGCCTTTTTACTTGCCTGTAATCCTGCATGCTGGATTACAACCCTCAGCACACAGACACTCCGTGAACGGTTACCTTATTTGTAATCTGACAGGACTAGTATACCAGAGGAGAACATCGCGTTTCCATACGTCCCTTTCTATTGCATTAATTCACTTCCTTAGTTATGCTGTCGATTCTCATAAAAGGCTTGAACAATGTCGTCTGAACGATTCATAGAATCATCCATCTCTAAGCAAGACCCTACCTTCGAAATACCACTCCGGCCACAGAGTTTGGCCGATTTTACCGGACAAGATTCCATCAGAGAGCGGCTGGAAGTTTTGATCGGCGCATCTAAGCAGAGAGGGGAGACGCTCGGCCATTGCCTGTTCAGCGGACCGCCAGGGTTGGGCAAGACGACGCTGGCTAATATCATCGCTAAGATGATGGGTACCAACATCGTGGTCACTTCAGGGCCTGTTATCGAAAAAGCTGGCGACCTGGCCGGTATTTTGACCAATCTCAAAGAGGGCGATGTCCTTTTCATCGATGAGATTCACCGGTTAAATCGCTCTGTCGAAGAATACCTCTACCAGGCGATGGAAGACTTTATTCTCGATATCATGATAGATGCCGGACCTAATGCCAGAAGTGTCCAGATGAAGTTGAATAAATTTACTCTGGCTGGAGCTACAACTCGCCTGGGACTGCTGTCAGAGCCCTTTCGATCCCGCTTTGCCTTCACCTGCCGGCTCGACTACTACGACCCACAAACGCTTAAAACAATCATTCAGCGGACGGCCCGCATCTTAAACTTCAGCTTGACCGAAGAAACCGCCTTTGAGATCGCCAAGCGCTCGCGGGGTACCCCTAGGGTGGCGAACCACCTGCTCCGCTGGGTCCGGGACTACGCCCAAATGAAGACCCATGGAAAAATCGATTCGTCCATAGTAGTCAAAGCCCTTGATATGCTCTCTATAGATGAAAGAGGACTTGATGAAATGGATAAAAAAATGCTAAAAGTAATGATTGAACATTATGAGGGGGGGCCTGTCGGACTAAATACCATTGCAGCCTCGGTAGGGGAAGAGCCCTCAACAATAGAAGAAGTACATGAGCCTTATTTGATCCTTCAAGGTCTAATCAAGCGGACACCCCGCGGCCGTGAAGTGACAACATTAGGGCATAATCATATGAAGGAGAAATGAAAATGTTGATGAGATTATTATTCGTTATTTTAGCCATTATGCCTTTTGGCACCAAAGCCCAAGCAGGTTTTTGGGATAGCATGGTGGATACTTTTACATATAGCAAGCCAAAAGCACCCTCAATCAAGGTGCTGGTTCTACATGATGTTGAGAGAGCCTCTTTGGAAGTCAAGGGCAAATATACTTTAGTTGATCCTAATACTGACAATGACAAAGAGATAACTTTACCTCGTGTGTTAGGGAAAAAACGGGACATCGAACCGCGCCATGATGGAATCAAATGGGGCGAGGCTTTTCCTGATTATTTTCAATTCAAAGTTGTTCCGGGAGATCCAAAGACTGAGATTATATTGAATGATAAAGAATTCAAAGGCAATTTGTATGTTTATAATATTGGCGACTCGATCAGTGTTGTTAACCAAACTCCCATCGAGCAGTATGTTCGTGCTTTACTGACCAATAATTATGAACAATACAATTTACATCCGGAAGCCTTGGCTGCTGTGACGATTGCAGTCAGAACCAATGCATACTTTCAAGCTAACAATCCCAAGTCTAAATTATACGCGGTTGATGGGAAGAAAGTAGGCTTTGATGGTATGGTAGATGCCTCACCTGATGTTGTAGAAGCTGTTAAAGTGACAAGATACATGATTTTGAGCAAGACAGGCGTCTATGAGAAAAAGGCCACCCCTTTCGCAGCTCAATTCACTTTGAAGGATCAGCCTCCGGCAAAAGAAGCTGAGGTATCTAAATTGTCGTTAGAGGAAATAAATAAGCTGGCACAGAAAGGTGAACATGCTGCCCAGATTCTCTCAAAGGCATTCCCCAATTCCCAAATTGTCATTCTGGAATACGGAAACTAAAGCAAAGGATGAAGGCGGCGCAGCCGGTTTACCACACTATTACGAATCGCGCACTCCAAAGCGGCTGCGCCGTCTACGCTTCGCGACTCGTAAAAGTGTGGTTAAAGCGGCTGCGCCGCCCTTCATCCTTCAAAAAGCGACTGTCGCATCCCCTTCTTCCTCGTGTGGCGGCGCCTCTTTTCCTTTGGAATTCGGCTCAGAGATCAGCACAACTGAACTATAGGAGTGGATGAGAAAAGTCATCTTTTGGGCCAAAGGTCTGTCACTTCCATCAAAGAAGTCTAGCGGCGGCTCGTTATGGGTGTTGATCACCCATTCCCAGTGTCTGCCCTCGCCCGGCGAAGGAAGGGTTATATTGATCGGCACATGGCCTGCATTGAAAGCCACATAGATCTCAGGATACTTATCAAGCACATTTAATGTAAAAGCAACGAATCGGTTATCATTGGTCCACTCAGGTTGATTCGGCATCTGCCCATGCCAGGTGACATCTTTTTCAGTCAGAAAGTTGTCTCGATGTAACAGAGGAATTGACTTTCTCAATTTTAACAGCAGCTTCATAAAACGGTAGAAGCCGGGTCTAACATCCAGATGATCCCACAAAAACCAGTTTAAACGGTTGTCCTGGCACCAGGTATTATTGTTCCCATCGCGCGTATGGGCATACTCATCGCCCATTAATATCATCGGAATACCTTGAGACATCATCAATGCCAACATGAAGTTACGAATCTGCCTTTCGCGCAGCGCCACAATCTTTTTATTAGAAGAATGTCCTTCTATCCCGCAGTTCCAGCTGTCGTTATGGTCAAAGCCGTCTTTGTTGTCTTCTCCATTATTTTGATTGTGCTTATCATTATATGAGACCAGATCAGCTAACGAAAATCCGTCGTGTGCAGTGACAAAGTTAACGCTGCAATGTGGCGATCCCCTCCATCCATACATGTCTTGGGAGCCTGAGATCGCAGTAGCAAATGGCGCTTTTTGTCCTTCTGCCCCTTTGATAAAGCGTCTGATAACGTCGCGGTAGCGGCCATTCCATTCCGACCAGCGGGTTCCTGGATAAAAATTCCCTACCTGATAAAGCCCGGCAGCATCCCATGCCTCTGAAATTAACTTGGTATTTGCCAGTAACGGGTCTTTGGAAATAGCTTCGACAAGGGGAGCCGCGCTTCCTAAAGGATTTCCATTTTCTGCCCGGGTAAGGATGGGCGCTAAATCGAAACGAAATCCATCGACATGCATCTCTACAGCCCAATGGCGCAACGACTGGACAATCACTTCCAATGCGATTGGATTATTGCAGTTGAATGTATTACCGGTTCCCGAAAAGTTCAGGTAGTTGCCTTTGTCATCGAGCATGTAATACGATTTCTTGTCTAATCCTTTAAAGGAATGGACTGGACCCTTATCATTTCCTTCCGATGTATGGTTGTAAACGACATCAAGGATCACCTCAATACCATTACGGTGCATCTCGCGCACCATCATTTTGAATTCTGTGACGGCTTGATCATTCCGTGACTGGCTTGCATAGCGGTTCATAGGAGCAAAGAAACTGACGTGAGAATAGCCAAAATAGTTTACAAGCGGTTCTTTTGTTTTTGGATTGGTTGTCACCACTTCCTTTTCATTGAACTCAAATATGGGCAGCAGCTCGACAGCATTGATCCCGAGGTCTTTTAAATAGGGGATTTTCTCAATAATCCCCAGAAAAGTCCCCGGTGATTTTACCCCACTAGTAGGATCTTGGGTAAATCCACGGACATGCATTTCATAGATGATCAGATCTTTATTAGGAAGATTAGGATTCGGCACCCCTTGCCAATCAAATGGAGTAGATTCGGCCACTTTCCCCAATGGCTGATAGGGCTTTTTATCCGAGCGTTCATTCCATTTTGGGGAGCTGGCCACAACTTTTGCATAGGGATCCAAAAGCAATGAACCATTCACACGAACCCCATAAACTGCTGGAGGCTTCAAATTTTTAATAAAGATATGCCAGACATTGCCCGTTCGATTCGATGCAGGATTAAGCTCATATTCAGCCTTTGGCTTGTCAGTCTTCTCTTCATCAAAAAGACAAAAAGAAATCTTTTCGGGGCTTTTAATGTAGAAGGAAAAATTGATCCCTTCGGGAGTTACCGATGCGCCATATGGAAATGGTTTTCCAGGCAGTATTTCAGTTTTTTGAGTTGTTAATGTTCCCTTAATCAATGGTTTTCCTTATTTATATTTTCTGTCTTGGTTTTTAATGGTATAATCATTTTTTGTCACTTTATTTTCACTTATTGCCAGCGAAAATGATCTTGCAAAAAAATATTATCAATGTCTTATAAGTTAATAATCAGCAACTTATATTTATTCTAGCCGTTTTCAAACAATAATTAATTTGATTCATTAAAATCTTAATTGTATAATAAGAATAAAGTGGTAAGGTGTGAATTTGATTGGGAATCTCCGCCTAGTCCCTGATCTCCTCCTTTTCGAATCTGCCTGAGAGAAGCCGGTAATTATGGTCTAAGCGAAAATGTGTTTACTTTTAAATGAGATATGGAGCATTTTAAAAGAAGGGGACTATGTTAGTTCTTCAGCAAGGCTTTGATTTTCTAATCGACATTCGAGGGTCAAAATCTTATTGAAGAAAACAAAAATTTAAAATTCAGCTAGATAAGCCGTAAAACAAGAAGGCGTTATCTAAACTTGAGGAGGTTGTTATGTCTTTTGAAAATGCAAAAGAGAATCTTAAAGAATTTGGAAAAGAGCTTGGTTTGGAAGGGCTTGAATTCGACGAAAACAATACTTGTATTTTAGGTATTGATGACGAGTTTTCTCTCCACTTGACCTATGAACCAAATTCTAAGCGCCTTTATCTTTATTCACCATTACTAGATGGTCTTCCTAGAGACGACAAAACAAAATTGCGTCTTTATGAGAGGCTGCTTGAGGGCTCTATGCTCGGCGGCCAAATGGCTGGCGGCGGTGTAGGTGTTGCTGTTAAAGAAGAACTGATCCTGATGCACTGCACCCTGGATATGGAACATGCCGTTTCTTCTGCTCTGCGAGCTTTTGCTCCTCTCTACGTCGAAACCGTTGAGAAATGGCGTAAATCCTGCAGTGAAATTTCTGAAGGTCGCGACGAAGCAGCAGCTGCTTCCAAGCAGATGCAGCAACTGCCATCTTCTGGACCAGGTATGAAGCCAGGACAAGGCTTCATCAAGATCTAATTCCAGCAATAGACGGAATGGGCAATATGGACTGAATGGACAAATATGGACATTCAGTTTTTTTTTGCCCACTTTTCTGAATCCCGATAATTTTTTTCATTTATTTTTTTGTCTTTTGTGGTATGATACCGATCTTCACTAACCTCTAACATGGAGAGAGAACATGTTTTTTGTACAAATTGCCGGCCACCTGGGAAAAGATCCTGAAACAAGATTCACACCTAATGGTCAGAAAGTGACCTCGTTTACCATTGCGACCAATCAGCGCAAAGGTCAACAAGATGTCACAATTTGGGTACGTGTGACAGTTTGGGGAGATCGTTTTGATAAGCTGATTTCTTTTTTAAAGAAAGGCAGTGCGGTTATTGTTAGCGGTAAAATGAACCCGCCACAAACTTATACTGATAAAGAAGGCCGTGCACAATTTTCATTAGAAATGACTGCTGAAGCAATCGAATTCAGTCCGTTTGGTACCGGAAAAACGCAAGAAGGCGGCAGCGCTCCACAGACGCAAAACCAATCTCAGCCTCAGCAAAACCAATACAGCAACGAATCCCAATTCCAGCAAGCCCGTGCGCCTTATGCAGGCTCCCAGGCAGCAACCAGCCACGGCCAAGGTGCCGAGTCCGGTGAAGAAGATCAGTTGCCGTTCTAGTATAACTCGTGAACGAGCCCTAAAGCCCTGCACGATGCAACAAGTTTTGCTTGGCGAAGCCCTTGGAGTGCAGTAGCTTGCTCTGCCCTTTACCCACAACTTTAATCTGGGCGTAACCGCGGCAGCGGTGTAAGACATTACAGTTGTGGATAATGGGGAGAGCTTGCTACCGCACTTCAAAGCGGCTGCTCCGCCCGTTCTTAATTTGAAATTTTAACATAGGTCAAACATGGAATTTTCAAGCGTCTCCCATTTCGATAAAAGAAAAAAAGCAGACATCCTAGTCCTACCTTATTGGAAGGCCGCAAAGCATCCGGTAGAAGCAGCCGATACCAGCTTTTTGTCCTCGTTTTTATCTCCGATCTTGGCAACAGGCGACTTTCAAGGCAAGGAAGGGGAGACACTTTTTCTCTATGCCGAAGGGCAGCCTGAGAAACGGATCGCCCTCCTTGGACTTGGTTCGAAAGACCACGTTTCGGTTGAAACTATCCGCCGCAGCTATGGCTCTTTAGCGAAAATCTGCCTTGGCAAGAAGCTAAGCAAACTTAATATTGTCATCCCCGTCATACCGCATATAAAAGAAGTTGACGTATCCAGAGGGATGTCTGAAGGGATTTTATTGCCTAATTATCTGTTTGACAGGATGAAACACCGCAGTCCTGAAGAAAATGGGGAGTCTGAACTCATTGAATCAGTTGGCTTGATTGGAGGAGGCAAAGAAGCCGCCGAAGCGGCCGACAAGACAAATGCCATCTGTGACGGGGTCTTCTATGCGCGCGACCTCACCAATGGCAATGCCGATGATGTGACTCCTCAATATCTGGTTCATTGTGCTAAAGGTCTTGCAAAAGAACAGCCTAAAATCAAGACGACTATTTTTGATAAAAAGCGGATCGAAAAAGAAAAGATGGCCCTACTTCTAGCTGTGAATAGGGGATCGGCCTTAGATCCTGCATTTATCATCATGGAATATCGGGGTAATCCAAAATCGAAAGATCATACCGTCCTGGTGGGCAAAGGGATTACCTACGATACAGGCGGACTGAACATTAAGGTATCCGGAATGGAAATCATGAAGTGCGACATGGGTGGCGCTGCGGCAGTATTTGGAACCCTTCTCGCCGTCAGCAACCTTGGCCTGAAGGTGAATGTGACTGGTGTTGTCCCAACGACTGAAAACTGCACCGACGCTAAAAGTTTCAAACCGGGCGACGTCTATCAAAGCTACCTTGGCAAAACTGTTGAAATGACCAATTCCGATGCGGAGGGTCGCTTAATCCTGGCTGACGCCATTGCCTACGCTGTTGCTAAACTTAAGCCAACGAGAATCATCGATCTGGCGACACTGACAGGAGCTATAGAAGTGGCCCTTGGGTCAGAAGCAACCGGTCTGATGAGCAATAATGATGCCTTGGCCAATAAATTGATCGAATCGGGTGAAAGAACCTTTGAAAGGATGTGGAGAATGCCTCTTTACGATGAATACAAGGAAAAGCTCAAGTCAGACATCGCCGACCTCAAGAGCTGGAACGGTCGCTCAGCAGCCTCAAGCGTTGCCGCAACCTTCATCCGCGCCTTTGTCGATGAAAATATTCCCTGGGCGCATCTGGACATTGCCAGCACAGCCTATCTGACAGAGCCTAAGAAATACCTGCCTAAAAATGGCACAGGCGTAGGTGTCAGGCTACTAGTCGATTTCCTGGAACATCTTGGGACATAATAATGATCAGCAGCGACTTTCATTACAGGGATAAGATTCCCGTCGCGATTCTCGGAGCCACTGGATGCGTTGGACAAAAATTTGTCCAGATGATCGATAGGCATCCCTGGTTTCAGATTGTCTCTCTATGTGCTTCAGAAAGATCGGTCGGTCGTCCTTACGGTGAAGCTGTCAACTGGCTGATGTCAACCGAGTTGCCCCAACATCTGGCCGAAATGAAGGTGGAGCATTGTTTTCCAAATATTTCCGGAACAATTGCCTTTTCTGGTCTAGACTCATCTGTCGCCGGTTCCATTGAAACACAATTTGCAAAAGCTGGCTACTGTGTCATCTCCAATTGTCGAAACCATCGGATGGATGAAGATGTCCCTCTTGTCATAGGGGAAGTCAATGCCGGACACCTGGAATTGGTAAAAAGTCAAGATTTCGGTAAGGGGATGATTGTGACCAATCCTAATTGCTCCGCTTTGGGTCTCACATTGGCACTAAAGCCCTTGTTTGATCGTTTTGGGATAGAGTCTGTCCATGTCACTACGCTTCAATCTGTTTCCGGCGCAGGCTACCCTGGCGTCCCCAGCCTGGATATTCTCGACAACGTCATTCCTTACATTCAAGATGAAGAAGAAAAGGTTGAAACCGAACCACTTAAAATCCTGGGCAAACTTGAAAAGAGCAAAATCTTACCGGCCGATTTAAAAATAAGTGCTCACTGCTACAGGGTGCCGGTGATAGAAGGTCATTCGGCTTCTATATCGATTAAACTAAGGCAACAAATAAATCCACTAGAGATCATCGCAACTTGGAAACAGTTTAAAAGCCTTCCTCAAGAGATGCAGCTCCCTTCGGCCCCTTTCCAGCCCATTCATTACTTTGAACAGAATAATTATCCCCAGCCCAAGCTGCATCGTTCCCTCGACAAAGAAATGGCTGTCAGCATCGGCCGTCTCAGACCATGTCCCATCCTCGATTATAAATTCAATATCTTATCCCACAACACCGTCCGCGGCGCCGTTGGCTCCGCCCTCCTCAACGCGGAATTACTAGTTCGTCAAGGCTATATTTTCTGGTAGCTGCGTCGCGCTAAAATTTCAACGCAAAGGCACAAAGAACGCAAAGGTGCCGCGCAGGACCTCAATATTTAATTAATTTTGTTTGTGCTCCTACGTGGCTCCTTTGCGTTCTTTGCGCCTTTGAGCCTTTGCGTTGAACTTTTAGTGACACTTTGCCCCCTCATCGCATTTTTGGCATGGCACTTGCACTATAGGGGCAGTTACTCCAAGCAAATAAAGGAGGTTGTATGAATACTAAGAAAACCACAATCACAAGAAAACAGAAGACTATAACCAAATCTGTTAAGCCTGAACAAGTTGCACAAGCTAATCCAGTCACCCACAGGATTCAAACCCAAGCGGGCTGGAAGCGAGGCCAATTGATGCTTAGAGCTCAGAAGAAGCGTTGAAACAATAGACTTAATCCATTACAATGGCTTAATGAAATACGACAATATAAGAGCTTTTGAAAAACATCTAGAGGGGGCGGCACCTCGACATTTCAGCCCCAACTATTTGATCATGGGTAAAGAAGACTTCGAATGCAGGGAAGCCGTTGCCCTTGTGATCAAATCTATTTTGCCAAAAGAAGGCGATCGTGACATGGCACTACGCATGTTTGATGGCAACCAGGTCGAGCTTAATGACTTGCTGACAGAGCTCCATTCACAGTCAATGTTTGTCCCTGTCCGTGTCATTTGTATCCAACAAGCAGAAAAGTTGAAAAAAGCGATCATGGACGAGTTGGAGAAATATCTGGGAAAGATCCCTCCTAATCAATACCTCGTTATGAGCTCTTCCGGCATCGCCAAGAACACCCGCTTTTACAAGGCTGCAGAAAAGGAAGGGGTGGTCCTCGATTTTCCTGAAGCGAAGCCATGGGAAAAAGAGAAAAAGCTGACCGAATGGGTGGGTAAGCTGGCCGCGCGAGAACGGAAGCTGATGTCTTACCAGGTGTGCCAGACCTTTGTGCAGCAGGCAGGAACAGATATGCCGACGCTTGCACAGGAACTGGAAAAGCTCTTTTGCTACATTGGCGAAAGGAATGAGATCACCATTCAGGATGTTGCCAAAATATGCACTAACCATCATGTCGAGTCCATCTGGCAGCTGGGTGAAGCGATCTTCCGGCGCGACGCAGCAGTGGCTTTACGGATCATTCATTCGCTCCTCACCGAAGGGCAGGCGCTGCTCCCGCTGCTGCGGCAGGTGAGATCGCAGTTCAACACCGAATTCCACATCTGCACCATGCTGCAGCAAGGAAAGCACCCGCAAGATGTGCAGCAAGAGTACCCTTATATGAGGGGGCAGATTTTAGACAGGCATATCGAGTCAGCTCGAAGCTATGGCCTGGAAGCATTCCGTCAAGGGATTCTGTCTATCGATGAGACAGAAATGTGCATCAAAAACTCGCAGATTGACGAGCAGCTGCTGGCTCAATTATTAATGATTAAACTTACAGGAAAAAAACATGTCTGAAAAAAAACCTGCCTTGCTTCTACTGCCAAACCTTTTAGGCGACCATCGGCATGCCGATATATTTCTACCTGCCAGCGTCTCAAAAGCGGTTGTCAGCCTTGATGGCTTAATTGCAGAGAGTGAAACTGAAGGAAGAAAGTATCTGAGAAGGTTCCCAACAGAAAAGAAGGCGTTGGAAATTCCGATCGCTCTATTCAACGAGCATTCACAGGATAGTGAGATCGACTTCCTCCTTGAACCGATAATGAAGGGGGAGCGATGGGGTCTTGTTTCAGATGCAGGGCTGCCGTGCATAGCAGATCCGGGATCTAAGTTGGTCTGGCGCGCCAGGCAAAAAGGGATTAACATCCAGGCTTTTGTAGGACCGTCATCGATTACGATGTCCCTGATGCTGTCGGGATTGCCCGGACAAAAATTCGCCTTCCATGGTTATTTGGACCGTGAACCGACAAAAAGGAAAGAGCAGATCAAACAGCTGATTCAGCAAAGTAAAGCAGAACAGTCCACACAGATTTTTATGGAGGCTCCTTATCGCAATGCTTATGCTCTAGAAGACCTGCTCAATCTGCTCCCTTCCGATGCAAATCTTTGCGTGGCCTGGGACCTCACTATGCCCACTCAGGGAGTAGTCAGCCAATCCATCGAGAACTGGAAAAGATCGACATCGCCCAACCTCGACAAAAAACCGGCCATCTTTTTGTTTAGTTTGTAACGATAAGTTTCTTGCGCAGTCCCGATAGGGGCGGCATATGTCTATGGCGCGATTTAGACATATGCCGCCCCTATCGGGACTGAGCGCAGAATACTTATGGGTAATAGGATGGGTAAGCCACCGCACTACAAAGCGACTGATCTACTCTATCTTCATAATAATTAAATATTATAAATAAATTTAATTATTTACTGGTTATTACTAATCAAGTTACACTCTTAATCGTTGGCTTAGTCACAAACGTATTTGGACTGGTCCGAATGGGTACCGAAGAATTCATTAAAGTCAAAAAGGACCATGAGTTTGCTGTGATAAAATTACCAGCTATTCAGCTACCCTAAAAGCTTGCTAGAGCGTGGCGAAGCCGTTATATTAGTTAGAACTGAAAAGAGGGCGGCGAACCGCCCTCTTTTTCTAGTGACTAGAGTGACTAGAATGCGATGAATGGGAGTTAGAATGTTTAACTCTTCTTCCCAGGAAGCCGTCGGTATTGCCATTTGTGTCGACATAGAATCCGACGATATCGCCGAAATTGTTTATGCCGTTCACAATTGTTGTGCCGATTCCATTTGGCTCATCGATCGATTGGAAAGAGCCATTCTTATATAAGAAGCCATGCATATTTCCTGATACATCTATATATGTTCCCACCACAAGTCCTTTATTGTTTATCCCAAGGGCTTGTGTGAATGTAGCACCAGGAAAGTCAAGCGATGTAAGATCATCGCCTTTGAGTATAAAGCCATGGTTAACCCCTCCGGCATCGATATAGAATCCGGAGACCACCTTATGGTTATTAATGCCGGTAGCCTGAGCACTGACAGCCCCTGGAATGGTGAGAGAGACGAACCTGAATCCACCTTCTACAAAAATATAGGGAAAATCATTCCCGGCGCCATCTTGCCAGTAGCCACAGCAGAGCCCGTGATTATTTCTTCCTAAAAGCTGGTTAAAGTTGGTACCTGGAAAGTCTACATTTTCAAAGAAGCCGTTGTTAGCGATAAATCCATGAGTCACACCAGAGTTATCAATGTAGAATCCGGCTGTATTGCCTTTATTATTGATAGCGACTACTTGTGTTTGAGCTGAATTTGGATAATTCTCATTTTTAAATTTACCTGTAGATGGCTTAAAGGTGAACCCTTTATTAATATCCATTCCATGATACCCGGCGATTTTGCCTTTGTCATTAACGCCTAAAAGTTGTGTAAAGGTATCATTGGGGTAATTGTAAGTATGAAAAGCGTACACAGCATCGGCTTGAGCCAAGCAGGGCAACATAAGCAGTGCGGATAATAAGCATTTCATCGAAAATACATTAATCTTCATATATCCTCCTTTTTGGATAAAGATTCATCTTCACTTTTTTGAAAATGTTAAATTTAGTCAACATTTATTTATAATGAATATTTTGTTTGCCTGAGAGTCTTTTCTTTGTTATAAACAAACCATGACTGAAGAACAAAACCAGGAAGATCCTGCATCCAAGTGGCCTGAAGAAATAAAGAATGCATACGAGCAGATGAAGATACCAAGCTTGTATGACTGTGTTTTGGCCAATGAGAAAATAAGCGTCGAACTGCGCAAGCAGAATCGAGACATCAAGCTATCTGTTGAAGGGATGCAAAAAATTGCCACCGTCCTTGACAATGTCATGGGCATGATCTCGGAAGAGTGGGATGAACTCGATGAAGAGGAAGAAGACGAATCTGAAAGAGGCGAAAATAGCCCAGAAGTATCCGGAGAAGATGGACTGATCCAGGATTATGATAATCTTTCTGATCTTGAGGTCCAGTTACTGACCGACAAGCATCTTTATATCGAGCAGACCAATACCTTGTTGATTGAAACAATGGACTCGGTCTTTGAACTTACCTCTTTTGCCCGGCAGATGAGCCAGCAACTTTTTGCGACTTTTCCAGAAAAAGAGGGGATATTGAGGCAACAGCCCAGTTGGCGTCCCTTAGCCCAAGAAATCGTCAATTCATTCATTTCCCATCTAGACCATCACCGCAATCGTTTCCAAGCGCGTCTGGAAGAGGTTCATATTTTTGTCGAGCAGCCCCAACCCGGTGAACATTTTAACAAGGTCAAACATCTTAAGCTGGAAGAAGTATCAGGCGGAGAAAAAGATCTTATAGCTCAAGTCATTAGAGTGGGATATCTTTACGACGAAGAGGTGTTGCGTCAAGCTGAAGTGATTGTCTTTAACTAAGGGACTGGAAAATAATAATTTACATGATTGTAATTTGAAAAGCTCTCCCATCTCCCTTTTTCCCCTTCCGCATATTTAGGATTTTTGATATTGTTAAGCCTTAGTATTATGCGGAGAGTAAATGAAAAAATTAAATGATAAATTGATCATTGTGACAGGCGGGGCTGGATTCATCGGTTCCGGCATTGTGCGTCATTTAAATGATCAAGGACTCAGCAATGTCATTGTTGTCGATGAGCTGAAAAGTTCGGAGAAGTGGAAGAATCTGGTAGGTAAACAATTTGTTGATATTTTGGAGAAGGATCAGCTCTTCGATTGGTTAGAAGGACGGCATGACGATATCAAAGCTTTTATTCATATGGGAGCCTGTTCTGATACCATGGAAACCAATGCCAGTTATTTTCTGGAAAACAATTATCGTTATACAGTCCGTCTTGCAGAATATGCCATGAAGCATGAACAAAGGTTTATCTATGCCTCTTCGGCAGCTACTTATGGCGACGGATCGCTCGGGTTTGTCGATGAGGATAAGAAAATTTACGATCTGAAGCCATTGAACATGTATGGATTCTCAAAGCAACTGTTTGATCAGTGGGCTTTGAGAACGGGAGTGCAGCACCGTCTGGTTGGATTGAAGTATTTCAATGTTTATGGTCCAAACGAACTCCACAAAGGGCGCATGGCTTCCGCTATCACTAGATTTGTTCCGCAGATTCACAAAGGTGACCCAATTCGCCTGTTTAAGTCCAACGATCCGCAATATGGCGATGGGGAGCAAAAGCGTGATTTCATCTATGTTAAAGATGCTGTGCGGATGACATGTGACTTCCTAAATAACGATGCAGGAGGACTTTTCAACATAGGTACCGGCCGTGCGACGACTTGGAAAGAGCTGGCAACAGCCGTCTACCACGCCATGGAGCAGAAACCGAAAATCGAATATATCGATATGCCGCCTGATCTCGTTGGCAAATATCAAAGCTACACCTGTGCTGAGATGTCAAAGTCTAAGAAAGTCTTGAGTGGAAAAACTGAATGTACGCATTTGGAAGATTCAGTCAGGGATTATGTATGCAATTATCTGATTCCGGGAACACAATGGTAAAACTTGTAAATACGCTTAGCCGATTAAAGCCTGCCACCATTATGGTGATTGGCGATTTACTTCTGGACTCTTATACATTTGGGGAGACCCGCCGCCTTTCACCTGAGGCTCCGGTCGCCATTGTGAATGTCTTGAAGGAGGAGCACCGCCCAGGCGGCGCCGGCAATGTTGTCCTTAACCTGGTCTCCCTTGAAGCTAAAGTAGTTTTGGTGGGCCGAGTCGGCAACGATTGGGCAGGTGAGACGCTTAAGACTGCATTGAATGACGAAGGGATCTCTACTCAAGCAGTTTATTGTCAGGAAAGATACCGGACTCCTGTTAAAAATCGGGTTATCGCTGATAACCAGCAAATTGTCCGGATTGATCATGAGCAGATCACTCCGCTAGATGAGCAGACAGAGAAAAAAATCATCGCCGATTTGCCCCAGTTACTGAAGAGTGTGGAAATCATTGCCTTGTCAGACTATGGAAAAGGGGTTTTATCTACTTCGCTCCTGAAAGCGATTACAGCCGAAGCTAAGATGCGGAAGATCATGGTCATCACAGATCCTAAAGGACATGACTTCCACAAGTACAAGGGGACCACCATCATTAAACCCAATTTGGGAGAGGCCTATGCGGCAGCAAATCTGCCGACATCAGCTCCTTTGGCAGAGGTCGCTAAACGGATTTTGGAGTTGACCGAAGCTGAAATATTAATGATCACTAGATCTGAAGCGGGCATTTCCCTGTTTAATGTCAAAGGGGAACAATTCGATTTTCCTGTGCAGGCAAAAGAGGTGAAGGATGTCACAGGCGCTGGCGATACGGTCTTGGCTATGTTAGCCCATGCTTTGGCTAACAAACTAAGTTATGCTGAAGCAGTGCAGCTGTGCAACGTGGCCGCTGGTATTGCCATCGAACATGTAGGCTGCGCCCGAATATCGCTGTCCGATTTGGCTAGAAGGCTGCTTGAATCTAATATAAGCCATAAAGTCTTCGACCATGAGCAGCTCTTTGTCCTTCAGAAAATTTTAGAAGGCCGAAAATTCAACACATTGGTCATAGAAGGCCAAGGATCTATCACCTCATCTCTCTATCAAACCATAAAAAAACTCTCTACGAATTCCATCCCTTTAATTATCTTTACTCCCGAAAAGAATGGAGTTTTTATAGATATGCTTACATCATTAAAGGAAATCAGCTTTATTCTTAATCATCAGGGAAGTGTTCAATTGTTGAATCCTCCCCAGATTCATTACTTTAAGAATGATGAATTAGTAGAAAGCAGATAGGAGCCAAGAATCATTGCGCTTGCTTAGCCATGCGTCATTGTGCTTGCGAAGCCTAGGGTCCCTATCGGAACTAAAGCAAGGGTTACGCTGCGAA
>Ga0207010_1066_pt1 | contig 20952 bp, 15 predicted proteins | sample Alteio_BWMinCont_82_FD_153465 | JGI IMG/M metagenome (GOLD analysis project Ga0207010, IMG submission 153465) | Enriched cells from forest soil in Barre Woods Harvard Forest LTER site, Petersham, Massachusetts, United States -... | ecosystem: Environmental > Terrestrial > Soil > Temperate forest >...
TTATTGCGACGTTGATCGTATTGCTCCCATTTTGCTAATTTGCTAAGTGTTTCTCCTAAGTATAAGGCATCCACTGAGGTAATCATTAAGGCATCTGGCGGTCTTTTAATATCACCATTGGTTTTTGGTTTTATGGTTTCAGAAATAATTCGTACAAGCTGGCCCGCTCTTTGAAAGATCCCTACTTTACTATTAACCAATAATTGTTCAGCTTGCGTTGTTGTCTCAGATATGCTACCTGGAATAATTTGGATGGTCGGCAATGAATCAAAGTGTTGAGAAGTTAGAGTAAGCGATAATTCATTTAGCTTTTTCTTCTGCTCTTCAACCTGTGAGACGTAGTTGACAGAATGAATTGGCTCTATTTTTATGTTTTTTTTATCCATTACATTCCCTAGTAATTTTTCCTTGATCATGGACATAAGGATCGGGTTTTAGGTTGATGAGAAGACAGTCAATCCAGTTCAGTTCGTTCATGAAATGGACTACTCGAACATGCCAATATTGTATTTGCTTTCTATTATTTTCGTTTACGCTTTGCTTCCATCTGTTGACGGCAAACTGAAATGATTCGTCAATGAGATCTCTTGCCATTTCAGCCCCTTCTAGAGTAAATGTAATGGGCGATTTCATTTACACTCCGACATGCTTAAATTTCTGGATTGCAAAAACTTGAAGTATTTATTTTCATTAATGAAAATTCTTTTAGAAACTCTAACAAGACACTCTTCTAATCCTGGTGGATCTTTGAATAGCAGCCAGCGGATGCTGTTTTCACTCATAAAAGGGTGTTTCTCTGCAAATTGACGTATCGTTAGAAGATGCGGAATGTTTTCCTCTTCTTCTGTTGCCGTTGACGTGCAGAAAGATTTTGATATGCGATTTCCTGATGCCATAATAACTCCTTGGTTAATAAGGAGACGGCAGCAGTGAACATAGAAAAGGGCTTTGCATCAATGTTCACAGATTGACACAAAACATTTGGTAAGGAATACTAGGAGAAAAGCCCGGTTCCAATCGGCTTTCTTCGAGTCCGTGTGTTAGAGCACGCGGATTCGCTTTCCTTTATTTTCTATATTTTTCTGCTACTGCCGCCTCCAAAAATTTTGGTAAACTTTGTAATTTAAATTCATCTAACACTTTTTCCTCGTTCTGATGGTCTATTAAACTCTTTGCCACTTCGCTCCATTGAATCATTGTCATTGTGACTTTAAATCCTAATCTTGCTTTTTCGCTTGCTTGATCCAAGATATGCTGAAAATGGGTTCTATAAACGGGTTTGCCTGCTCTTGTAATGAAAACATTGTCATCTTTTCTCTCAATTTGAGTTTCACCTATATAGTCTTTTAGAACTGCCATAATCTTGCTTCCTGGATTAAATCGGATGGGTTCCTCGTTTTTATCGTGAAAGAGCACAACGGAATTGGCAAGATCAAGATCGGACATTTTTAATGCTAGGATTTTATTGAGGTTCCTTCCTGTGTGCAATACAAGGCTAACAACTAAATAATCTCTGATGCTCACATCTCTAATCTCATTGATGAGAATGTTTATTTCTCGGTTGTTCAAAATCGGCGGAGCTGACTGCCTGTCCGTTGACCCTAAACCAAATGAAAGGGGAGCTACTATTTTCAAGATTTTTTTGGTTGTTATATCCTTAAGAAATTGCGTAAATGCCATCACCGCATTCAGACGGTATTTTTTTTCATTAATGCTTAAATCTTTTGAAGCTTCCAGTCTTGTGCATATTTCGGGGTAAAGATCTGCGATTTGCTCTGTATGATAAATCTGATTATTTTTATCTTTAAGGGGCAAAATCTGTCTATCTATCAAATCTAGGAGATAGTTTTGATAATTTCTTATTGTTTCCGGAGTTAAGATGCGACTACGAGTAGCTTCCATAATCCAAAATCCGATGGCATCTTCAATTGCTGAAATCAGCAAACTAGACACCAGTTTTTCTTTGGCGCGGATTGCATCTTTTTGTTTAGACCATAGCTGCTTTGCTTCTAGTCTGTCTTTAAATTCAATTGTCATTATTTTTCCTTCTTGTTGAAACCGCCCTTCCAAAGCCCTCTCAACATGATGTTCAATATTTGTCATAATAATACATTATTGAGATTTTTGTCAATATGTCATAATTTTTGAACATAATTTTTCCGGAGAGTATCTCCTATTTCGGTGGCTGCTCGTTCTGCATGTTCAAGACTAAGATGACTATAACGAGATGCCGTGATTGCATGACTTCGGTGACCAACAATTCGGCTAATTACATGAAGGGGGTAGCCAAGTTCACTAAGAGTTGTTATGTAATCGTGGCGAGTATCATGGAAAGTGAAATTCTCTATCTCGGCATTCTTTAAGGCAGTATTCCAAGAACCACGAAAGTCAATAGGATTACCTCCTTTTTTCCCAGCAAAAACATATTCTTCGAGACAAGTTGGATTGTTTTTAAATGGAGGTGCAAGATTTTGAAGAGTGGTAAGAGCAAGGCCCTGTACAGGAACAACCCGACGATCTCCATTTTTAGTATAATGTAGGGTGATTCTTCCTGTTTCAAGGTCAATATCTTTCCATTGTAATCCAAGAATTTCACCTTTACGCATGCCTGTAGATAGAGCTAATAAAACAATAGGGAATAGGAGTTTACATGAACTTTCTTGACAGACTTGCAAAAGTTTAGTTTTCTCTTCCTGACTAAGGAATCTCTCCCTCCCTCGCGGCTCTTGTAGTTTACTTATGTTTTTTAGGGGAGAGGTTTGAAGTAGCCGCCATTCTTTTACAGCAAGATTAATGACTGAACTAAGGCTGCATAGATAGCGATTGACTGTAGCAGGAGAACGTGGGCGACCTAAACTATCGGGTTCTTTTTTTAACTTGTCTCGGCATTTAGCAATGATGTCCTCGCGAAATTGACTTAAAATACAGTAACCAATTTCGTTTTTCCACCACTGAAGATGCCCAATGATAGTACGATGATTACGTAGCTTTTTTAAATCATCTTGAATGAAACGGTCAATGAGATCGCCAACTGTTAACCGTCGCATTTCTGTTGTTTCATAGGGGAGTCCGGATTGAAGAGCCGCAACTGTCTTTCTCTTCCATTTCTTAGCTTCTTCAAAGGAATCAAAGTTTTTTGAAAGATGAGGGCAACCCTTAAGTCTGATCTGTACTCTATAGTAAGATCCTTTGATTCCCTCAATGAATTGAATTCCGGGTTCTTTGGTGGCTTTAGTGAGAGCCATAATGCACGTCCTTTCAACAACAATTGGTTATTGCTGTGCCGGATTTGTGCATAATCGCTAAAAAACGCATGAAATAGCAAAATCCCAACACAACGTCAATTTTATTGACTTATGTTGAGACTGCCTTGGAAGGGCATAAAAAGCAACGGAAGAGGTAGGATTCGAACCCACGGTCCCCGGAAGGGACTTCTGTTTTCAAGACAGACGCATTCGGCCACTCTGCCACTCTTCCATATTGATGGAGATTTATACGATATTTAGGTTAATTCAGTCAATAGAAAAGAAGACAGGAGAGGGGGAGATCGGAGATGGGAGCTCTTCGCCGATCGTGAACGTGCCCGAAAGTATCGCGTGAGATAACTAGAATTTGCTTGGCGAAGCCCTTGGAGTGCGGTGCTCTGCACCGCCTTTTGGCGTTATTGTGAAGACCATTCTCACATTAAACACGTCACTAATGCCATTAGCGCCATTCGATAACGCTAGTGGGTTCTACAAGCATGCCAGAAGGCGGTGCAGAGCACCGCACTCCAAGGGCTTCGCCAAGCAAAAAATAGGCTAGATCGCGCAGTACTTTTCGGGCACGGGCACGTTCACGAACGGCGAAGAGCTTCTGCCTCCTGGCTGTCCCATCCGTCCCATCCGTCCCTTTCTGTGGCAGCACATAATAAACCTAAAACAAATTAAAATCATTAAATAATTAATTTTATCAAAAAATTATTATTTTATTTTAATTTCATAATAATCAGAAGTTTGCAATAATAAAAATAGATACAGAACAACAATTTGGGGGTCCTATGGCTACCCGTTCACAGTACAACATATCAATTATAGAAGCAGTCGATGCATTGTCTAGCATTGCGGACCTGGAATTCGACCGAGATACAGGCATCGTACAAAAACATGAAGTAGTCTTGGAAGATGAAAAGATCGACTATAAGACGGTCCACTGGCTGCATGAAAGGGACGCTCCCTCAACCATGCACCTCGTCAAAGAGATCTTCAGGGTAATCCTCCATTACCTGAAGCAATTTTATAAAAAAGAGTACGGCTATTTAACTGATCCAAGGACTGTCGAGGGGATCAAGACCATCATGGTTTTGGTCGGAGAGGCAGCCAAGAAGCTGGACAAGTACACCATACTCTTTAAGGAGGCTAAATCGAAGAGTGTCACCCAATTTAAAGAATACAGGCAGTTGCAAGATTTCTATTTATCTAAAATAGATAGAAAGATTGACGAAGGAATACTGAGCAAGTGGATTTTGGGACTCTCGCTAGGCTGGCAGAAGGAAACCAATATCGCTCTGACGGGCACGAAAACAGAATCAGAAGCATTTACTGAAGTCAGGCATGTCTTTGTCGATCTTGAGACAGTCAAAAAAGACTCGGAGTATGAACTGTTCTTTATCCGAAAAGACGACGGATCCCGCTTTTTCAGTCCACGCCTGTTGCGCAATATCAAGCTCGTATGCGACTTCGGTTCATACTTCGGCAGCCGACCTGAAATTGATCCTCTGGAGAGCATCAAGATTTGGCACGATCGCATCTTGCATGCCTGTGGACGTAATATGATCAGGTCACTTGGGCCGCAGATGCAGCAATTTTATCATGACATGTGCAAACACAGGGGTAACGAGCTGATCATTATCGTGAACAAGGCCATGATGGCATTGCTTCTCAGCTCGCATGCGCATAATCTGCTTAGGCATAATCCAAATAAAACCTGCGGTGAATATTTTGAAGATTTCCAATATTTCTTGCGCGAGGCAATGCATAACAGGGAATACCAAAGATGGCTTGCCTATCCGCCAGAAAAAAATCATTTTGGCAACGATGTGATGGATATGATCCATCTGCTGGATAGGGGAGTTTTCGTCACATTGCAGGGTATGCAGGAGATGATTCCTGTTATCAGCGGACTAGTTAAGCAGGCATCTCAAACTCAGTCCAAAGAACATCTCGATGAAATAACTGTATCTAAATCGCTCTGGAGCAGGATGACGAGCGATTATGCCGCAATGACCAAGTTATTGAAGCATCACCCTAATGGGCCCTTGATCAAGGTTTTGGATATCCTGGAAGAGCACTCATATCATGTATTTGATCCGTTGATGCAGCATAATGTGCCTAATCAGTTATACGACATCTCCTTTAATGAAAAGCGAATCAACCTCATCAGGATGCCTGCTCCAATTTTGCAGGAAGTCATAAACAAAGCCGCTATAGATGAAGAGTTCAAGGGCTTTCTCAGGGCAAACAATAAGAGGGGATTCAAACATCTTTTATTTAATCTGCAAGACAAAACATCGTGGAGAGAGTGTGCACGCTCATCAGCCGTTGAGGACCTGCAGAACCAGGATGAATTTAAGAAATCATTAGCTGTAGTGACTCTGGCGACAGACACCGATTTCTATCATCAGCTGGCACCGTACAACCAGAATAATCATGCTGTTAACTTCATGGATCAGTTCAAGGAGCACATCTTGGGTGAGGATACCGGCTTCTACTTTCCTGAAGCCATCGACCGTAAAGCGCTATCTAAGTTTATCGACAAGACATTTGAGACAATTCACCGCATCTTCTTCTCTTCTAAGAATGTCCTTGTACGGGAAAGCAGGACGGACTTTATTGAAATATTCTATCTTCTATTGCAACTGAAAATTGTCGAGTGGTTAAATCCAGATTCATTCAGTTTTACCTGCAAAGACGGGATTGATATCGGCGAGTCGTATGGTGCCGGACTCTTTGCCTTCTTGAAGTTGATTAATCATCGTGAGTGGACAGAAAGCGATTGGGAGTATTTTAATTTCATGCTTTATGGACCCGCCCTCATCATCCGGGAGAGGATCATGCTGCCGGAAAAATTTAATAGGATGGCTAGTGCAATCAGGGCAATTGAGAATGCGCAGAGGGAATTCGGTGTGAATAATTTCGCAGATATCATCAAGGAAGGATTTTTAGAATATAAGTCGCCTGTTTTGAGCGCCGAGCTACTGTATCCTAAGAGCGCCTAGGAACCGATCACGCATTTATTAAACACAGAGATCACAGAGGAAGACGCAGGAACTAAAATTAAACACAAAGACGCGAAGGAACGAAGAATTAACAACTTTAATTGTTTTATTTTCTTTGAATCTTTGCGCCTTTGTATTTAATTTTTTTTGGTCCTGCGTCTTCCTCTGTGATCTCTGTGCCTCTATGTTTAATAAATGCGCAGCTCATAACTTGTAGATTTTTGAATACTTGTCTTTTAAATAGTGTAAGTAGGCATCGGCGGTGAACGGCTTCCCCGTTGCTTCCTTGAGGAGCTCATGTGTGGAATAACGTCTTCCATGTTTATAGATTTTTTGATGGAGCCAATCCTTTATGAAGACAAGTTCTCCTTTGGCGACGTGTGCTTCCCAGTCGGGGTGATCTTTCGAGAATGCTTCAAACAGATGGGCTGCGTAGAGATTGCCCATGGTGTAGGTGGGAAAGTAGCCGAAAGCACCCATAGACCAGTGGATATCCTGCAGGCACCCTTCACTGTTAGTTGAAGGGGTAATCCCCAGGTAGTCTTTCATTTTATTATTCCAGATTTCAGGAATTTCCCTCACTTTCATAGAGCCTTCGATCAATCCTTTTTCCATTTCAAATCTAAGAATGACATGCAGGGGGTAGGTCAACTCATCCGCTTCGACACGGATGAAGCCCGGTTCCACCTTGTTGACACCTTTATAGAATTGATCCAGGACGACGTGATCGAGCTGGCCTTTGAATGTTTCTTTTAATAGAGGCAGGAAGTGGTGCCAGAAAGGTTTGCTTAATCCGATCCTTGTTTCCCACCAGCGTGACTGGCTTTCGTGAACTCCGAGTGAACGGGCATCTCCCAATGGTGAACCAAATTTCTCCAAGGGCAGTCCCATCTCATACAAAGCGTGTCCTGCCTCGTGCAAGATGATCATGATGTTACTGGTTAGCGAGGTGGGGTGGATCCGAGTGGTGATGCGGCTATCGGTGGGATGGCTGGCAGAAGAGAATGGGTGTGATGAAAAGTCAAGGCGACCTTTGTCCAGATCATATCCCATTTCTTTGAGCAATTTGTAACTGAATTCAATTTGCCTGGTCTGGTCCCATTTGCCATGCAAGAAGCTGTTGTCGTTGGTTTGCGTAGCGATTTTTTTAATCATCGGGGTGATGTTTTCGCGTAGCTTGGTGAATAGCTGCAAAACTTCTTTTGTGGTCAGTTCAGGCTCATATTGGTCTATGAGGGCATCATAAGGGTGAGCTTGGTAACCAAGTAGTTCTGCCTTCTTTCTGTTCATGCTGACAATTCGATCCAAAAATGGGATAAACTGCTGGAAGGAATTGTCTTTTTTGGCTGATCGCCAAGCAAGGATTGATTGAGAACAAAGCTTGGCGAACTCTTCGACAAAAGCTGTGGGAAGGGCAGTGTCTTGAATGTAGTCTCGTCTCCATTCTTTGGCAGCTGCTTCCTGCTCGGGCGTCAAATCAATAGCGACAATTTTACCAGATTTCAAATCGATGAGTTTGGCAAGGGCATTGGCGTATTTTTTTCCCGTCCGTTGACGATGAATGAGACCGGCCATTGTTTTCATCTGTTCTGCCCGGTTGGCAGCGCCGCCGCTTGGCATGTAGGTTTCCTGGTCCCAGTCCAAAAGAGCTGAGATACCCTGGAGAACTCTGCTCTTCTTTGAAAGTTCATGGACCTTATTGTAATTTGTCGTCTTTTTCATCTTATTATTCCTCTTATTAATAAACTTTCATCCTTTACCTAATCTGTCTTCTTTCTTCATAAACAAAAATGCGTTGGATACGTGGTCCAAGGCAGGTGATGAGTTCATGAATGATGGAATTGCCGCTGGAGGCGAATTCTTCTGGGGAGAGATATTGGCCAAATTCATCTTCTCCAAAAATCAAAACCCGGTCGCCCACTGAAGCTTGTGGGATATCTGTGATATCAACCATCATGTAGTCCATGCAAATGCTGCCAACCATGGGTGCTTTTTTGCCGCGGATTTGTACATGCGATTTACCACTATAGTGGCGGTGTATCCCATCGAAGTAGCCGATCGGGAGGACGGCAATGCGTTGTTCGTCCCTTTCCACGGTATATCTACGGCCGTAACTGATCGATTCACCTTTCTTGAGAATATTGATGCCCACGATGCGGGAAGTCAGTGAAACGGCTAGGCGCAGGTCTAACTCTTTTTTGACAGCATCGGACGAATAGAGACCGTAGGCGGCGATGCCGATGCGGACCATGTTATATTGGCTGAGGTTGAAGCGGATTGCCCCACTGGAGCTGGAGGCATGGGTCCAGCGCACCTCGATGCCGCTGTCCTGAATCTCTTTGATTGTTTTGTCAAAGATACTGACCTGTTGAAATGTAAAGGCATCTTCCATGGGATCGTCAGCTGAAGAAAAATGGGTCATCATCCCTTCGAATATCAGGTTTGGCTTTGTAATGATCAGTTTGGCCAGTTCAAGGGCTTGTTCAGGGCTGCAGCCAAATCTTCCCATGCCAGTATTGACGTGGAGGGTCACTTTGACCTGTTTTCCTTGCTTTTTTGATTCGTCGGCAAGAGCATTAACAAAGTCTTTGTCACTGACACCTACTTCCAGATCCCATTTAACTACCTTAGTTACTTCGTAGATGGCTGCATTGATGGAGAAGATGGCTTGCTTGACACCGGCTCGCTTTAAAGTCACCCCTTCATCGACATAAGAAACTCCCAGAATATCAACATCGCAGGTATCTAGAAATTTCGCCATCTGAACGTCGTCAGTCCCGTAGGCCAGCGCTTTGACAATGACCATGAATCGTGTGTTAGGAGAGAGTCGCTTGCGCATTAACGTCAGGTTGGTTTTAATGGCGGCTAAATTGATAAAGCACTGATTATTGTTTAAGCTGTCATTGAAGGTTTCAGTTAATAGATCCAGAGAAAACTTTTTTATCCCTTTAATCAGGACGCAGCCGCTGGGTCTTAGATGTGTTTTTAGGTAGCTTAACGCTTCGTCTTCTTTTTCAAAAACCAAGATTTCCGTACTTGGAGATGAAGACTTTACTTCTGTGACGAGTGAATAAAAATTCGATTTTCCATAAAGAAAAAGCTGTTGAAGGTTTGCCTTAGAAATGATTTGTCCAATCCGTCGATAGTCATTGCTTTCATGTATTCCATGGTTGCGCATGCCGCCGAATAGAAACATTTTTTGCTGGTTGGGTCCTGCATACTGAAAATGTTTAATAGCATTGTCGACAGATTGAGGATCAGAGCAATATAAATCATTGATGAAAACAGCTCCGGTCGACGTCTTCCAAATCTCGGTCCTCATCGGCTCTGGATGATAGTTATCAAATACTTTGCGGATATTTTCAGCAGAGATATCGCTCAACCATGCGGCTTTAGCGGCCATATTGATCAGGTTAAGAAAGTAAGACAAGCTGGATGATATCTGCCCTTCATAAGCTGTTTTATCAGGAAATTTAAGCTGATAACTGGATGGAATTGATTCATTTATGTCCTTGGCAAAGGCGTGGGGAAGTATGTCGTCGGGGTCAGTCCAGTAATAGGAACGAAGCTCCAGATTTTTCATGTTAATTTGGGGATCTTTGGGAAGCAGCGTCCACCCGCTACTTTTGGTGGAGTCGACTAGCTTGAGCGTTTCACTGGTCAAGCAGGTCATATCATCAAAGGTTGCTAAATGCTTATTACCTACGGGAGTCAAAATGGTGTAGTCAGGACGGATCAGATCGGCCAATATATCCATTTCATTTTTTTGCGAGATGGCCGCTTCTATGATGGCTATTTCATGTTCTTTACGGAGTGTCAAAAGGCTTAAAGCAACGCCAATCTGGCTGTTAAAGCTCTCAGGCGAGGCTGTCGCCAGTTTTTGCGTTGAAAGGAGCTGCAAAAGGAGGTCTTTAACCATCGTTTTTCCAAAAGAGCCTGATATTCCAATGATTTTTGTAGGAAGCTCCAATCGATAGGTCCTAGCTATTTCCTGGAAGGCTTTTAAAGGGTTTTCGGTACGTAAAAGAGTAATGCCCTGTAAATTAGACGGTACCACCCAATTGGATGATACAAGGGCATAGCTAGCGCCTGCTTGAGCGGCCTGTGTGATAAACTGGTGGCCATCATGGATTTCCCCCGGGAGGGCCACAAAGAGTGAGTTTTTTGAGTCAATACGTCTGGAATCAATGGTGATCTGGTCTACGATAGCCGGTGTCGAGGATGGACCGCCAGCTTTGGTGAAGCCCTGCCATTTTCTTAAGTCAAAAGGATCCACAATTGCCCCTATTTTTCCGCATCGTACAAGAAATGAAATTAGGAGAAAAGAGAAAACAAGGGAACTGAGATTCGGGGTAGGTAAGAGAGGCTAGGGTATACCCTTCACTAGCAAGTAACCTCTAAAATTTTAATTAATAAAAATAAATATTTTATTAATTAATTAAAATAGTGTTATAATGATATTAGATAATAAATGTGAGGTGTTAATATGGAATTTAATGCTGGCACTAGTCCTATAAGTATCAATCTTAAGCATTCAAGCTCAGTTACTTCAAGTAAAGAAGTCTCTCTAAGCAAACAATATAGTGATAGAGTCTTCAAAATCGTTGATGAGTGTATAGTCGCAGTCAATAATAATTATAAATCAATACGTAAAAATGAAAATCAAAATATTTCTAACTTAAGTAGGAAAGTCATTGATTCAATTTCTTCTAAGAAAGAAAAATTCACTAAGGCATTATTTATTGAAATAATTAATATTTTTCAGAAGACGATCAATAAGGACTTTAAATCTAATGTAGATGATATAAATATTAATAAAGCATATGAAGGAGTCAATAAAATCCATCGCTATTTGAGGGTGAAAAAGAATTTATTAGATGCAGCAAGGGGAAAGCCTATTAAATTTAATAACAGAGAAATTCAAGTAGCGTATCAATTTGAAGCAGATGCAAATCGGCAGGATCACACACATACCGCTGGAGATAAAACATTTTCCTTAGTTGATACGAAGGCCATTCTTTCAGAATTTATAGGAAAAAATGTTCTTAATAAAATTCAATTCGAAAATTACTCACGATTAGCAAATCAAAATAGCCTGGTTGATGCAAATACTGAAGTCATTAATCTTAAACTTCCCAATGGTCAAACGGTTAATGATGTTGCATTTGCTTCAAATGTAGGGCGGACGAAATTTGACCTTAAAAAAGATGGGGATAATATTATAATTACAGCTTCTTGCGATTTTAAGATAGTCCATTTACCTACTGATGATATTATGGCAGGCCAAGTCTTAGGTTATGTTTTATCAGACACTATCATGACCTTTCCTGACAATGAGTTAAGTGTGTTATGGGAAAAAGAAAAAGTTAAAATGAGAGAAGTCGCTCCTAATATGACTGTCGAAGTCATTCTTTCGCCTATCTTATCTGATGACGAATATAAGGGAGCAATCAAATTAAGAAATCTACCTCCTTTGGAAATTCAAACTTTAGGGTTAGAAGAATTCGAAAATACTCAGAGACCTAGGAGAGGGGACATCTCAGAGACCAGAAAGATGGAATCACCCACATCGAGTCCTGAAATTTCACCAAGAAGAGAATCGGTAAAAGAATAAGAAGACATAAATATAGAGGGGGTCCTTATGATTAACCCAGATAGAAATTCAACTCCTGTTACTCATTCCGTTGTATCAGGTCAACCACCATCCAAGGCAGTGCCTGCTAAGGATATCAATGAGGAGATAAATAAGATAGTTTCTGATCAAATTACTTCAAAGTATATGACTTATCACATGGATACAAGAACCAAAAAAATCACCGAAATACTCGACACATTTGAGAGTGAATTTTATACATTACTGAATAATGCGAATACAGGGCAGTTAGTGATTGATAAAAAAAGTCTAAGACAAAGTCTTAACAGAGCAAAAGATCAAATGAAGGAAGCAAAAGAATTAGTTTTAATAGGAATTGATGAAAAAGAAAAGGAAGATCTGTTAAATCGTCTTGATATGAGTTATTTTGACGATGCTTCTGTAAAAATTGAAAGCGTCCTCTCTAAGATACCAGATAAAGAGTCAAAGCCCAATGAAAGTCTGGAAAAGGATTTTGTTGTTGTAGAAACGTCTGAACAAGTCTCCTTGAACAAGCAATTAGGCGAACTTCTCAATCTATTCGAAAGCCAAATCAAAGATGAGGCTGAAGGCGTTATCAATAGGTTGAATGAGATCAAAAAAAGTAATAAAAATGATACTGACTTTCAAATAGCTGTTACAAGGATATTTCATAAAGTTAATAATGAAATTGGCAAATCACAAAAAGCGATTTTGAAATTAGAAGAGAAAATTCAAGAAAACACACTTGCTAAAAGACAGTTGGAGGGTTATCTGGAGCGTGAAATTCAAAAAAATCCAAGTATGAATCAGCAGTTACTGGGTAAGATGGGGCCAGAGTTTAAGAAAAATACTGACGTTAAAAAATCACTGCTTGTCAAAATGAAAGAGGAAATTGTAAAGGGCTCAAATTCTATAAAAACGATAGGGAAAGAGGTTTCGATACTAGAGGATCTTATCGTAGCTGCTACAGCTCCTGCCGTTGAAATCGTTGGAGAAGAGGAATTCAACATACCTGTACGGGAAAGAAGAGGGGCATTTGAAGAGCTGGAACCTTCAACTGAAGAAGAACCTGACACAGATGATGATATAGTGGTTGATTTTGCACCAGGCTTTCCAACCTCCTATGAACATGATAAACACATAAAGGAATTCGAAATCAGTGTTCAGGCTTTAGTGGTGAAATATCAGTCATCCATAAATAGCGAGGACAAACCGCAATTCGAAAATCAATTGAGGAAACTGACAGACAAAATGAAAGAGCAAAAGACCGGAAATCAAATGGAAGAAGCTTTAAAAGATATTGCAAACCTTTTTAAAAAATACTGTCCGAATAGTTCTATAGAGATTGATCAACTTATGTTGACCGAATTCAATCGCAGGCTATCAATTTTATAGTGCGGAATTTGAAATTTTATAGTGCGGAATTTGAAATTCGGAATTGCAAACACTCTCCACTATCGTTCCGCATTAAAAAACATCCTTATCTTTGTTCCTGCGTTATTCTCTGTGCCCTCTGTACCTCTGTGCCTCTGTGTTTAATTTTTTGTTCAAGTACTGCGCGGCACCTTTGGGTTCTTTGCGTCCTTTGCACCTTTGCGTTAAAACTTTAGAAGTGACTTATACCCGATTCCGAATTGCGAATAACGAATTGCGAGTTGCGAATTATTTTATTTTATTCTGCAAAAACGGATCACCGCCCAACCAAATGCCGCAATAAATGGCACTCCTATTGCTATGACTGGAGCAATCACCTGCCGTTTGGCGATGATCTGTGTGGCATCCAGGAACATATAGAAGGTCAATAATCCAAATAGTGACATAACGTAGATTAGAAAGACGGACATCAGTCTGGAAAAGCGTATGCAGAAAGGGGCAGGAGCTAGAATGACAAGCAGGCAAAGCCAGGGGAGAATCATCTTCCAGTAGAAGGCCGTGAGAAGCTTGCTCTCCTTTTCATTTCTTTCAGAAGAAACTTCTAAGTAACGTGTCAATAGCTCTGTCAAGGGGAGAATTTCCGGATCCAGGATGGTTGATTGCAAGACTTTTTCATTGAAATGCATGTCGGGAAATTCAAATTCTCTATAGGAAGCTGTTTGCAGTAGTTCCCCGTTGGGATGCCTTGTCAGGTGGTCGACAAAAAAACCTACGGGAACAGAGGCATGGGATAGATATTTGATGCGGTAGATGTTGTCGATCGTCTGAATCCAGAAGACATCGAAGAATTGTTCTTTGCTTGGGCTATAGTCCTGGAAAAGGAGAAGCGTTTCATCTTCGAGAACCACCTGTTTGACTGTGAGGGACTGGTCTTGACGGCTTCTTTTGTGTTTGGTGAGATCTTCGATCCTTCTTAGCTTCTTGAGGGCTGTTGGAAGGAGAAACTGTTCATTCAGGAAAAGGAGGCAAGTGCAAAGAAGTCCCATAATGATGAAAGGGCGCATTAAGGTTTTAATATTAAATCCCGAAGAGGTTAAGGCAACTAATTCATTATTGGTGTTTAGGGTGCAGACTGTCTTGACAAAGGCGATCAGAAGTGCGATCGGGATAAGGATTTCAGCTTTGGCAGCAAAGATGTACAGATAATAGCGAATCAGCTCGTAGACTTTCATATGGACGATATTTTGCGGAAGGGCGCCGGTGTGGCTGGCGTAGTCGATCAGGATATATAGGCCGTAGAAGCAGAACAGAAAAAGAAAAAAGATTTTGATGAATTCTTTATAGAAATACCGTTCCCAAATCATTATTCGATTCCTACTGTAGCTCGTCTTAAGGCCATTATAGATGCCGTTATGATTATAAGATGCGGGGCCATGTAAAGGGCCAATGTCAGGTTGCGGTTTTGGTCAACTCCTTTAGCCACGAAGAAGCAGACAAGATAAAGGATGGTGAGTCCGATGACAATAAAAAGTCCTTTGGAATTACGTCGTCGACTAATGTTGATTCCGAAGGCAGCTCCCATCAATGTAAACGTAAACACGGCAATGGCAATAGAAATCCTTTTCAGGATTTCTGAATGGCTTTTGTAATATTGATGCCTTAAATGTCTAATCTCCTTTGACTCGGCCTTTTTCTTGATAGCGTCGATCAAAGCCGCGTGTTGTTCTTGTGCTCGGATGAGCAGCAGAGGGAGTCTCAAATAATCGTTGTTGATGACCCACACTTTCTTTTGGAGCAGCTGTGAAAAATCTTTTACTTGCGAAAATGACTCTCCCATATTTTCAATAAATAGGTCATCGAATTCGTCAGCATTGTTCCTGGATGAGGTGGTCATCAGCGTCACCCCTTTGCCTGTGAGTTCTGAAGGGGAGGCTTTAAGGTGCTTGGCGATCAATAAATTGATCCTTTTATGGCGTTTGTTGGGAATGGCAAGGATTACATCTGAGGCAGACTCGCCCACATGGGAGGGGCCGAGGGCATTAAAATAAAGTCCTTTAAGCCGCATGAGCTGTTTGTTGTTCAGTAAAAGGAGGGGATTGATCGATCGGAGTTCGCTTTTGAGGAGATTTGTTTTGAGGTGAGAGTGGGTGGCTACTTCCGAAATCATCCAAAAATTGAATAAGGAAATAAATGCAGCCAGGAGCAGTAGGGGTGCAAAGAGATCGCGCAGGGCAAAGCCGCAGGCCCGCAGCGCCGTCAATTCATGGGTGCTTGAAAGGCGGTGAATCTGGATCATCGAAGAAATCAGACATGATAAAGGAATGGCAATCGGAAGGATGTAAGGGATCTGATACGCTGAAAAAAGAAATATCAATGAGATTGGAGCCCCTAACGATGCAAAATGGGCGATCTCATCCAGGCGCATCGTCAACAAAATGGCCACGAAGGCGATTGTGCATGAGATGGCTACTTTTGTAAAGTTGCCGATTAAATATCGCCATAATATTGGCATGAAAAAAGCTCTTTATTTTTGTTGTTTTTATACAAATAGTCTAAATTAATTCGGGATTTGATACAATGTTGAATGGGAGATGTTAAGTATGAAAGACAGCTGGTTTGTTTTGATCGAAGGGAAAAAAGACGGTCCTTTTTCTATTAAGGAATTAAAAAAGGACAAAAGGATCACCCCCGATACCCTCGTTTGGAAAGAGGGTTTTAAGGAGTGGGTGGCTATCCGCTTTGTATCTGAACTCAAAGACCTTTTTAGGGACGAGAACGTTGTGAAAAAAGATGACGAAAGCAACGAGCCAGTCTCAACCGACCTGATGCAAGAGCAGGCGGCACTGACGCTGCGGCAAGATCCTTCGCAATGGATTCTGTTGGTCCTGGTCCTCATTCTGCTATTGGTTTACGTGCTTTATCAGGTAAAATGAAATTTTTAAAAAATATCGACGAATTTTTTACATCCCATTATTTTAGTTGTTCGCCTTTTCTGTTGGCGCTGTCAGGCGGACCAGATTCTATGGCATTATTCCAATGTCTTGTCTTATTTTTGAAAAATAATCCTTTTAGATATAAATTTCATATTGCTCATGTCGATCATGGATGGCGTCCAGAAAGTTCTGAAGAGGCATCTATATTACAAAATTTATCAAATATACATTCTATCCCTTTTCATCTCAAAAGACTCAATCCTGATCATCTTGAGGGAAATTTAGAGGCTGCATTTAGAAGCGAGCGTTACAATTTTTTTAAAGAAATTTGTTCTAATCATCATCTGTCAGGGGTGATGACAGCTCATCATCAGGGCGATCAGGCAGAAACGATTTTAAAAAGAGTCTTAGAGGGGTCTTATTGGACAAATCTTTCAGGTTTACAACCGGTCACTCACATGGAAGGGCTAGAAATTTTCCGTCCATTCCTGCAAATCACCAAAAAAGAAATTTTGGATTTCTTAATCGAACATAATATTAACTATTTTAATGACAGCACGAATAATGATGTTCAGTTTCTACGAGCTAGGATGAGACATCAGATTTTGCCTTGGCTGAATGAGTCATTTGGCAAGGACGTTAATTCTGCCTTGCTCCATTTGGGGAGTGAAATGAGAGAGTTAAGTTCACACCTTGATGAGCAGTTACAACCTTTTCTTTTAAAGTGCAAAAAAGTTGACAAGGCGATTCACATCGAACTTACAGAAAAAATGCCTCATAGCTATATTGTCAAAGCTCTGATCCGAAAGCTCTGTGAAGAATGCCATTTTATCCCTTCTAGACAGATCCTTGCCCAAGCTACCGAAGCTTTAATCAAAGGGGATACCCACAAAAAATTCTTGATGGGTAATAACGTCATTAACATCAACCGAAAACATATCTCAATTAATCTGAAATAATTGCTTCCTGTTCAACTTTACATCCTTCATTCTACATCCAGTCTCCTGAGATTCGGAGTAGGAACGAGATGTCAGAGATACCGTTTGGGTATAGGAAAGTGGCTCTAGTAAGGGTTGGCTAGAAAGTTGTATAGAAGATTTTACCGCGGAGCCGCAGAGATCGCTGAGCAAGCGCAGAGAGATTTTGATCGTAGAAAAAACTCTCTGCGTTTGCTCAGCGATCTCTGCGGCTCCGCGGTTATAATGACGATAAGTACCTACTCCGAATCTCAGTCCAGTCTCGTTTCGCCTTTGCTTTTTAATACTCTTCTGATAAAATTAGGTTTTGGAAAAATAGATTCGAATTTTTATTTTAGGGAATTATGGCTGACGACAACAAACAAGACTTTAAGAAAGGGATGTCTAATAGTATTGTGTGGATACTCATGGCACTATTCCTATTCATCCTGATGGCGCAAAATTTCATCGAGACTAAGTTTGCTAAAGTTTCTTTTAGTTACGAACTGGAGCATCTGGTCAATTTACAGTTGGTCCAGCCGGAAGATAACCGTAAAATTGCTTTGAATGACAATTTGGTCACTTTTAGTGGCAAATTTAGGGAAAGGCAGACAGAAGATGGCAAGCTTCGCTATAAGTACCTTGACCTTCTGAACAGTAATCACGAGTTAACCTCAGAATTTACACACATCGAGAGTGGGTTAAAAAATCAAAAAGCCAAAGTATATGACGCCGGTACTTTATTCCTCCAGCTGAGCGGTATCGAGATTCCCAAAAACGGTTTTGTCATCGTAGATGATATCTATAACACCACGAATGAAGATTTTAGCGTAATCATCAAGCAGCTTCCAAAAAACAATGTGGAAAGTTTGGCCTCCCTCCAAAAAGCATATGACACTCAACAGGGCCATCCTTCCGACACATCAACTAAAAACTTAAGTAGCAACCTCGCCGAGCTTATCCGCAACTTCCGCTCTACCGGTTTGGGTATTGGTTCGGAATCAATCAAACAAACATTGAAAAGTCTCGATACCGAACTGCTTGATCTGAAGAATGTGCCTCCACAGCAGCAATTGACTGTCCTTGGGACCGTTCTAAAAGGGGTGCAGCAAGTTGTTAATGAGATCCTGCAAGATGAAGACCATGTGAAGCTGACAAAGCTTCGTACTGTCCGGACTTATAAAGAAGAGCTTGATGAGTATACTCAGCTTTCGTCGCGTTTGGAAGACAATCAGGTCCAATTGGACAAAGCTCGTCAAGCAGTTTCCAATGTAGTCTGGTACTTTAATAACCAGGAATTGACCACCAAATCTTTAGAAAAGCAAGATCCTGACCAATTAGGTCAGTGGTTTGCCAAAGCCAAGGAAGAATGGAATAATTTTGCTCAGAATAAGGGTGGGATCTTCAGGGCCCCAGACCAGCCGCTTAATACCGTTCTTGAAAAAACCTTCAAGAGTGAAGAGCCTGCGCCTAACTACTTCAGTTACTTGTTCACCTTTATGCCGATTATCCTTGTAGCCCTTGTGCTGTATATGATCTTTGCCCGTCAGATGAAAGGTGTTGGCACCTCTGCGATGAACTTCGGCAAGTCGCCTGCTAGACTACTTAATAAAGCTGATAACAAAATTACCTTTAAAGATGTTGCAGGCGTCGATGAAGCCCTCGAAGAGCTGCAAGAAATTGTCGAGTTCTTGAAGAATCCTCAGAAATTCACCGCCCTCGGCGGCCGCATCCCTAAAGGTGTCCTGTGCATTGGACCTCCGGGTACCGGTAAGACTCTGATCGCTAAAGCCGTTGCAGGCGAAGCTGACCGTCCCTTCTTTTCTATCTCCGGATCTGACTTCGTCGAGATGTTCGTTGGGGTGGGTGCCAGTCGTATCCGCGACTTGTTCGACCAGGCAAAGAAAGCAGCTCCTTGCATCATATTTATGGATGAGATCGATGCAGTTGGACGTCACCGTGGAGTTGGTATTGGCGGCGGACATGATGAGCGTGAGCAGACCTTGAACCAGCTGCTGGTTGAAATGGATGGTTTTGACACGAACGAAGGTGTCATTCTGATGGCTGCTACAAACCGTCCTGACGTACTGGACAAAGCATTACTTCGCCCGGGCCGTTTTGATAGACGTGTTGTCATTTCCCTTCCGGATATTAAAGGACGCTTTGACATATTAAAGGTCCATGCCCGCAAGATTAAGATGGATCCGACAGTTGATCTGATGTCTATAGCCAGAAGTACACCTGGATCTTCCGGTGCCGACCTGGCCAATATTCTTAATGAAGCAGCCTTGCTTGCTGCCAGAAGAGGACGTACTGCTGTCACATCTCAGGAAACCGTTGAGGCGCGTGATAAGGTCTTATATGGAAAAGAGAGACGCAGCCTTGAGATCGACGAAAATGAAAAGAGGACGACAGCCTACCATGAATCGGGTCATGCCGTCGTTGGAATCATCGTGAAAAGCGGCGATCCAATCGATAAGGTCACTATCATTCCTAGAGGTATTTCACTAGGCTCTACAATGTTCCTACCGAAGAAAAATCGTGTCAGCTACTGGAAAAAAGAAATCCACGACCAGCTTGCAGTCTTGATGGGCGGACGTGTCGCTGAAGAGATTTTCGTTAAAGATGTCTCCAGCGGTGCCCAGCAAGATATCGAACGTGCCACAAATTTGGCCAGAAGTATGGTCTGCAAATGGGGTATGAGCGATAAGCTTGGAGCAGTTGCCTATGATGAACAATCCGATTCATTTGGCATGTACGGCGAACACCACGAGAAATCTTATTCCGATGAGACAGCCAAGGCAATCGACGCAGAAGTGCGTTGCATTCTGGACGAAGCCCATGAAACAGCTAAACGGATCATCTTGGAAAATAAAGATCAGATTGAGCTAATGACCCAGATGCTCATGGAATTTGAAACTCTCGACAGCGAAGATATCAATGAGATCATCACCACCAAAACTTGGGATCCGGAAAAGAAAAAGGCAAGGATGAAATTCGCAGCTGACCTTCACAAAAAAGATCCGTCAGCGATGCCTCCACCACCACCACCCAAGCCATCCGACATGCCTCTCAATAATTCCCTAGGAATTGCATCGTAAAGGGCCTAGGAGGGCTAAAGCCTGGGGTGTGCCGCCTACGCTCCGCGCTTCCTTAGGTTGGAGGTGTCTTAGGCTTTGGAGGAGGAGGCGGTGGTCGTGTATTTTGTAGGGGTTTAGTAGGATATCCTTCTGGCGGAGGTGGCAGTTCTACTTCAAGGGGTGGTGGTGGGGGTATATCCTCTTCAGGTGGAGGCGGTGGTACTTCTTCTGGAAGAACTTCACCTTTAAGAGAAGCATGCGGTACAGAGCGTTCTCTTGTAGAAGGAATGCTTAATATATCATTGATAGTATTTGACACTACATTAGCTAAGTTCTTCAATGGCTTTATTTTTGGATTAGCGGTTATAGTCTGGTTGATTTTATTTTCCAATTCTTTAATTTTTTCAAGAGTGAATTGACTTTTATTGTCTTTAATATAATTACTCAATGTATTGAGTTTTTTTACTGTAAATTTTTTCTCCGTTGGGAAGGCCTCTTTAATATGAAAGTTTAAAGTCTCTTCTTTATAAAATATACCTTCTAAAAACTGTGAGAAATTGTTCAAATTTTTATATTCATCAATATTAATTCTTCCCCATTCATGCTGCGTAGCCTGTTTATCCAATTTTTCGATTCTAAGTTTGGTATATTCATAAATCATTAGCAGATTATTTTTCGTCATACTAGAAAGGTTTTCAGTGATAAAATTTTGAAGCTTTTTGACGTTTTTAGAGGTGGC
>Ga0207010_1067_pt1 | contig 20694 bp, 19 predicted proteins | sample Alteio_BWMinCont_82_FD_153465 | JGI IMG/M metagenome (GOLD analysis project Ga0207010, IMG submission 153465) | Enriched cells from forest soil in Barre Woods Harvard Forest LTER site, Petersham, Massachusetts, United States -... | ecosystem: Environmental > Terrestrial > Soil > Temperate forest >...
TTGCGTGTCAAGGAACCCGGCAGGATGGACGCGCTTTTATTCTTGATGCGATTCATCAGGGTGCGCAGGCAATATTGATTGATTCTGATGATTTGATACAAATATCTTACGATATTCCAGTGATTTTCGTGCAAAATTTAAAAGAAAAATTAGCTGATATTGCGGCTCATTTTTATCAGTATCCGGCAAATGCATTACAAATAATTGGGGTCACAGGAACTAATGGAAAAACTTCTTGCGCGCATTTTATCGCGGGTTTATTGCATCAATTCCATGTAACGTGTGGTGTGATTGGCACGTTGGGTAATGGATTATATGGCGATATTCAACCTAGCAATTTAACCACACCTGATGCAATTAGTTTACAAAAAATCTTTGCTGATTTTAAACAGCATCATGCTAAATATGTTGCAATGGAAGTCTCTTCGCATAGTTTAGATCAGGGGCGGGTGAATCATGTGCCTTTTGAAGTGGGTATTTTTACTAATTTAACTCAGGATCATTTAGATTATCATGGTTCAATGCAAGCCTATGGTGCTGCAAAAAGAAAATTATTTGATAATATTTTTTTAAAACAAGCTGTTATTAATCTAGATGATCCATGGGGGGATGCATTAATCACTTCATTAATACCTTACAAAAAAATAATAGCCTATAGTTTAGAAAATAAAAAAACAATGGTTCCTACTGTTTTTGTAGAAAAATCAAAATTTTCTCAAGGTAAATTGCAGGCATCTATTATTACTCCATGGGGCACAGGTGAATTTGAAAGCGCTTTGGTTGGGCAATTTAATTTAAGTAATCTATTAGCAGTTTTGACCACGCTTTGTTTGTTAGACTTTCCCTTAAGTAAAGTACTTGCAGCGATCAGCCAATTACAACCCATCGCCGGTCGAATGCAATTATTAGGTGGTAGAAATAAAGCGCCGTTAGTGGTGGTTGATTATTCACATACGCCGGATGCTTTACAAAAAGCGTTAAACGCTTTAAGAGGGCAGACACAAGGTCGGTTATTTTGTGTATTTGGCTGTGGCGGAGAACGTGATAAAAGTAAACGGCCTATGATGGCGCAAATTGCCGAGCTTTATGCTGATAAAGTCTGGGTCACGGATGATAATCCACGTCATGAAGTATCTGAACAAATTATAGAAGATATTTTTCAAGGTTTTAAAATAAAAACAGCTGTAAAACGTCAACCAAATCGTGCAAAAGCCATTCAAGACGTTATACAATATGCAAGCGGCCAAGATTGTATTTTAATTGCTGGCAAGGGGGCGGAAGCGTATCAACAGATCAATGATCAGAAAATACCTTTTAGTGATGTAGAATACGTAAAATTTTATCTTAAAGAACGCTTTCATGAGGATTTTTAAATGCTATTGTGGCTCAGTCAATTATTAGCGCATTACTTTCACGTTTTTCATGTGGTGCAATATTTAACTTTGCGCGCTATTTTAGGTGCACTGACTGCACTCTTAGTTGCTTTATTAATTGGTCCTCTTATGATAAAGCACTTAAGTCAATTCAAATTAGGTCAAGTCGTCCGTAATGATGGCCCGCAAAGTCATTTATCTAAAACAGGTACACCGACGATGGGAGGGGCATTAGTATTAGTTGCGATTGCTTTGAGCACTTTGCTTTGGAGTGATTTATCCAGTCAATATGTTTGGTTAATATTAATAGTGACATTGGGATTTGGTGCGATTGGTTTATGGGATGATTATTTAAAATTAGTGCGAAAAAATAGTCGTGGTTTATCGGCGCGGCGTAAATATTTTTTTCAATCAGTCTTAGGATTATCGGCTGCTCTTTATTTATATTACACGGCAACTTTACCGATTGAAACAGAATTAATTTTTCCTTTTTTTAAATATGTATTAGTGCCACTGGGGCCTTTTTTTATTTTACTGACTTATCTTGTCATTGTCGGCACCAGTAATGCGGTGAATTTAACGGATGGCTTAGATGGTTTAGCTATTTTGCCAGCGGTGATGGTTGCAGCGGCTTTAGGTGTCTTTGCTTATTTAACCGGGAATGTCAATTTTGCTAATTATTTAATGATTCCTTATATTCCAGGCGCAGGAGAAGTCGTCGTATTTTGTGGTGCGATGGTGGGGGCGGGATTAGGTTTTCTTTGGTTTAATACTTATCCGGCACAGGTTTTTATGGGGGATGTGGGCGCATTAGCCTTGGGGGCAGCGCTTGGCTTGATTGCGGTGATTGTCCGTCAAGAATTAGTTTTATTACTAATGGGTGGTATTTTTGTATTAGAAACAGTCTCTGTTATTTTACAAGTTGCTTCATTTAAACTAACAGGTAAAAGAATTTTTCGTATGGCACCTATTCATCATCATTTTGAATTAAAAGGCTGGCCGGAGCCGCGAGTGATCGTTCGATTTTGGATAATTACATTTGTATTAGTTCTTTGCGGTCTTGCCACTTTAAAATTGCGATAATAGAATTGGAATAGGACAATTATGCAAAAAGATTTATATGTAATAGTGGGATTAGGTTTAACAGGATTATCTTGTGCCCGATATTTAGCAAGTCAACATATTCCTTTTGCAGTAAATGACACGCGAGACAATCCACCACTGTTAGCGCAGTTTAGAGAAACTTTTCCTGATCAATCTATTGTATTAGGGAAATTAGATGAATCTTTATTAGAAAATGCAAGTGGGCTGATTGTCAGTCCTGGGGTATCTATTAAAAATCCGCTGATTGCTAAACAAATAGCAAGAGGTATTGAAGTGATTGGCGATATTGAATTATTTGCTAGAATGAAAAAAGCACCTGTTATTGCGATCACTGGCACCAATGCCAAAAGTACTGTGACAACGTTAGTTGGAGAAATGGCTATTCAATCGGGTTTAAATACAGCGGTGGGTGGTAATTTAGGGATTCCCGTATTAGATTTTGTTTTACAAAAAAAAGCAGCGGAATTATTCGTCTTAGAATTATCTAGTTTTCAATTAGAAACCACTTATTCTTTGGCACCTGAAGTTGCCACTGTTTTGAATATAACACCTGATCACATGGATCGCTATACGACTCTTGCCGAGTATGCCACTGCCAAAAAAAATGTTTATAAAAATTGTTCGGTTGCTGTTTGTAATCGAGATGATATTTTAACAGATTGTGGTTTGGATTTTCAAAAACAGAAGTTACATTTTACTTTGAAGCAACCCCAGCAAAATGAATTTGGATTAATTCAAAAAAAACGAGATATTTATTTAGCGCTAGAAGATCAACTGTTAATGCCGGTTGCAGAATTACCTATTTTAGGTCGTCATTATCAAGCCAATGCACTAGCAGCGCTTGCGATTGGCCATGGTTATGGTTTTTCTCTTAACTCTATGATTGACGCATTAAAAAAATTTAAAGGTTTGCCTCATCGCTGCCAATTGGTTTCGATTCTAAAAGGTGTTTTTTGGTATAACGATTCTAAAGGGACAAATGTTGGCGCAACGCTTGCAGCGATTGAAGGGTTAGGCGCAGATATGCAGGGTAAAATGATTTTAATTGCAGGTGGTGTGAGTAAAAATGCAGACTTTTCACCCTTGATTCCTGTGGTGCAAAAATATATAAAAGTCATGATATTAATGGGTGAAGCAGCTCCTCTTTTAGAAGATATTTTTGGTCAATATGTCAAAATCTATTTTGTTAAATCAATGGCAGAAGCTGTTAATTTAGCTGAGAGTATTTCTAAGGCACCTGATATAGTTTTATTATCTCCAGCTTGTGCAAGTTTGGATATGTTTAAAAACTTTGAGCACAGGGGAGAAGTTTTCATGCAGAGTGTGAGTGAATTAAAAAATTAAGGATTGATGGTTAAAATATAAAACGGTTATTTATTTTTTCTGTCGATCACCTGATTTAACTTAATTTTTTTACCGTTTTTTTATGCAATTCTGCTTTTATGTTGTCATCTGCATCAGAGCTTTCTAAGACTTTAGCTTGTTCTTCTTCGTTTAAATAAGGGAGCAATACTTGTAAAGCAGCTTTATTTCTTAACGCTATGTCTAGAGCAGTTATACCACCCGCATTTTTACGAGAAATAGCGCCAGGGTCTTTTTGAATAATAAAAGCAATTAAATCAAGTTTAGATTGTGCAATTGCACAGTGTAATAAAGGACTTTTGTAAATAGGGTGAGGAATAGAAAAGATAATTTCTTTAGTAAAACGGCGTAATAAGTCTTGTAATAAATTAATTTGTTTTTCTTCAGATGGAATAGTATCAAGTATATGTAAGTTTAAATCATGTTCTGGAGAAAGTTTTTTCTCTAATACGAGAAGGTTAATTATTTTATCATTACCACCCAGTAAAGCATAGTCTAAAAGAGAATATCCTTTTTTATCTTTGTGGTGAAGGTTTACTTTTTCTTCTATTAAAGTTTTCACAATATTATATTTACCATTGAATGCAGCATGCATAATAGCAGTGGTATCACTTGCTGTACCCATTATTTTAGGAATAAAATTAAGATTTAAGTCTACTTTATATTCTTTCGCAAGCTTTATTGCTTGTCTAACGAGGTTCTCATCATTGGCAAGAGTAAGCATCGAAGCTGGGTTTTGTAAATCGTCTTGAATAGACGCAGCAAAATAAATGGTTTTCATGAGTTCTCGGCAGATAAAATATTTTTTTTCAATGTCACTTAATTTTAAAAAATCAACCCAGGGTCCTGTTTTTTCTAATTCGTCTGGCTTACACATGTTTTCTGCAGAGCGTAACATTTTGGAAGTGATAGGTTCACCAGTTTTTTTTGAAGTTGCCGACATTCCTGCATATAGATAATCCCAAGGAGTTCTACGCATAATATCTTTAACGTAAGAAATTGTCTCCTCACGTTGTAAGTTGCATTGAAGATAGTAATGAAAAACTACATAAAAAAACTCTTGGAGTCTAAAGCTTGTCTCATTAAAAACAGAGTTACCAAGAAACATTAATCCGTCTTTATCTTTTTTGCAAGAACCAGCAGAAAGAAATTCAGTATTTAAATGAAAATGCGTAGTATATAATGTTTTTTTGTGATTTCGTTTATTGATATTATCTCCATTTCTATGTACCACACCACGCAACCCATGTGCAGGCGCTTCTGCAACTTGGTCTAATGGATATTTAGCCTCTTTGATCAGCTTTTCAGTTTCTCTACGATTTTGCACATCGTCAAACGTTTCTACTTTCTCTTTTCTTAATACCGTTGGTGTATAGTATCGATATATTTTTTGAGTATCTTTATCAATATAATCTATATAAATAAATCTTTGCCCAATCACTCCTTGTTCTAACATTTTAATGGACTCTTCATCAATGATAAAACTCTCATCAGTTACTTTAAAATCTAGGATAAATTCAAATAGTTTTTTATTGATTTCAGAGATTTTTTTTGAAGGGGAAGAATTTTTAAAAAAAGGTAACATATCATATTCCTCGTTAATTATGATTTGATACTGTATATTTATACTCTAATAGTATTATTTTAGCACAAGTAAGGTAAATGTTTTATCTTATTGGTTTCCTATAGAATCAAACACTTATTTCGATCTATTTGAAAATTAATAGGAAAAAATGTTGACGAATTTTTTAATATAATTTTTGAAAATGAAGCATTTTAAGCTTATCTTAAGCTTATCTTAAGGGTTCTTTAATAATAAATTGATAAAGTTTATCTCTATTATTCATTTTGAGATAAATATTTATGCTATCTTTTGGCCAGCAAGGTATCAAAAACCTAATTAAAAAATACACCCCAAAAGAAAAAGAAAAGAAAATTGATGAAAAAATTAGTAGAATTCTTGAAATATTGCATTCTCATCAAATGAAAAAACCAGCAATTGCCTATGCAATTGCAAAAGCAGATGAAATATCTGGTGATTTAAATCTTAAAATTAGTTTATTTACCGCTTTGCTTGATGTAGAAAATGCTAGAGCCTTTACCCTACTACAACAACAAAATGCACTAACACCAGAGAATTTATTATTATTAACTTCTCAAAATACATTATTTATTCAAAGTGTTAATGCCTGTTCTGATGATTTTTTTAAGAAAATAGCAGAACAATGGAAAAAAAATATAGAAATAGCCGATCTAAACTCTGTTTTTAAGCAAAAAGAATTGCTGATTTTGGACTTGTTTCAAAGAAAAATCCTAACTAAAAATGCATTGTCTATATTAAGTTCAGATTATGTTACCCAAGAAGAGTGTGAAAGTTTTATAAATGCAATTAGTTTAAAGCCAGTCACCTCTCCCTCTCCTACTGCTGCATCCCCTGCATCAACTGATAAAAGTTCTGAATCTTACTCGGCTATTTCTTCTCCTTCTCTTTCTTCTACTGCCAGTACTGTGTCGGTTTTAAGTGAAGAAACTAAAGAAATCTCTAGTGAATCACATAAAAATTTAATCGATAAAGCGTTATTAAATTACTTTAAAAGTATTATTACAAAGACACAATTTGAAAAGGCATTGGCTATTTATAATAAACAAAAACATCCATCTTCTCATCCAGATACGGATGTTATTATTTTTACTTTAACTCGTCATTTTAATCAGGCACATGATGTTTATTTATGTAATAAAAAAGACTGGGATCATCTTTTTAATCCATTAAATCGAACAGCATTTGTTAAATATTTTTTAGGAGATCATAGGGCTTTTGGCAAAGCTTTGTTACAAGAAGCAATTACTCCTAAAGCAACCTCTAACCTTACTTTAAAATAAAAATAATAAAAAATTTCTTTTCTGTCCCAAGCAATTTCTATACAATTTCAATAGTGTTCCCTTATGGATACAGGCCATGCTAGATCGCGCGACTGCGCGGCGTCAGATGACGCCGCCTATGCCCTATGATAAATGGTTAATTTTGACAGTGGCTATTTTGGCCGGTGTTGGATTATTAATGGTGACTTCAGCCTCTATTGAAATTTCTGATCAAAAGCTTCATCAGCCTTTTTATTATTTTTATCGGCAATTAATTGGAATTGTCTTGGGCATTTTAACCGGCAGTCTTGTGGTACAGTTTGAAATTGCTAATTGGAGAAAAATAGATCATTATCTGTTGGGCGCTACGTTGTTACTCTTAGTTTTAGTATTGGTGCCAGGGGTAGGTCATGCTGTTAATGGTAGCATGAGATGGATTGGATATGGGCCTTTTCGCATGCAAGTCTCAGAAATTGCTAAATTGATGATGGTGATTTACATGGCGAGTTACTTAGTTAAAAATCATCGTGCGATTAAAACCCGTCTGAGTGTTTTTTTAAAGCCTATCGGTTTGTTGGTACTGATTAGTGTATTACTGCTAGCAGAACCTGATTTTGGAGCTGCAGCTGTTATTATTGCCACTGTATTGGGCATGATGTTTTTGGCTGGGATGCGTATCCAACATTTTTTATTGTTATTATTAAGCATGCTGGTTGCTTTAGGTACTTTAGCTATTTCAGAACCTTATCGATTAGTTCGTTTGACAACTTTTTTAAACCCATGGGCCAACCCATTTAATAGTGGTTATCAATTAACGCAATCTTTAATTGCCTTTGGTCGAGGAGGATGGTTTGGCGTGGGTTTAGGCAGAAGTTTGCAAAAACTTTTTTATCTGCCAGAAGCACATACCGATTTTTTATTTGCCGTGATTGCAGAAGAGTTAGGATTAATTGGCGTGTTAGTGATTATGGCTTTATTCACATTTTTAGTCTTACGGATTTTTTGGATTGGTAAACAAGCACAAGCACTTGGGCGACATTTAGCAGGTTTTATGGCTTATGGGTTTGGTTTATGGATTGCAATACAGTTTATGATTAGTATTGGGGTTAATTCAGGTATATTGCCGACTAAAGGATTAACGCTCCCTTTAGTGAGCTATGGCGGCAGTAGTATGTTAATTAGTTGTGTGGTTATTGCGTTATTATTGCGAATTGATTATGAAAATCGCATGATTTTGCTAGGATTACGAGATGCCTAAATTAAAACAAGCATCAAAACAAGTATTAAAGCGAGAATTAAAACGAGTCTTAATTATGGCAGGCGGTACGGGCGGGCATGTCTTCCCAGGATTGGCTGTTGCAGATTATTTTAAAACACAAAATATTGAAGTCAATTGGTTAGGCACCCATCAAGGTCTAGAATCGCACTTGGTGCCAGAGGCTAATATTCCGTTGCATTTCATCACAATTAGCGGGGTACGTGGTAAAGGATGGAAAGCTATTTTATTGGCGCCATTTAAAATACTATTGGCAATCGCGCAGGCGATTAAAGTGATACGAGTATTGAAACCCGATGTTATTATTGGCATGGGTGGATTTGTCAGTGGGCCTGGAGGGGTTGCCAGTTTTATCCTGGGTAAAAAATTAGTGATTCATGAGCAAAACGCTAAATCAGGCATGACCAATCAATGGTTGGCTAAGATTGCAACTAAAGTATTGACGGGATTTCCAGATACTTTTTCTCATAATAAAAAATCCATCACCATCGGCAATCCTATTCGCCAAAAAATTGCTGCTTTTTCTTCACCATTACAGCGTTTATCTAATCTTGAACCTCGTTTATTAGTGATCGGTGGTAGTTTAGGTGCGCAATCGTTTAATACGTTATTGCCGCAAGCACTGGCTTTATTAACCAACGAACAAAGACCCAGTGTTTGGCATCAAACGGGCGAAAAACATTATGCACCGACTGTCAAGCTTTACCAAGAGGCGGGTATTGACGCACGCATTGAGCCTTTTATTCAGCAGATGGATCAAGCGTATGCTTGGGCAAATATGGTATTATGCCGAGCGGGTGCCTTAACGATTGCAGAATTATGCGCTGCTGGATTAGGGGCTATTTTAGTGCCTTATCCTTATGCGGTTGATGATCACCAAACAGCGAATGCGCATTTTATGGTGAAACAAAAGGCGGCTTTTTTAATACAGCAATCCCAATTAACCGCTGCTTTATTAGCAGAAATATTAAAAGAACTCTGTGCATCGGCTGATAAACGATTGCAGATGGCAAACGCGGCTTATCAACTACGCATTATTGATGCGACTCAAAAAGTATTGACTATTTGTAAGGAGATTTACACTTGAGCTGGACATTTGAAATGGGACGAGTCAAACACCTTCATTTTGTGGGTATTGGCGGTGTCGGAATGGCGGGGATCGCTGAAGTATTATTAAGTCAAGGTTATCGTGTATCAGGTTCTGATCTTGCCGATAATGCTTTGACTAAGCGTTTAAGCTCGATTGGGGCTGAGATTTACCAAGGTCATGCTGTTAGTCATATCAAAAATGCGGATGTGCTTGTGCGTTCTTCTGCAATTTGTGAAGACAATGTTGAATTAATTGCTGCACGTGAATTACATATTCCAATCGTAGCACGCGCTGAAATGTTAGGTGAATTAATGCGTTTTCGCTATGGTATTGCAATTGCGGGTACCCATGGTAAAACCACGACGACGAGTTTAATCACCTGTATTTTAGCAGAAGAGGGCATTGATCCTACTTTTGTGATTGGTGGTCGCTTAAATAGCGCAGGGAGTAATGCGCGTTTGGGTACAGGCAGATATTTGGTTGCAGAGGCCGATGAAAGTGATGCGTCTTTTTTACATTTAAAACCGATGCTTTCTGTGGTGACTAATATTGATGCGGATCATATGGGTACGTATCATGATAGTTTTGCTGAATTACGTCAGGCTTTTATGCATTTTTTACATCGACTGCCTTTTTATGGGTTGGCAGTACTTTGTATGGATGATCCTGAAATAAGAGGCATTTTATCAGATGTGTCACGTCCTATTCTTACCTATGGATTAGAAGAAGAAGCTGATTATCGTGCGACTTTATTATTACAAAAAGGCACTAAAACACATTTTGTCGCTGTTCGTCCACAAGGAAAATTAGAAATTACCCTAAATTTACCTGGGAAACATAATGTGTTAAATGCGATGGCCGCGATTGCTGTTGCAACAGAACTTAAAATTTCCGATCAAGCGATTCAACGAGCACTGGAAAACTTTGCAGGCATTGCCAGACGATTTCAAATTTATGGCGATTTTCCTCTAAAGACATTTGGTAGTGTGACTTTAATCGATGACTATGGTCATCATCCACGGGAAATTGCAGCGACTATTCAAGCTGCTCGTCAAAGCTGGCCGGATCGTCGTTTTGTGATGGTGTATCAACCTCATCGTTACACACGGACACGAGATTTATTCAAAGAATTTAGTCAGGTTTTATCAAATCCGGATGTATTGATTTTGTTGGATATTTATTCAGCAGGTGAGTCTCCTATTGCAGGGGCGGATGGAATGGCATTATGCCAAGCCATCAAAGAACTTGGACAAGTTCAGCCCCTATTTGTGGAGCAACATGCAGCACTGGCAGGTGTTTTGCAAAATATTTTACAAGAGGGGGATATTTTATTAATGCAAGGAGCAGGTAATATTGGTGTGATTGCAGCACATTTAGCAGCAACCAATTTACAAGAATCAGTGTTGCAATCTTTTTCAAATTCAAATTCAAAAGAGATGTCATGATGACGTTTGACGGATTTAAAAATTTACGTGGACGTTTGATGCAAAATGCCCTTCTTGCTGAGTATACTTCTTTTCGAGTCGGCGGTCCTGCAGATATTTTATTTACACCTGCTGACATGGATGATCTTGTTACTTTTTTACAATTATTACCGCCTGATATGCCGTTATTATGGCTGGGATTGGGAAGCAATGTTTTAGTGCGTGATGGTGGAATTGAAGGCGCTGTGATTGTGACCCAAGGCGCTATGCATGATATTTCTATACAAAATGATTTGTTAGTGCGAGCAGAAGCAGGTGTTTCTTGTGCGCAGATTGCACGTTTTACCGCGCGTTTGGGATTAACGGGTTTAGAATTTATGGCGGGTATCCCAGGAACCGTGGGTGGTGCTTTAGCGATGAATGCAGGCTGTCATAATAGCGAGACTTGGCAGCATTTATCTCAAGTTGAAATGATCAATCGGCAAGGTAAAAAATATTTGCGACTAGCTTGCAATTTTGAAGTCGGTTATCGTCGAGTGAATCGACAAGTGGATGAATGGTTTGTGGCAGGTTATTTTCAATTACAATTAGGAGAAAAAACGCGCTCTTTAAATGATATTCGTGTATTATTAGAAAAGAGAAATGCGACCCAGCCGACGGGATTACCCAATTGTGGATCGGTGTTTCGTAATCCACCCGGTCAATTCGCTGGTCACTTGATAGAACAATCGGGATTAAAAAATTGGACAATTGGTGGGGCAAGCGTGTCGGCAAAACACGCCAATTTTATTATTAATGAAGGGAATGCAACAGCAGCTGATATTGAAGACTTGATACTACATGTTTCTGCCACGGTGCAAGCAAAACATGGCGTGCATTTAATTCCAGAAGTGTGTATCATCGGAAAAAAAGCAGCTTCAAGGTAGACAAGGATGATGATTACCCAAGTGATGAAGCGCTACAAAGATTTTAAATTTTCCTGCCGTCATGCAGTGAAAGCGCTTTGTTTTTTTACTTTTTTATTTCTGTTTGGTTTTGCGTATCATTTAGTGGTATCGGTTCGTTATTTTCCTATTCAAGAAGTTAAAATCGTTGGTGGCCAACATATTGATCATCGAGAAATACAACAATTATTGCTGCCGCTAGTCAAAAAAGGATTCTTTAAAGTAGACGTTGATTTAATTCGTGAACGCTTATTACAATTTCCGTGGGTCGCTGATGCTTTCGTGCGCCGAGTATGGCCGAATGAAATTATTGTGCGATTAACCGAAAAAAATGCATTAGCGCGCTGGAATAATGATAGTTTATTAAGTACCAAAGGTGAAATTTTCTCACCCATTGCCACTAGTTTTCCCTTAGGATTACCACAATTTTTAGGCCCTTTAGGCGAACAAATGGAAATGTTAAATTATTATGCAACTATTAATATTATTTTAAAGAAATTACATTTTAAGATTATTCAATTTGAATTAACGCAGGCGGGTGCTTGGCAGATGACTTTTTCAAATGGAATTAAGCTAAATGTAGGTTATAAAGATATCTTGACTCGTATCAATCATTTTGTGAGAGTGTATCCTGTGATTATTGGTGATAGAGCACAAGAGGTAGATTATGTTGATTTGCGTTACGCAAATGGGCTAGCGGTGCGTTGGAAAACAATTACTTAAATTGGAAAGAGACATTATGGCAAAAAAGCCAAATAAAGATTTAATGGTAGGGATTGACATTGGAACTTCTAAAGTGGTCGCAATTGTGGGTGAAGCGATTGATGGGAAATTAAATATTATTGGATTAGGCTCTCATCCTTCTTCTGGATTGAAGCGGGGTGTCGTCGTTAATATTGATTCGACCGTACAATCTATTCAACGAGCAGTTGAAGAAGCGGAATTAATGGCGGGTTGTCAGATTTACTCAGCTTTTACGGGTATTGCCGGTAGTCATATTCGAAGTATTAACTCGCACGGAATTGTGGCTATTCGCGATACCGAAGTGACACAAATGGATATTGATCGTGTGATTGATGCAGCAAAAGCGGTGGCGATTCCTGCTGATCAAAAAATTCTACATATTTTGCCGCAAGAATTTATTATTGATCATCAAGATTCTATTCGTGAGCCAATTGGGATGTCAGGTGTTAGGCTTGAAGCCAAAGTCCATATTGTCACAGGTGCGGTGGCTGCTGCACAAAATATTGTAAAATGTTTAAAACGTTGCGGTTTGACCGCCAGTGATATTGTGCTTGAGCAATTTGCCTCTAGCCAATCGATTCTAACTGAAGATGAAAAAGAGTTGGGCGTTTGTTTAATTGATATTGGTGGTGGGACGACAGATATTGCTATTTTTACCAATGGTGCGATTCGTTATACGGCAGTGATTCCAATAGCTGGAGATCAAGTGACTAATGATATCGCCATTGCTTTAAGAACTCCTGCACGCAATGCAGAAGATATTAAAATTAAATATGCTTGTGCTTTACAAGAAATTGCCGATGTGAATCACATGATTGATGTCACCTCTTCACATGATCGATCGGCTCGTCGTTTATCCAAAAGTGCTTTAGCAGAAGTTGTTGAGGCGCGTTATGAAGAGTTATTTACATTAGCTGCAGCTGAAATCAATCGCAGTGGTCTGAAACATGCGATGTCTGCCGGTATTGTTTTAACGGGGGGCGCATCAAAAGTAGAAGGGGCAGCAGAACTAGCAGAACGTATTTTTCAAATCCCCGTTCGCATTGGTGCGCCACAACATGTAACAGGTTTGCAAGAAGTGATCCATAATCCGATTTATGCAACAGGGGTTGGTTTGTTATTATATGGCATGCAGCAACGCGATAATAATCGTGAAGGTTTAACGCAAACTAGTTTAAAAGGTTTATGGGGAAGAATGAAAAGCTGGTTTCAAAGCTGAGTTTAATATATCCTCCTCACTTTTTTATATCAAGGAGAAATAAGGGTGAGGAGTACACAATAATGTCGATTATCAAGGAGCCATAACATGTTTGAATTAGCAGAAACCATTCCACAAAATGCGGTCATTAAAGTTGTCGGTGTCGGCGGTGGGGGTGGTAATGCAATTGAGCATATGATGACGGCAGCCATTGAAGGCGTTGAGTTTATCTGCGCCAATACCGATGCGCAAGCCTTGAAAAAATCATCAGCCAATACATTAATTCAATTAGGCGAGGGTATTACTCGCGGCTTGGGCGCGGGTGCGAATCCAGAGATTGGCCGTCAATCTGCGGAAGAAGATCGCGAAAAAATCAAAGCAGTCTTAACGGGCGCTGATATGGTTTTTATCACAGCAGGGATGGGAGGTGGCACAGGGACAGGGGCTGCGCCTATTTTTGCGCAAGTGGCGAAAGAGTTGGGTATTTTAACGGTTGCTGTGACGACTAAGCCTTTTACCTTTGAAGGTCGCGTGCGGATGCAAGTGGCAGAACAAGGTATTGCCAATTTAACACAATATGTCGATTCTTTGATTACTATTCCTAATAATAAACTTTTAACAGTGTTAGGAAAAAATGTGACTTTGGTGAATGCATTTAAAGCAGCGAATGATGTATTACGTGGTGCGGTGCAGGGGATTGCTGAGTTAATTACTCGACCGGGATTAATTAATGTTGATTTTGCCGATGTTCGCACTGTTATGTCTGAAATGGGCATGGCGATGATGGGGACAGGGGTTGCCTCCGGTGAAAATCGTGCCCGTTTGGCAGCGGAAGCTGCGATCTCAAGTCCCTTATTAGAAGATGTTGATATGACGGGGGCAAGAGGTGTTTTAGTGAATATTACCGCTGGCATGGATATGTCAATTGGTGAATTTGAAGAAGTCGGAGATTCCATCAAAAATATTACCTCAGAAGGTGCAACAGTTGTAGTGGGTACGGTTATTGATCCTGAATTGCGTGATGAAGTCAGAGTCACAGTTATTGTGACTGGATTAGGTCGCAAGCAACCGACTGGTACGGGTAGTTCGCGTCCTGATGCAGCAGGCAACACTAAAACAGAAGATTCATTTGATTATCATCAATTGGACAAACCGGCCATCATGCGTAAACATACGCCTATTATAAATAACCCGACTTCGACCAAAACAACAGCAGAAATTCAAGCAGCTGCGAAACCGGCGGTTCATATACAACATCATCAAGAATTTGATTATTTAGATATTCCTGCTTTTTTGAGGCGTAAAGAAGAGCTAGTGGATTAATATTATTTCTGCAGGACAGGCAGGCCGTAATATTTTTCTATTGGATCAAAGTCACGATCATTATGTAAAAGGGCTGTATTATTTTCAATAACAATGGCAGCAATCATACAGTCCAAAGTTTTTCTGATCGTGATTCCTCGGGAGCGCAGATGACTAAAAATATCGGCGGCTAAAATAAATGTGGGACGTGTCATATCTAAAAAAACAATATGATTTAAGTTATCTTCAACTAGTTGTTTTTCTTTTTTAGTTTTTATACCTTGTAAAATTTCAGTAAGAATAATGCCGCAAGTGCATAATTCATCGCGTTTTTCTAGTATTTTTACAAGTTGAGTCACATGAGGTAAGTTGCGGCCTGCAAAAAAATCTATCCATACAGTCGTGTCGATTAGAATCACAACTTATCTTCCTTCACGTGAAGAGGTTAAGTCCCCTTCCCAATGAATTTTTCCTTTTAATTTTAATAAATTATGCTGTTTTTCATGCCGTATTAATTCACGCAAAGCATAATCGATTAAATACCTTTTTGTTTTTATTTTGGTTAATTTCAAGGCTGTTTTTACTAGTTTTTCATCAAGTACAATATTTGTTCTAGCCATAATGATTGTATTATCCTACAAAAAATAAAGAATATATACACATAATATCAAAATTTATGTGTATATTCTATTTTATAGGAATTATAAATTATAAAGGTAAATAATGATGATGCCGCCTAAGCGTTCGTAGGCCATCAGGAAGAGTTAGTAGACTAAATAAATACTTATTTATCAAGAAGATTAATCTATAATAAAGGAAAGGCTACTTTTTTTTATTAACTCTATTGCTTAATAAACTTCTTTTAGTTAAAGTGGATGTTAATAAACGAAAAGGCCGTTTTCTTTATTATAGAGGTTAAAATGACAGCATTTCCAGAGCGAGTAGGTGAGTCTATCAAGTGTGCAGTGACGGGTGAAAGTTATGATTCTTATGTGCCTAAGGCCTTACCGCCCATACCAGCTATTGAGATGGAAAAACTCTATTCTTTATTAGACCGAGCAAATATTGCACTTGGTCGTCTGGATGGATTAAGTATTATTTTGCCTGATCCTTCTTTATTTTTATATATGTATATCAGGAAAGAAGCGGTTTTATCCTCACAAATTGAAGGGACACAATCCTCTCTCTCTGATCTCTTGTTATATGAGAACAATGATGTGGCTTATGTACCCAATAAGGATGTCGTCGAAGTTTCAAATTATGTTGCTGCAATGGAGCATGGCTTAAAACGAATTCAAGGCGGCTTTCCTTTGTCACTGCGTTTAATTCGGGAGATGCATGAGGTATTGTTAAGTAAAGGTCGCGGTAGCTCAAAACAACCTGGTGAATTTCGCCGCTCCCAGAATTGGATCGGCGGTACACGGCCTGGCAATGCAAAATTCGTTCCTGCTCCGCCTGAAATAGTGATGGACTTGTTAAGTTCGATGGAGAAATTTCTGCATGATGAAACCATCACGTTGCCTACGTTAATTAAAGCAGCACTTGTACATCATCAATTTGAAACAATCCACCCATTTTTAGATGGTAATGGACGCTTAGGCCGTTTGTTAATTACTTTTATTTTGTGTGTAGAAGGTATTATGCGCGAACCTATGCTTTATCTTAGTTTATATTTCAAAACTCATCGACAAGCGTATTATGATCATTTGCAATTAGTTCGCGAAACAGGTGACTGGGAAGAATGGATTCAATTTTTTTTAAAAGGAGTTATTGAAACAGCAAACCAAGCGATAGAAACAGCGCAGACAATTTTACAGCTATTTGCTGAAGATCGTAAAAATATAGAAGCTATTGGTAAATCTTCAGCGTCTATGTTAATAGTTTATAGCTATTTACAAAAACATCCTATTACAGATGCGAAAAAAGTGGTTGAGCATTGTCAGGTGACATTACCTACTGCTAATAAATCACTGCATCATTTGGTTGAACTTGGCATTGTTAAAGAGATCACAGGTAAAATCCGTAATAAAATTTATGTTTATCACAAATATTTAGATGTTTTAAGTGAAGGGGCGAGGCCGATAAATGAATTATAATATTATAATGGTAAATAATGATAAGGATCGGTTGCAATATCTAACCAATGCTTAATTTGTGGGTCATTGGGTTTTAAACTTAGGGCTTGTTTAAAAGCAGCTTCTGCTGGTACGTAATCTAATTTAGCTAAATATAATTTTCCTAAAATAACTAATGCATCGATATTATTAGGATCAGAAGCTAATTGGCGCTTTAAACGGGCAATCATGCCATTGATACCGCCCAAGCGTTCGTAGGCCATCATGAATTCATATTGTTTCTCACCAAAACGGTACCAGGATTTAAGCTGGCTTGCATTGCCGTAAAATTGATATCCGCTTATGCTTAAAATAATTAATAAAAAAGCCAAAATAAAAAATGAATAGATTGATATATTATTTTTATTTCTGTAATAAAAAATACTAACAAGCCCTATTGCTGTTAGTAACATTAAAGCTAATAATAAATAAAATAGCGCAAGCATTTTTTTAATCCTTGATAGTATTTCTTATATAATATATTAAAAAACTAATCATAGTGATTAGCAATATAAAAGGTCCTAACCATAAGACTATTGTACTCAAGCTTAACGGGGGACGATATAGAATAAAGTTACCAAATCGAGCTTTTAAATAAGCAATAATAGCTTGATCAGATTGACCTTGTTTAATTTGTAAATAAATTTGTTGGCGTAAATCACTGGCTAAGGGTGCATTGGATTCGCTTAAATTTTGATTTTGACAGACTAAGCAGCGAAGTTCTGTGGTTAGGCTTTTAAAACGGTTAGTATCATTAGGATTGTTAAAGGGATAAATATCTGTGGCAAATGATTTTAAAGATAAAAAAAGCATAAAAAAAAGAATTATTAATTTTTTTATGGTGCTCATGTCCTTTCCTTTTGAATTTTTTTAATTAAAGGCCATAATTCTCTATCCCATTTTTCTTGAGTCAAAGATCCTATCACTTTGTAACGCACAATCCCTTGTTGATCAATTAAAAATGTTTCAGGTGTGCCATATACACCCCAATCAATAGCCGATAGCCCCTGTTGATCGACAACAATGATTTGATAAGGATTTCCATACTCTGCTAACCATTTTTTAGCGTTAGTTAAATCATCTTTATAATTAAAACCATATAAAATAATATCAGTATTTTTGGCTAATTTAATTAAAAATTCATGCTCATCTGCGCAAGTAGTACACCAACTTGCCCAGACATTTAAAAGAGTAATATGATGCAAGAAATCATGATTTGTCACTATTTTTTTTGGATTATCAAGCGTTGGTAAAGCAAATAAAGGCGCTGGTTTGTTAATTAATGGGGAGGGAATAATATCAGGATGCAAATTCAAACCTTTGAACAGAAAAAAAATAATAATAAAAAAAATCCCTAATGGCAATATTTTTAATATTTTCATGCATTGATTTCCTTTTCTATTTCTTTATGAGGCCAGATATAATTTAAAAGAGTGATTAATCCGCCTAATAACAGCATAAAGCCACCGAACCAAATCCATCGCACGCAAGGTTTATAATAAATCCGCACTATCCAAGCACCATTAGCTGTCACACCGCCTAATGCGACATAAATATCTCTAAATGCATTATATAAAATACCAGGCTTACTAAGCGTTTGTTCATGACTTTTGTAAACACGCTGTTCGGCAAATAAAAGATTACTTTTTCCTTTATTTTTTTGTACGGTAAAGCTTACAAGCAAACTTTGATAATTCTTAGTATTTTCTTTTTGTAAATCTTTAAAAGAAAATCGATAACCAGCAAGCGTCACTATTTCGTTGGTCGCAATTGTTACCTGTCGTTCTTCACTGTAAGATTTATTAATAGTAATACCAAGCGTCATAATCGCAATACCAAGATGTGCAATAATCATAGAATAATATTTTAAATTAAGATGCTGATGGTTTTTCCATAGCTGCAAAACAAATTGTAAAGTTGAAATAATAATCCAAATGCCAATTGAAATACCAATTGAGGCTAATAATTTCCATTGAAAACCTAATAAAATAGGGATTAAAAAGCCTAATATTAAACTTGAAAATAAACTAAAACCGCATTTTTTCCATAAATAAGCCAGACGATGTTCGCCCCAATGAACATATGGCGCGATCGCCATTAATATTAATAAAGGTAAAATAATAGGTAAAAAAACTGTATTAAAATACGGTTCGCCCACGGATATTTTATCACTATCTAAAGCATCTAAAATAATAGGATAAAGGGTTCCTAATAAAATAGTCGCCATTGCTGTTAGTAAAAACACGCTATTTAATAATAAAAAAGTTTCACGTGACAATAATTGAAAACGCGGTGCGACATAAAAAAATTTAATGCGAAATGCATATAAAGTGAGAGCGCCACCCATAATCAAGGCTAAATAACCCAATAAAAATAATCCCCGTGTTGGATCACTTGCAAAAGCATGCACGGAAATTAATACACCAGAGCGTACCAAAAAAGTACCAATTAAACTTAAGGAAAAAGTAATAATAGCTAATAAAATAGTCCAACCTTTGAAAGTATTTCTTTTTTCAGAAACGATTAAACTATGCAGTAGAGCAGTTGCAATTAACCAAGGCAAAAGAGAAGCATTTTCAACAGGATCCCAAAACCACCATCCGCCCCAGCCTAATTCACGATAAGCCCACCAACTGCCAAGCACAATCCCGCATCCTAAAAAAGCCCAAGGCAATACGATCCAGGGTCGTAATATTTTTGCAGTGAGTGCGTCGAATTTTTTTTCCATCAATGCGGCAATGGCAACAGCAAAGCCAATAGCAAAACCGACATAACCTGAATACAAAATAGGTGGATGAAAAAGTAATCCTGGGTCTTGTAATAAAGGCGTTAAATCATCGCCAATTAAAGGCCTGGTTGGAAAATCCCGTGCGAAAGGATTGGAGGTCACTAATAAAAAAAGAATAAACCCAGCACTTAAAAAACCCAGCACCATTAATACTCGATAAAAAAAAGTATTTTCTAAAGATTTTTTTGCAAATAAAATAAAACTTAAGGTCCATGTGCTTAAAACTAAACACCATAATAAAAATGAACCTTCATGTCCTCCCCACGCAGCACCTATTCGGTAAATAAAGGGTAATAATTGATGAGAGTGTTCTCTTATATATAATACGGTCAAATCATTATTGATAAAACTCATCATTAAGCAAAGCATTGCAAAGCTTAGAAAAATAAATTGACCGATACTGCCAAAAAGACTTAACTCGAAAAAAGCATGGTTTTTTTTAAAGCCTAAAACTAAAATGGGAGCGACACATTGAAGTAATGCGAGTAAAAATGCTAAAATCAATGCAAACGTACCAAGTTCAGGCAGCATTATTTTTTTCCTTTCAGTTGATCGGCTAATACTTTAGGCATGTATTTTTCATCATGTTTGGCGAGTACTTGTGAGGCATATAAAGTTTTTTGATTTTTAAGTGTTCCTGTGACCACCACTGTTTGACCCTCACGAAATAAATTAGGCAAGACTCCATCATAATCGATCATGAGCTCATGTTTGCGATCTGTTACCACAAATAAAACATGATGTGCTGTTTCATCATATTGTACAGAATGCATTTTGACGTAACCGCCAATACGAATCACTTGATTTTTATGTAATGTAATTTGATTAAGCTCACTTGGCGTATAAAATAAATTAATATTTTGTTTTAAGGCAAATAAAATTAAACCGCACGCAATGCTTAATAATAAAATAATACTTAAAATGCTCAGCAAACGAACTTTATGGATATGATTCATAAATGATTAATCGATTGTCGAATGATTTTTTTAATGGATTTTTTTTCAAGTAACACTGCGATTAAATTAATAATAAATACTAAAAAAGTTAAGCCAAAGCACGGCCAAATATAAATACCAAAACCGCCCATTGAAAAATAACTCATGCTAATATGCC
>Ga0207010_1068_pt1 | contig 20693 bp, 20 predicted proteins | sample Alteio_BWMinCont_82_FD_153465 | JGI IMG/M metagenome (GOLD analysis project Ga0207010, IMG submission 153465) | Enriched cells from forest soil in Barre Woods Harvard Forest LTER site, Petersham, Massachusetts, United States -... | ecosystem: Environmental > Terrestrial > Soil > Temperate forest >...
CGTTTTCTTACTACATCTGAGATATTCTGGAGGCCCGACTGGACGGCGCACCTGAGCCATCCGACGGTTGGTTTGACCTGCCCCAAGATCCCATAGCAAAGAGCATTGAGCAGGGCCGTCTCGGGAAGTGGATCCAACCGATAGGCATCTTGGCCGACAGAGATGGTCCTGTCCCAGTCCTGCAGCTTATAGGCAAGCTGCTGCAGCAAACCTAGGTAAGGTGGAGAAAGCTTCTTCTGGATGGGCAACAGCCACTCCATTGCTTGTTTATATTGTCCTTGTTCTGACAGAATCCTGGCGATGTACTCTGTGGCGGTGGTATTGATAACGCCTTTAGGAGCCTGCTCCCTTAAGCGAAAAAATTTTGTCAGCGCCTCGTCCCTATTTCCTACCCTTAGATCTTCAAGAGCCTCTTTTAAGAGGTGTTGCAGATCGATATCGTGATCTTCCGGTGCAAGGGCTCTGGCTTCGGACCAGGACCGATAAGTTTCGAAACCCATCATCAAGAACAGGGCACCGACCAGCACTTGTGAAATTGAAAAGAATAATAGTGCCAGTACCGCAGCTAGCACCATGCTGACAAAAAGGGCTATTTTAACTCCCTTGAAGCCAAATATCCCTTCCAGGGTGATGCGTAAAAGATGTCCACCGTCCATCGGCAAGACAGGCAGGAGGTTTATCACAGTCCAGAAGAGGTTGACGTTGATGGCGATTTCCAGTGAATAGGCCAACACCTTATTCTGCATTTTGCTAGCAAAGGGCAGTAAATATAAACAGAGAAAGAATAGAATAAATCCTGCTATAGGGCCGTTCAGGACAATTAAAAAATCCTTCCATTTAGGCAGTTCGGGTCCGCGGCGACTGGTGACACCACCCAATCCCACGAGACTGATTTCAGCCGTCTGACCAAACAGCACCGCCGTGAGGGCATGGCCAAACTCGTGGACTAAAACGGAAATAAGGATCACAACGGCCCAGATGGCCATTTCAGCAATATTGCCTGTGTTCAGCCAGCCGATCATGAAGATCAGCAGCCAGAAGAACGGAAAGATGTGGACGGGGATTTTTCCCGGAATCGAAATCATTTTATCACTTGTATTGCATTTAGAATCGCCTGCCCCATTTCAGCCGGAGTTTCAGCAATCACTGCACCGGCTGACCTGAGAGCTTCTATCTTACTCGAAGCGGTCCCTTGATTGCCAGAAATAATTGCTCCGGCATGGCCCATGCGCCTTCCTGCGGGAGCAGTCTGTCCGGCGATGAAGGCAGCCACAGGCTTAGTGCAGTGCCGTTTAATCCAGTCGGCAGCTTCTTCTTCGCTTTTGCCGCCGATTTCTCCAATGAGCATAATAGCTTTAGTTTGTGGATCAGCCTGAAACATTTCAAGGACATCGATGAAGTTAGTCCCGTTTAAGGGATCGCCGCCGATGCCAACACAGGTCGACTGCCCCAGACCAAGCGAGGTGATCTGCCAAACAGCTTCATAGGTGAGAGTTCCTGAACGGGAGACAATGCCGATGTCCCCTTTTCGATGAATGTAGCCGGGCATAATCCCCATTTTACATTCACCGGGTGTGATAACGCCGGGGCAGTTGGGACCGATCAGACGGCTTGTGGTGCTATTTCTGAGAACTGCGCTGACACGAAGCATATCGCTTATTGGGATTCCTTCAGTGATGCATACAATCAGAGGAATGCCAGCCTCTTCGGCTTCGAGGATGGCGTCAGCAGCATAAGGAGCCGGTACAAATATCAGTGAGGCATTGCAATTGGTTGCCTCTTTAGCTTCCTGCACAGTGTCGAAGATGGGGAGGCCAAGAATCTCTCCTCCACCTTTACCGGGAGTGACCCCGCCGACATAGGTGGGAGCATACAGCATTCCTTGTTCAGTATGAAAACGGCCTGTCTTGCCTGTGATCCCCTGTGTGATCACCCGTGTATTTTTATTCACTAATATCGACATAGGTATCTCTGTATTTAATTTTTCTGCGTGACTAATTTTACTGCATCGTCCAACGTCTTCGCTATCTGAATATTGAGCTTGGACTTAGCCAGTATCTCCCTTCCCTGTTCGACGTTGGTCCCTTCCATCCTGATGACCAGAGGGACGCCGATTTCCAAGTCCTTGGCAGCTGCGACAATCCCTTCTGCCAATGTGGCGCAATTCATGATCCCTCCAAAAATATTGATGAGGATCGCCTTCACTTTGGGATCAGATAAAATAATCTTAAATCCTTCTGCCACTTCTTCCTTCGATGCACCGCCCCCAACATCCAAAAAGTTGGCTGGCAGACCTCCATATGTCTTAATGATGTCCATCGTCGCCATCGCCAAGCCGGCTCCATTGACCATGCAGCCAATATTGCCATCGAGTAAAACATAGGCCAGTTCAAGCTGATGAGCCTGCGCTTCTTGCTCAGACATCTGGTGCGGATCGAACATCCCTTTAAGTTCCGGCTGCCTGAATAAGGCGTCGTCGTCAATCACGAGTTTGGCATCCAGCGCTGTCAACTTTCCATCTTTGGTTTCTGCCAGCGGATTAATTTCAAACATGGTCGCATCAGTCTCAATAAAAGCTTTGATCAGATTCTTAACGATTTGCTGCCCTTGCTCAGCTAACTCTCCCCCCCATCCCATGAATTTTGCTATTCTTAAATAGTGATATGAGTGCAAGCAGCCGTCCGAAGGGATGGTGATGATCAGAACTTTTTCCGGATTTTCTTCTGCAAGCTGTTCAATATCGATTCCACCGATCGGAGAAGCAATCAGCACCCTTTTCCTTTTTTCACGACTGACAGTGACAGCCAGGTACAATTCCTTGGCGATGTCGACCGGCTCTGACAATAATAACTGGTAGGAGACTAAACCTTCGGGTCCGGTCTGCTGATTGACGATTTTCTTCCCTAGAAGTTCCTTGGCTGAAGCAGAGATCTCTTGCGGGCTTTTGGCGAATTTCACCCCGCCCGCCTTGCCCCTGCCGCCGGCATGGACCTGCACCTTAACAACAGCAGTATTCCATCCTTTTTCCTTCAGGATTTTATCCACATCGCTTAAAGCAGTAACCACCGCAAAATCGGGCACAACGATGCCATACTTCTTCAAAATCTCTTTCGCCTGGTACTCATGAGTATTCATCTTTCTCCTTTGGAGCTAAAATAAATTCGGAATTTTCCTTTTTTTATCTTCGCCTTTTTTCTTTTTCTATGCTAAGCTTTTTTTATAGACTGAACTAAGAAGTACATACTCCTAATTCCAGTTATGGAGGCATCATGGTTCTTGAATTTTTAAAGTCAAGTTATAACAAGGTCAAAGCGGCTCTCTCTAGGGCACGGTCGCTCCTGGGTGGAAAAATCAAGTCGCTCTTTTCCGGAAAAATCGATGGAAATACCTTAGAACAATTGGAGCAGCTTTTATATGAAGCCGACTTCGGCGTTCAGACCGCTACGGAATTAACTGACAAGGTCCGTGAGCTGTACAAACAAAACCCTTCCCTAAAAACAGATGACTATCTCGATGCTATCCGTAAATACCTGACAGAGCTCTTGAACCGTTATCCACCGCAATTGAATGAAGTCCCTTCCGGCACAACCCAAGTAATCCTCATCGTAGGCGTCAACGGCAACGGTAAAACCACCTCCGTTGCAAAATTAGCCAATCTGCTGACTCAGAACGGCAAAAAAGTACTCGTTGGCGCTGCTGACACCTTCAGAGCTGCGGCCATGGAGCAACTAGAAATTTGGGCAGACAGACTGAAAATTGACATCGTCAAAGGCGCTCCCAAATGTGACCCCGCTGCTGTCGCATTCGACTCGATCCAGGCCGCCAAATCCCGTAAATGCGACACGGTCATCATCGACACCGCCGGCCGTCTGCACACTAAAACGCCCCTCATGCAAGAGCTTGAAAAAATCCGCAGATCATGCCAAAAAGCCTCTCCAGGTACCCCTCACGAAACTCTTTTAGTACTCGATGCCACCACCGGACAAAACGCCATTGACCAGGCCAAACACTTCCACAAATTCACCCCCATCACTGGCATCATCCTCACCAAACTTGATGGCACCGCCAAGGGAGGTATCGTCGTGTCAATCCAAAGGGAAATCGGAGTCCCTGTCAAATTCATCGGTATCGGCGAAGCCATTGATGATTTGCAACCTTTTGATTCTCAATCATTTGTAAATAACCTCTTCGACTAACTATGGCTTATGTCATCTGCGCTTATTACACGGTCAATACTCTTTATGAGGAAGATGTTAAAAAACTGGAAGCCAGTTTAAAAAAATTCAATCTTCCCTATGAGCTTACTGCTATCCCCGACTTAGGTAACCATCAAGCCAATGTTCATTTTAAACCCTACTTCATTAAACAAATGTTAAACCGCCATTTCCCCAAAGATGTCATCTATGTCGATGCCGATGCCATTGTCCAACAGCCTCCTTCCTTTTTCAATACCTTCAAGGGGGATGTTGGCGTGGTCTATCTTGAAAAATTCGGACATGAATTACTTGGTGGTACACTCTATTTCGCCAATAATGCCAAAGCAATGGAAATCATCGAACGGTGGATCGCCTACCTGTTCGAATTTCCTCTCGTTTGGGATCAAAAAGTACTGCAATATGTGATAGAACAGTCTAACGACTTAAACCTCAATCTGATACATCTCCCCCCTGCCTATTGCCAAATTTTCGATCTCATGAAAGAATTTGGCCCCCCTGTGATCGAACATTTCCAGGCTAGCCGCCGCAATATAAAATAAAAAATTTAAATATATTTGCAAAATATTTGTTTATATATATAATGAAGTTAGAAGGGTTAGGAATACGGAATTAGACTCTAAGTTGCAATTTAAAGTTGGCATGATGGTTGCAATTTAAAGAATGTTCCTTTATCTAAAGATTAGGAATAAAGAACCTAAAAAAGGAGGGGTTTATGTATCGTTATCTAAAATTACTCGCGTCGGCTGCTTTATTAAGCGTAATGGTTCTCGGCTTTAGCAATCTTTCTGCAGATCATGGCGGTGGCGGAGGACATGGTGGTGGTGGTGGCGGTCACTGGGGTGGCGGTGGCGGTGGCCACTGGGACGGCGGCCATGGCGGCCACTGGGATGGCGGTCATGGTGACTGGAATCATCACGGCTATTATGGAGACGGTTACTGGGGTGGCGGCTACGGCTATTACGGACCAGATGTCTACATCAACGCTTCTCCAGGCTATGATGGCGGCTACTCGTATTACGATAATGGCTATTATCCATATAACTCCGGTTATTATGACAACGGTGGCGGCGTGGGCGTATCCACACCCGCCGGTGGTGTCTATTTCGGACAATAGTTAATAAAGGATGAGGGATGAAGGATGTTGGATGAAAATCCAAAACTTCCCCCTCATCCTTTTCATCTTATTCTACTGTGACTGACTTCGCTAAATTGCGCGGATGGTCGATGTCTGCTCCCCTTTCCTTAGCTGCATAATAGGCAAATAGCTGTGTGACTATGGTGGTGAGAACGGGAGCGACAGGGTCCATGGAGACAGGAACATAAATCACGTCATCGGCAATCCTGGCAATATCTTCTTGACCTTCTTCGGCAATAGCCAGGATTTTTCCATTACGTGCTTTTATTTCCATTAGGTTACTTTCTAGTTTGTCAAAGGTTTGACGATTAGCACAGAGGGCTATAGTGGGGCAATCTTCATTGATCAATGCGATGGGGCCATGCTTTATTTCACCGGCGGGATATCCATTAGCATTGATGTATGAGATTTCTTTGAGCTTTAAAGCTCCTTCCAGACTAGTTGGGAACATATATCGTCTGCCAATGAAGAAGAAGTTCTCGTAGCGGGCGTATTTCTTGGCCAGCTCTTCAATGTAAGATGCCTGGTTCAAAATTGTCTCAACCTGATCAGGAAGCTTCACTAGTGCATTTAGAAACTCTTGACCTTCCGGTTTGCTCATGTGGCGCATGCGCGCCAGCAAAAGGGTGAAAAGGGACAAAACAATAACCTGGCTGGTGAACGCCTTGGTTGAGCAGACGCCAATTTCAGTTCCTGCCTTTAAGTAAATGGTAAAATCGGCTTCACGAGCAATGGTAGACCCTTGAACGTTGCAAAGAGCCAATACACGACCCCCTTTGGCTTTGACTTCACGCATGGCAGCAATAGTGTCGGCAGTCTCGCCTGATTGGCTGATGACGATGAAAAGGGCACCGGGTGGCACAATCGGATTTTTATAACGGAACTCTGATGATATCTCTACTTGAGTAGGAATCCGTGCCAGGTCCTCAATCATATAAGCGCCGACATAGCCGGCATGCCATGAAGTGCCGCAGGCCAAAATGAAAATCTTTTCGACTGTCAATAAATCGAGCGTATTCAGATTCAATTCTTCGAAAATAGAAGTCCCATATTCAGGCAGGAATCGAGCCAGAAGGGCATTGCGGATGGCCTGAGGCTGCTCGAAGATTTCTTTCAGGGTATAATGCTCGTAAGTTCCTTTCGAGACAGCGGCGCCGCTGGCATCCAAAAGCTGGCTCTCTTTTTCTATCTCCTTCTCGGCATTGTAAACCTGCTGACTGTCGGCTTTGATGACTGCGATCTCTGCATTGGATAGGTAGATAGCTTGCCGTGTGTAAAAAGCAAAGGCATTCGGATCGGATGATATGAATGCCTCATTATTGCCGATACCAATCACAAGAGGGCATTCATGTGCGACAGCGATGATTTGATCAGGAAAATCTTGATGAACTAAAGCAATGGCATAAGCCCCCTTCAATTCCAGCACAGCCTTCTGCACGGCCTTCAGGATATCCCCTTCATAGTAGCCGGCAATAAGATGGGCAATCACTTCCGTGTCTGTATCCGAGAGGAATTTAACTCCCTTATCTTTGAGTCGTTTTCGCAGGATTTCGTGATTCTCAATAATCCCATTATGAACCAGGGCTAAACTATTTTTCATGTCTAGGTGTGGATGGGCATTGATCTTTGTCACCTTGCCATGCGTTGCCCAACGGGTCTGGGCAATCGCCAAATCAAGCTTTAGGTCAATTTTTTTCACCTCTTGCTCGAGAATTGACACCTTGCCCACCTCTTTGGCATACTGGATCTTCCCATCTTTCACTCCTGCAATACCTGCCGAATCATAGCCGCGGTATTCCAGACGGTGCAGCCCTTCCAGAACAGTTTTAACAGAGTCTTTTTTGCCTACATATCCAAATATACCGCACATCTTTATTGTCCTATTTCTTGTTTGATTGCACTTGCAATCGTATTTGCTAATTGGATCACCTGCTTTTGTTTGCTTCCTTCTACCATCACACGGCAGATGTTTTCCGTTCCGGAATAACGGACCAATACCCTGCCGCTGTCGCCTAAAGTTTTTTCAACTTGGACAATGGCATTTTGCACTTCTTTAAGATTATTTAAAGGAGGCTTAGAACCGACCTTGACGTTGACGAGGGTCTGTGGATAACGCTGCACAAACGAAGCCAGATCAGATAGTTTAGAATCGCTTTCAATCATGATGCGCAGCACCTGCAGCGCGCAGACGAGTCCATCGCCCGTTGTGTTGTGATCCAGGAAAATCACATGTCCGCTTTGTTCGCCACCGAGGTTAGCCTCGTTCTCCAACATATCCTGGATCACATACCTGTCGCCCACTTGTGAACGGATCACTTCTATGCCCAGCCCTTCCATGGATTTAATAAAACCAAAGTTGCTCATCACAGTGCCAACGACCCGGTTATTTTTCAATAGGCCGCGCCTCTGCATATCGCGTGCACAAATAGCTAGCATCGTATCGCCATCTACTATCTGGGCATTCTCATCGACCATTACTACCCGGTCAGCATCGCCATCCAAGGCAACACCCACATCGGCACGGTGTTCGATTACCCCTTTCTGAACTGTCTCAGGGTGCATCGATCCGCAATCGAGGTTGATATTCAAGCCGTTGGGCTGAACTCCATAAGTATGTACCTTGGCATCAAGTTCACGGAAAACCAAAGGGGCTACCTTATAGCCTCCACCATTGGCGCAGTCTAATACGATAGTCAGGTTTTTGAGATTCAATCCCCTTGGAAAAGTCGCCTTAACGAATTCGATATAGCGTCCATCGGCATCGCTGACACGCGTATTTTTTCCGATCTGATCAGCAGCCGGAAGAGAGTCCTGAAAGTCATTTTTTGTGATCATCTCCTCCATCTCGGCTTCCCAGGCATCGGGCAGCTTAAACCCTTCCGAATCGAAAAATTTGATGCCGTTATCGTAATAGGGGTTATGCGAAGCAGAGATGATAATGCCGGCATCGGCCCGGTAGGCGCGAGTGATAAAAGCAACACCAGGTGTCGGCAAAGGACCAACCATTAACGTGTCGACTCCCATCGAACATAAACCTGCGATCAATGCGTTCTCAAACATATAGCATGACAGTCGTGTATCCTTCCCAATAACCACTCGAGCCTTGTCTGTCTTGCTGGCCAGCAGCTTGCCGGCTGCGCGACCCAATGCCAAGGCAATCTCGGGTACCATCGGCGAAATATTGGCGCGTCCCCGCACTCCGTCAGTCCCAAAAACTTTCATTACAGCCTTTTTCATTCTTATCCCTTTTTGGCTAAAAAATAACTGTTTTTACCCTATATGTAAAGGAGAAATGAGGCTATTTCTATATCCTGCAGGCAGCGTAACCTAATGACCTGCAAATTAATAATGGTGCCCACCAGGCAGCTTTTAAGAACATTTCTTTATGCGACTGATACTTATTACATCTTTGATGGTCATAATAGATTCTACCAATTAATGCGCCTACTGCTAGACCGATACCTAATCCACGATCTAAGGTTTTGGTCAACAGGGCAATGCAGATACCGGCAATCGTATCAACTACAGTATGAAGCTCAAGTTCTTTCCTAAAAAAATATCTTGCGTTATTCTCCTGGTTATATGAAGTGATACTGAAAGAACATCAACTAATTAAGGACACAAAGGCAAACAGATGACAGATGACGGCAGAAACCACGCATTTTTCTGTTGATTCCAATCGAATAAGACGTTATGATGTCGTATTGGTTTATTGCCGGAGAGATAGTTGAGTGAAGCCTAAAGTTTATTTTGTAGAAGATACCGATATTGATCCAGCATTAATTGATACTGATGCTCTTTTTGTCCTTGAAAGCCTGCGCAACGCTGGCCACACTGCCTACCTTGTGGGAGGCAGCGTCCGGGACCTTTTAACCAAACGAGTTCCCAAAGATTTTGACATCTCTACTTCCGCTCTTCCTGAAGAGATTAAAAAAATCTTCCAGCGCCGCTGTATTTTAATTGGCCGCAGGTTTCGTCTGGCCCATGTACGCTTCGGTCCTAAAATCTTTGAAGTGTCTACCTTCCGTTCAGGTGAAAATGCTGATGACCTGATTGTCCATGACAACGAATGGGGAACGCCTGAAGAAGATGTTTTGCGACGCGACTTCACTATCAACGGCTTATTTTATGATTCATCTAACCATTCTGTAATCGATTTTGTAGGCGGCTGGGATGATATCCATAAAGGCGTGCTTAAAACTATCGGCATGCCAGAAGTCCGTTTCAGACAAGATCCGGTGCGCATTTTGCGGCTGATCAAATTCCAGGCCCGCTTTGGATTTAAAATTGATCAGGAAACAAAAAATGCTGTGGCTCCCTGCATCGAAGAAATCAGAAAAAGCTCGCAAGCGCGCATCCTGGAAGAGATTTTACGCATGTTGGAATCGGGAGCAGCCGAGCCATTTTTCCGTTTGCTGGCAGAGCATAACATATTAAATATTTTGTTTCCTAGTCTGACTCGTTTTATCCATACACCCGTCGGTAAAGAGGTTTTCCATTACCTGAGCGTCGTCGACAAATTATACAAACATAAGGGTAAGAACACCTTGGACCGAGCAGTTTTATCTTCGTGTCTAGTCTACACATTGCTGGAACAAGAGTTAGACATGCAATATCTAAGCAAAAAGAGAATGCCGCACCTTGGAGAGATCACTATCCTCACATCTGAGTTGGTCAAGAGGATATTAACAGAAATGTTCACCCATTTTCCAAGGCGTATCAGTGCCATGATGATCGCAATCATCGTTGGACAGTATCGACTCACACCATTGTCAGGTAAAAGGACTCACCATGAAAGGATGTTCCGCCACAAAGACTTTGAGCTAGCCTTAATATTCTTCAAGCTGCGGGCTTTGGTCAACGAAAAGCTGGTCGACACCTACTCTACGATTCGCAATCACTACCGCGAACACCTCCACCATGGAGGTCACCGACAGCACCACCATAACCATCCCCATGGGCGCAGAAGAAAACACTAAAAAAAGGCGAAGGGTGAAAAGCTAAAAATAAAAGGGAAAGGTTAAAGGACAATGAAATATTCAGTTATCATTCCACTTAAAAATGAAGAAAGCAATATCGGCGAGCTTGTTCAGGAGCTGGAGCCTGTAATGGAACGGCTAGGCAACCAGTGGGAGCTGATCTGCGTGGATGATGGCTCGACAGACCGGACACGGGATGTATTGCAAAAGTTGTCCAAAGAAAAACCTTATATGAGACCAATCTTCTTCAAAAAGAATTACGGGCAGTCGAGTGCCTTCGATGCCGGCTTCAGGGCGGCTAAAGGTGAATTCCTCATCACACTCGACGGCGACCGGCAGAATGACCCGACCGACATCCCAAACTTGCTTAAATTGATCCCGTCATGCGACCTAGTCTGCGGCATACGCCAAAAACGGAAAGATACACTCAGTAAAAGGATGGTCTCAAAAGCGGCCAATGCCGTCCGGAAATGGCTATGCGACGATGGTGTTCAGGATAGCGGCTGCTCATTGAAGGTTTTCCGACGTGAGTGTTTCAACAAAATCAAAATGTTCAACGGCATGCACCGTTTTCTCCCTGCTTTATTTGTAATCGAAGGATTCCGCATCAAAGAAATTCCGGTCAACCACCGTGAAAGGGTCAAGGGAAAAAGCAATTACAACATCTTTAACCGCTCATTTAATACACTGGCAGACCTCTGGGCGGTACGGTGGATGAAGAAGCGACATTTAAACTACCAAATCGAAAAATAGGTTCCTTTGGAAGAATGGCGCACCATACTATATCCGCTTGGTTTTCTTTCTGCCATTGCTTTTGGAGCTCGATTCATCGTCCAATGGTTCGAAAGTGAGCTATCGCAAAAAAGTGTGGTCCACCGCTCCTTCTGGATCTTTTCCTTAACCGGAAACATCCTCTTGGCCATCCATAGCTTTATCCAGGTGCAATACCATATTTGCATTGTACAGACCTGCAATGCGGTCATCTCTTGGCGCAACCTCAACCTCATGCAAGACAAAAGTAAGTGGCTCTCATTCAATGCAGTAATCGTCCTTCTTGCTGCCACCTCTACCCTCACCACCGCCGCTTTCTATTTTTTCCAACCTGATGAAAGCTGGTTCAGAACGCCCATCGCACCATGGCAATCCGCTCCTCATGCCGACCTTTCCTTTTTCTGGCATATGCTGGGGACAGTAGCTTACCTGCTATTTTCCAGTCGTTTTTGGCTGCAGTGGCTCATTGCCGAAAAAGAGCAAAAAAGCGAGCTATCCCTTTCATTCTGGTGGATCAGCCTTGTAGGCGCACTTTTCTCGATCGTCTACTTTCTCCACTTAGGCGATCTCGTCAACCTGATCGGCCCGCTGGTCGGCCTGGCACCTTATATTAGAAACCTGATGCTGATGCATAAAGCTAAAACGGCAGCAAATTCATATGATTAACTACTTCATATTCGCCGGCGAGGCAAGCGGCGATCTCCACGGCAGCTGTTTGATGGAAGCTTTGCGCAATCAATCCCCCAATTGCACCTTCACCGGTGTGGGTGGTCCGCTGATGCGTGTCCAACACATGAGATCGATCTTGCAGATGGAAGATTTCCTGGTGATGGGATTTTCCGATGTCATCCTGAACTTGCCCAAGCTCTACAAACAGTTCTACAAGGTTCGGGATGCCATTCTGCAGCAAAATCCCGATTGCGTCATCCTGATCGATTATCCCGGATTCAACCTCCGCCTTGCCAAAGCGCTCCGCAAAAAGAAATACCGGGGGAAGATTGTCCAATACATCTGCCCGACTGTCTGGGCCCATGGCAAAAGCCGCATCAAGACTATGTCAGACACCCTCGACCTGCTTTTGACAATATTTCCATTCGAGGCTTCCTTCTTCGCACATTCTCCTCTTAAAGTCCGGTATATTGGCAATCCGCTGGTCGAAAACATTCATCAACACCACTATCGAGAAGACTGGACCAAAATGTGCGGCATCCCCTCGACAGAACAGTTGATTGCCCTCTTTCCCGGCAGCCGGCCCGGAGAAATTGTACAGCATGTACCGCTGCTGCTGGAAACGGTTAAAGAAATCAAGAAAAAATGGCCGCAGACTTCCTTTGCTATCTCTTGCGCCCATGAGAATCTTAGGGGATCCCTTTTGGAACTTATTAGGGACGAGGATATCTTTTTAGTTCCTCCAGAATATAGCTATGAGCTCATGCGTGATTGCAAGGCTGCCATTGCTAAATCGGGAACAGTCACTCTTGAGCTAGCCCTCCATCATACACCCACTGTTGTCATCTATAACCTCTCTCAATTCAACTATCTCATCGCTAAATACTATTTGCGCCTTCGCCTCCCCTACTACTGTATCGTCAATATCATCATGCAAAAAGAAATCTTTCCTGAAGTCATAGGCAGAAACCTCAAGGCCGTCCCTATTGTCCAAAAGACTAAGGAGATCCTTGACGACTCAGCAAAACGGTCCGATATTATCCTTGACTGCAAAGCTCTGCAACATCGTCTGGGCAGGATGCCTACCCGGCAGACCGCTGCCAAAGCGATCCAGGAAATCCTTTGATGAAACGACTTTTCAATTACATTGCAGCACAAGTAGGTAAAATAATCATCCGTCTCCTTCTCATGACCTGTAAATGGGAAGTGGAAGGGCTCGACTGTTTCTGCAATCTGGCTTCAAAGGAAAAATGCCTCCTCCTTTTCTGGCATAACAGACTAGCCATTGCCCCCTTTATCCTGACCACTCTGGCTCCCCAGTTTACCTATACAGCTTTCGTCAGCAACAGCCGCGACGGCGACATACTCAGCAAAGTGATCCACTCATTCAAGTGCGGCAAAACCATAAGGGTATCCCACAACAACCGCCACCAGGCCCTCCGCACCCTCATCCGCCATCTCAAAAATGAAAATGATGTGATCGTCATCACACCCGATGGACCCCGAGGTCCTTGCTACGAGATGAAACCAGGTGCTGCCTTCGCTGCGGCCGAATCAGGCGCCCACGTCGTCCCCTTTAACTGGACCGCCTCCAAATACTGGTGCCTGAATACATGGGATGCCCTCCGCCTCCCCCGTCCTTTTTCCAAGATCAAAATCACGTTCGAGCCCTCCCTCCAATTTAAAAATTCTAGTGTCGAAACCGTCCACACCACCCTCGCTCTTAGGATGCAGCAGCTCAACTAATCGACAAATTGCAATTCGGGGTCTGACCCCAAATTGCACTCAGCCCTGCAGTTGCTCTTTGATCTGACTGATGAATCCGTTGTGGACGAGCGTGACAGCCCCCCGAATAGAATTGAGGAGCCCTTTTGTCGATGTTTTGCCGTGGCATTTGATGGCGACGCAATCAACGCCGCAAACAATGGCTCCGCTATATTCCTGATAATCGAAGTTGTACTTGATGTCTTGCAGGATAGACTCTTTTTGTTCTTTGGGAATATCCTTAAGGGCATGGCGCAGCTGTTCAATCAGCAACGAGGTCATCCCTTCAGCCGATTTAAGCAAAATATTCCCGGTGAATCCGTCGGTGACCAGGACATCAACCTTCCCTTGAAAAACTTCTCTCCCTTCAACATTGCCGATGAACTGATGGCCGGCAGTGTTTTTTTCCTGAAGAATCTGGTAGGCTTCACGCACAGACGAGGTTCCCTTTTTCGATTCGACGCCGATGTTAAGGAGTCCTATTTTGGGAGATTTGATTCCCTGGTTGCACCGTTGATAGGCTGCACCCATCAGGGCAAACTGGATGAGGTGATTAGCTTTACAAGAGACATTCCCTCCCACATCAATGACAGCAACTTCTCCGGTCTTCGTCGGCATCGTTGCCAGGAGGGCAGGACGCTTGATTCCCGGCAGCAGCGGAAGGGTCAGCGCCGCGCAGGCGATGTAGGCTCCGGTATTGCCGGCAGAGATAAATCCGTCGATAAAGTGTTTTTTCAGAAGACGCAGGCCAACGACCAGCGAGGAATTTTTCTTCTGCCGGATCGCTACAATAGGCTCATCAGACGTCTCGATCACATCGGTTACAACGTGGAAGACAATGCGTGCGACAGGCTTGAAGTTGTCTGACTGGCTTAAGATCGAATCGATGACTTTTTGGGTGGCAAGAACAATGAAGGTGACGTCATGGAGCTCTTCAGCAGCCTGTTTGACAGCTTCATAAAGGATGCTTGGGGAGCTTTCGCTTCCCATAAGATCGATTCCGATGCGCAAGGGTATATACCAACCTCTAGTTAAAATTTCACATTTGGACCGCGTCAAAGCCTCGGGGTTGAGCGATTGCTCAACCCCGGGAGCTTTGGCGCAGGTCCAAATGAGAAATTTTAACTAGAGGCAGGATAACGCTCTCTTCAGACTTCTTAAGCTTCCTTAGCAGCAGGCGGCGTATTGTGATAGGCGCCGCAGCTCGAGCAGGCGGTATGCGGCAGACGAGGTGTGTTGCAGTGGCTGCAAACAGTCGCATACTTGGGTTTTTTTGCATGGTGGGAACGCTTTGAATTTTTGCGTGCATTTGAATTACGATTACGTGGCACTGCCATGATAATTTCTCCTAAATTTATGGTTTCCATTCCAAATCGGCGAAGGGTTGATAACCTTCATCTTCGATCGACTTGTTATCGGAAGATCTCTTTAAATACTTGTCTACTTCCTTGCGCTTTGGACACTGACCTTCATTGCATTCAACAAACGTAGGGACTTCCAATAAGATTGTCTCGCGCAGCAAGTCCTTAAAATTAAATACAGCGCCCTTAATTTCTCCGGTAGGCTCACTATGGTAGAAATTGTCGATGACTATATCTACGGGCACTTTCTCATTGCAAATGGAACAAGCAACCAAAGCTTCGGCACGAATGTTCCAATGCAAGATGAGTTCATCTTCAGCTGTGTATGCAACCCCTTTAAGCTCAATATTTTTCTTGAAATCTAAATCAGATTCATGAAGATCCAGAAATTGTGGATCATAGCTCTCGCTAATGGCTTTTTCCTGGCCTTCACGAAGCTGGTCTACATAAATTTTAAATTCTTCTTCCATTTTTCCAAAGACTGCTAAAGGAATCCAGTTTACAGCAACTAAGGTTTTTTGCCAACAAAATCCAAACAACACCTAAAAATTAAATACAAAGACTATTTTAGTGATGACAAAATCGGGTCATAAACTGCATTTAGCTCTTTTTCAATCTGAACCTGATTGTCCCAATCATTCCCCCAACGGAGCCTCCGAGGTAATTTAATACTGTAAAAGAAAATGAGGTCCCTGGACCAATAATGGTTGATCCGGATCTTATTGACCGACACATAGTCCGAACGGGCTTCATGGATCGGATTCCCATTTTCGTCGGCTGATTGCATCTGATTGTGAAGGAAGCAGAAGTGAGGATTATCGATTTTCTTGACGTATTTGACTTGAGCGATAGTCTTTATGTGCCTATTGCCCTGCTTTTCCCCGTCATATTCAGTGGGAGCCCGCCAGACTAAGTAGTCGGTCAGTTTTTCCCCAGCGGGAACATTCAGATTGGAGGTGCCGTAGATAATCCAATTGACCCCTATGGCGGGGAAATTTTCATTTTCTTTCAGGAATTCGGTTAGTTTTCCCCCCTTCGGACAAAACAAAAATTCGTCCGTATCGATGAAGGCAACCCACTTATTTTCAATAGCAAAATTTTTAATACAATCCATATATGAACTGCATTGGATGTCATTCCATTGCCTAAGGTCGTTGTATGATTTAAACCAGGGAATGTAGGTGATGACCTTTTCATATTTTTTGAGATATAGCATCGGATTATCTCTACTTAAGTTATCGTAGAGATAAAAGTGCTCCACACCCTGATTAAGATGGAATTCAATCCATTCCGATAGATATCTGGCGTCGTCGCAAAATATAGCACAGATAGCTAACTCGTAAGCATACAGAGAATAGTTTATTAATAAAAATAAGGAGATAATGGATAACTTGAACTTCATACTCACCTTGCACACTTCAGAACCCGTCGAGGATCATCGAACCGCGAGAGCTTTCACGCAGCGGAAAACGCAAAATTTCAACGCCCCGCAATATAATAGCAAAAAACCCTTTCTATGCCAATATCATTCCCTGCTATTTTTCTCTGGCAAAGAACCATTATATCCTTTAAACTAAATAATCTAGGCTCATCTTAAATTTTGTGCAGGAGAGTCATGAGCTAAAAATTAGCCCCAAAGAGGGCTGTTTGTGTATACTGCGGGGCGTTGAAATTTTGCGTTTTCAGCAGCGTCAAAGCCCTAGTATAGCCCCTACGAGTTCCACTCGGAACTCCATCTCCTGACGATTTCAAAATTTGCGATGGATCATATCCTATAATAAAGGTAATGAAATGACAGAGATTTTATTGAATATTGAGTCGAAAGAGACTCGCTATGCCCTCTTGAAAAATGGTCAGTTAATAGATCTAGTAGTAGAAAGACGCAAGGAAAGGCAGCTCACCGGCAATATCTACCGCGGCCGCGTTAAAAATATCCTTCACAACATCCAATCGGCCTTCATCGACATCAGTGAAGGGGAAAATGGGTTTATCCACATCTCAGACATCGTCGAGAACACCAAGAAATTTGAACAGCTCTTTGACATGGACTTCGACCTCGATAGCGATGATGTGGAAGAAAAAGAAGCGAAGACCAACGTCAATATCGAGCAGGTGATGAAGCCTGAACAGCCAGTCCTTGTCCAAGTCGTCAAGGAACCGATTGGTTCTAAAGGTGCCCGCCTCACTTCCAACGTTTCGATTGCTGGACGTTATCTGGTACTGCTCCCTAACTCATCACACAGGGGCGTATCCCGTAAGATCGAAGACCGCGCCGCCCGCGAGCGCTTGAAGAAGCTGATCCGCGCCTTTGAGATGCCGCAGGATATGGGACTCATCTGCCGTACCGCTAGCGCCATCGCCACGCCAGAGATGCTGATTGCTGAAGCTCATGACCTGCTGCAAAACTGGCAGACCATCATGGATAACTTCCAGAAGTCAACCGAGCCAACCATGCTTTTTGCTGAGTCTGACCTTATTAAGCGAGCCGTCATCACCGCCATTGACAAAAGATATGACCGGATCCTGGTCGATGATTATGCAACCTACCAAAACTGTAAAAAGCTTTATAGCCGTTATGCAGATGAACATGCCTTGCGGATCGAATATTATCGTGATAAAGTGCCTATGTTCGAGCGTTTCAACGTCGACCGTGAAATCGATAAGACGCTCAGACGGAAAATGTGGCTCTCCAGCGGCGGCTACCTCTTTTTCGATAAGACAGAAGCCATGTACACCATCGACGTCAATTCCGGCCGCAGCAGCGGCAGCAAGACCGATGTGGAAGAATCTCTCGTCCGGATCAATCTCGAAGCGGCTGAGGAGATCGCCAGACAGCTGCGCCTTCGTAATATCGGAGGCTTGATCATCTGCGACTTCATCGATATGCGCTTAAGGAAGAACCAAAGGCGTGTGTTGGAAAAATTGAAAGACTGCATGAAAGATGACTCAGCCAAGTGCACCATCCTGGGCATGAGTGAATTTGGACTTGTCGAAATGACCCGCCAAAGAAGCCGCGGCTCACTGATACAGACCATTTTCACCAGCTGTCCTTATTGCAATGGCGGCGGTATCATCAAGTCGCACGAGAGCATCTCGATTGAAATCGAAAGGGCCCTTAAAAAGATCATCGGATGCCACGAACAATTTGCCTTGAAGCTGGTGGTACATCCCGAACTGGAAAAATACCTCAACGTCATCGACAAGCAGTACCTGATAAAATTTGCTAACGAGCAGAACGCACAGCTTGTCTTTGAAACCGATGACAGGATGCATCTCAACGACTATCATTTCTACTCGACTGTGACCGATAAACGGATCGAGGTTTAGCGATGAGTGAAGGGCCCATTGATTTGCAGCCCTATGTGCAAAAAGGGCTGAATCCGACCATCACCAGGCTTTTTCAAGAATTATCTGTCAGCTATTTTCAGGCAGTCGATCCGACACAGCGCGCTGAGGCTGAAAGCCACTTCAAAAAGCTGTTGGAACTAGTGACTGAGCAGTTAAAAAAGCCGTACAAATTCGATATCTTCCATCAAAGCATTCGCAAACCATTTGACTTTTATCAGTTCGGTCTCAATTTCATCAGGCCTTTAATCGACTTTAACAAGTCGAAACTTAATGGATTGGACAATGTTAAAAAGATGATCGGACAGATCCAACGGGGCGAAAATGTCATCCTGCTGGCAAATCATCAGACAGAACCCGATCCGCAGGTGATCAGTCTGCTGCTGGAAAAAATCGACCCTGAATTTGCTTCTGAAATGATTTTCATTGCCGGACACCGCGTTGTAAACGACCCTATGGCCGTCCCGATGAGCATGGGACGCAACCTACTCTGTATCTATTCAAAGAAACACATCTCCCATGATCCCGACACCAAAGAAGAAAAAATGAATCATAACCAGCGCACCATGAAGAAGATGACTGAAATCCTCAGCGAAGGAGGCCATTGCATTTACGTTGCGCCCAGCGGCGGACGCGACCGGCCCAATGCTGAAGGTATTGTCGAAGTCGCCCCTTTTGATGGACAAAGTGTAGAGATGTTTTACCTGATGGCCAGGCAGGCAGATAAGCCGACCCACTTTTATCCCCTCTCGCTCAAAACTTATGACCTCATGCCTCCACCAAAACAAGTATTTAAAGAATTGGGAGAAAAACGAGAAACCAAGTTCACTCCTGTCTTCCTCAACTTTGGCGACGAAATCGACATGGAGAACTTCCCCGGCAGCCACGAAATCCGTGACAAGCGGACCAAGCGCAACAAGAGGGCGGAGTACATCTTCCAAACAGTTAAGCAAGGCTATCTGGCTGCAGAATAACGCCTAAATTTTAACGCAAAGGCCCAAAGAACGCAAAGATCAAATATGATAACGATATATCACTGGATAGTATTTAATGTTTGCATACTGGTACTGCTAGGTATCGACTTATGGCAGTTCAGGAAGCACCCAGAACCCCGATCCTTAAAAGATTCGATAGTTGCTTGTTTAGGCTGGATTGCTTTAGCCTTAGTTTTTAATTTATGGGTCTATGTAAAGCTGGGCGCTGAACCTGCCGTCAACTTCCTGACAGGCTATCTACTGGAAGAATCACTTAGCGTTGACAACCTGTTTATTTTCCTCATTATCTTTGCTCACTTTAGAGTACCGGACGCCTGCAAGCACTTAGTCCTTTTTTATGGTGTGATGGGCGCCATCGTGATGCGCGGGCTGCTAATCTGGGGCGGCATCGTCTTTGTCCACCACTTTGCGTGGGCTTTTTATCTCTTCGGCGCTTTTTTAATCTATAGCGGTATCCAACTGATCTTAAGCAAAGGGAAGTCGTTCAAGATTGAAGAAAGTAAAGTCTACAAGCTCTTTAGCAAGATGGTCCCAACAACCAAGGACTACCACGGACAAGCCTTTTGGGTTTGGGCCGGCACCAAATGGCTTGCCACTCCCCTGCTGTTGGTGCTGTTACTGATTGAGTCGGCCGACCTTGTTTTTGCGCTTGATTCAGTCCCCGCCATCTTGGGTATCACCACGGACCCCTTTATTGTCTACACATCCAATATCTTTGCGATATTAGGATTAAGAAGCCTTTTCTTCGTCCTAGAAAAAGGGATGAACAAATTTGACTACATCCACGATGCCGTCGCCGCCATCCTAGCCTTCATCGGCCTCAAAATGATCATCAAAGACATCTACCCCATCCCCACCTACGCCACCCTTGGCGTCATCGTGCTGCTGCTTTGCAGTGCGATTTTTATGTCTTACGCCAAAAAAAATAGAGTGTAGTTTGCTTTCGACGTCTTACGCACATCGCTCTACGCATCTTTCTAAAGGCATTATGAAGAGCCCTGAGTGAAACGGAGGGCGACCGGTGAATAGCCCATAGCGACTAACGGGAGCTATGGGCTATCATCAAACGCCCTTCGTTTCACTCAGGGCTATGCTCTCTTGGGTGAAATTAAAAGCTTTTAAAAATATCAAAAATAGTTTATAATTAATGTTTACTTCTCTTAACAGAAGACTATTGGAGGTTTTATGTCAAAAAATGCTCTATTGGAGAAAAAACTGAAGGATATGATTGCGGCTTCCCAGCTACGCATGCAGGAACTCTCTATCCAGGTAGAAACACTCGATGACCGCTATCAACAACTTTTTGATGAGCTGGAAATCACCCCAGATCAATTAAAAGAGCACGCTGAAGACCAGACCAAATACGAAATGCCCATTTGGGAGTTCCTTCAGGAAGAGAAACAAAAGATCGAAAAGGCCTACGAACACGATGCCAACAGCGTCCGTGACATCAAAAA
>Ga0207010_1069_pt1 | contig 20666 bp, 13 predicted proteins | sample Alteio_BWMinCont_82_FD_153465 | JGI IMG/M metagenome (GOLD analysis project Ga0207010, IMG submission 153465) | Enriched cells from forest soil in Barre Woods Harvard Forest LTER site, Petersham, Massachusetts, United States -... | ecosystem: Environmental > Terrestrial > Soil > Temperate forest >...
TGCCAGGAACCTTCGTGCGGCTGTGTCGTAACCGTGGGGAAGTCGAAGGAGCGCCGCGCATACTGCACGCGAAGCTCGTTGATGAGCTTGGGACTGAACACGGAGACGAGCGTGCCGGCGAGCGACTGGTCGCGATAAAAATTATCTTTAAAGGCCGATGGAAGATCAAAGCCATCGTTCAATGGCGATTGGTTGAGCAAACGCCCGTCATTGACAAAATAGCGCAGAAAAAAGGATTCGTTGTCGCTGAAGCGATGATCCAGCCGCGCGAAACCGTTGTCCGTATCATTGGTGCGAAGAACACTGCCAAGATTGGGCTCGGCGGGAAGTCCGTAGATCGCTTTAACCGCGTTGATGGCTCCGATGTTCGCCAGCACTGCGGAATTGTAAAAGGGTGACTCGCCGCGCCTCTGGGCCTCATAGTTCCCGAAAATAAAGGTCTTGTCCTTCTTGATGGGCCCGCCGATCGCCGCGCCGAACTGGTTTTGCCGCAGGACGTGTGCTCCGCTTGCTTGCAGGAGATTGATGGCATCCATGTCGTTATTCCGGAAATACTCATAGAGGGTGCCATGCCAGTCGTTGGTTCCGCTCTTGGTGATGATGTTGACGATGCCCCCCACGGCCCTTCCGAATTCCGTGGAGTAATCGCTGTTGATCACGCGAAATTCCTGCACGGATTCCTGTGGCGGAGTGCCGCGCTGGATTCCCGATGCCGTCGAAATATCATCAGCGCCGTCTACCGCGATGAAGTTGTAGTGAATATTCTGCCCGGCAAAGGAAAGCTTGGTGACTGGTTCGACGATAACGTCCGTACTGCCCGACGTTGTGTCGCCGATGGTTACTGCAGGAGAGAGCAGCGCAAAATCAATGAATTCCCGGCCGTTCACCGGCAGATTCACGATCTGAGCCTCGGTAATGACCGTGCTCACTTGCGTCCGCGTCGGCTCCTCCAGTTCCGAAGTCGCTTCCACTTCGACTTTTTGCGCCACTTCGCCCGGAGTCATGGTGAAATCGAGCGCCGCAGATTGGCCCACCTGCAGGGTAATGTTCTTCGTCTGCTTTCCAAACCCCGAGAAAACCGCCGTCACCGTGTAGTCGCCTGCTGGGAGAGCGGGGATGGTATATTCCCCTGAATCTGACGTTTGCACCGACCGTGAAAAGCCTGTCGAAACATTCTGAATAGCCACGCTGGCCTTGGCGATGCTTCCCCCGGAAGCATCCGCGATTCTTCCGGAGAGAGTCGCCGTCACTGCTTGCCCGGAGGCATCCGCGGCATAGAAAGAGACGAGTGCAAACAGGCAGGCAATCGAACACACGAACAGGACAGTCAACCGCTTAGTTCGGTTCATCACACCCTCCCCACAATAAACGACTGAGTGGAACAATCGTTTCATTGTTCGACGGTTTATAACAGGCCCTAGTTAGTGTCAAGCCTGGATTCGTCAAAGCAAATCCTTGTCCACACACTTTCCTGAGAAGCCATGTCGCAACTGGGTTAGCGCTCGTAGGAGCGTTCGGTTGGCCATTTTTCGATCCCGAACGTACGCTCTAGTCGCTGAAGCCCGGTTTACGGAGCGAGTCGCACGGCACGGTCGTAGCCCGTCATTTCCAAATAGCCCACACCACTCGCTGTCTGCCCGTTCCGTTTGCCGCTCAGAACGACCGCGCCTTCCCAATAATTCGGCGCGAGCTTTGTCTTGCCGGTCAGCTCCTGCGATTCAAGCCGCGTTTTTGCTTCGAGTTCGATCCCCAGTCTTGGAACCGCGATTTTCCAGTGGACCGGATAGTCCGCGCCGGTGGCCGAGCTCTTCCATCTTTCTCCAAGCGGCTCCAGAACAAAATCACTCTCGCGCAAGTGTGTTGTTTTGCCCTGCCCGTCCACATAAGTTCCTGCCGAGTGCGGATCAATGGATCCATCCTTGCGCCGGATGTGAAAAAGCATCAATTCCGTATTGTCCGCGAGCTGCAGGCTCAGCCAGTCCCAGCCCGTCTGCTCCGGCGACAGCTGATGGGAGAAAAACTCATGATCCATCCAGCTCGTTCCGCTCACCTCGAATTTCTTGCCGTCCAGCTCAATGGAACCGGCCGTTGTCAAATGTGTCAGCGAAATGTAATGTGAAGCGTGGCCCTCGCCTTCCGCCTTTTGGCTGACGCCATGCGCTCCGTGAATGACGGGTTGTTTCTCCGAATGCAGCCTCAAATGTAATTGAAATCCTCCCTCAATCGCTTGCAATTCCTGGTCGCCACCCTCCCACAGAATCTGCCAGTTCCCATTCCAGATGCGCCCGCCCGTTTCGCTCGCTCCGGCGATACCCGGACCGGAGCGATTGGTCCGCTTCGCATGATAAAACTTCTCGCCGTCCAGGTCGCTCAACGCGAGATGCGCGAAGTAAAGATCCCTCACGTCCCAAGCCGCGGTTTTCGTTGGATCGCGGCTGATCGCCTGCCGGAAAAAAGTAAGCTCGAAGCCAAACTTATGTCCCTCGGCGGACTTCAAGTTTCCCGTGTAATACCACCACTCTGTTTGGAAATCCGGATGACTGAAATGATCGCGCGGGAATTCGTAGCGATAGCCCGGCAAAGCAACACGATATTGCCCCGCGGCGGGCTGAAGAAAAACCAGCGCGGCCAAAACACACGCCGGTCTATTCTTCATGGACAACCTCAAGCGGATTCAGCCGTACCGCCACTTGTGCGGGGTACAGACCTGCAAGCACCGTGGCACCATACACCACCGTCAGAGCCACGATTAGAATTTCCACAGGCCAGTGAAATTGAATTGTCCAGCCAAACGACTGTTTGTTGATCACATAGATGAGCACCAGCGACAGCCCAAATCCCAGCGCCACTCCCGCAAGATTTGCAAGCAGTCCCAGCAATCCAGCTTCAACGAGAATCAGTTTTCGAACTTGGCTCCTCGTTCCTCCGAGGAATTGCAGCAAACCGAGTTCGCGGCGCCGGTCGATCACCAGTGCCAGAAGCGCCCCGGCGATTCCCATGACAGCCACGATAACCGCGACCGCTTCCAGCGCATAAGTAATCGCAAACGTGCGGTCAAAGATTCGAATCGCTTCCGTTCGAATGTCGCGGTTCGTAAACAGCAGCACGCGATGACCTGCAGCTGCCTGTTCGATTTCTGCGCGCACCGTTTCCAGTTTTGCATCGCTCGAGACGTAGATCGCGAGATTCGACGGCGCGGGATCCGGCAGATACCGCAGCATGGTCTTCCGGTCCATCAGGATGCTGCCGCGCTCGCTGGAATAATCGTAGTAGACGTCCGCGATGCGGAACGCGGCTTGTTTGCCGCCCAGCGACAGCGTAATGACATCCCCCGTTTTAACTCCATGTTTGTACGTAAACGGTTCGCTCACAACCACCGCATTCGAATCGCGTAGTTCGCCAAGCACCTGCTCTCGCGGCCGACCGGAGAAAAAATCGGAGTCCTTATGCGCGCGCAGCACATTCAGGTTGGCCGAAGCCATTGTTGCCGGCATATCTTGATACTGGATTTCGTACGCGCGCAAACGTTCCACGGCTGCAACTCCGGGCAATTTTTCAATCTCCTCCGCCAGTCCCAGCGAAATCGTCGGATGCCGGTCCGCCGCTGCCGACCCGGCGGGTCGCATATACAGGTCTGCCGGCAATTGGTCGTCCATCCAAACAGCAACCGTCTCGCGAAAGCTGCCGACCATAATGCCTACCGCCGTCATCATGGCGATGGCCGTTGATAGAGCTCCGACCAGCACCGATGTGCGGCGCAGCGAAGCCGCAAGGCTCCGCGAAGCCAGCATTGCTTCCACTCCAAGGAGCTTCCCAAGCAACCTCGAAGAAACAGACGCCAGCGCATAGACAAAAGCCGGAGTGGCCAGCGCGGAAGCTACTAGCAGCAGTATCGCCGCCAGATAACCAAAGAGCGGCTTGCCGCCGATAGCCGGTGCTCGGGAAGCCGCAGCAGCACCCAGCCCGAGCACAAGCGCCAGCCACAAGTCGCGGCCCTTCTGCACGCGCACATCATATTCACGCCGCCCACGCCCCATCGCCTCCACGGGCGAAACCAGCGAAGCCTCCCGCGCCGGCGAGTACGCCGATCCGGTCGCAACTCCCACGCCAATCGTCAGCGCCAGCAGAACGAAGCTAAGACTTAATTCGATCGAACCCGGCCGGCTGCTTACATAAAGCGATTCGACGGTGCTGGCCATCAACTTCACTGCGCCTGTCGCCATAAAACGCCCGAGCGGAAGCCCGATGAGCGCCCCGGCAAGCCCGAAGCAGCCTGCCTCACCCACGAACGCGGAGAGAATGGCGCCACGGCTCGCACCCAGCGCGCGCACGATCCCAATCTCCGCACGCCGCCGCACCACAGAAACAGAAATCGTGTTGTAAATTAGAAACGATCCGACGACAAGAGAAACATAACTCAGCAGCCGCAAATTCCACCGGAACGCCGCCAGCATGCGGCGATTCTCGTTCGTGCCCGTGCCCTGCGGTCTGACGTCGACTCCTGCTGGAAGCGCAGTGCGCAAACTCTGCTGCCATTCATCGAGAGTAGGTGTACTCGGCACCTTCAGCAAGATGCGGTCGACACGTCCATACCGCGTCAGCGCGTGCTGCGCCGCCGCAATGTCCATCAGGATCGCAGATTCATTGCCGTTCGAATCGGCATACACGCCCCGGACCGTGTACTCGCGCACCTGGTCGTTAATGAGCAAATCAACACGTTCGCCCGCCTTGTAGCCAAGGCTCTCGCCAACCCAAATGCTTTTGTTATCGCTGAGATTCTCGAACGCCTCTTCTGAACTCGTTTGCGCCTGTAGTTTTCCAGCGTTCGAAAAATCCATTTGAGGGTCGTTGCCCTCAGCAACAAAATCCGCTCCGATGAGAGGAAGTGACTTCTTCGTATCCGGAATAATTGCGTAGTCTTCGATGCGCGGCGAGATTCGAATCGAGTACGGCAGGGCAGCAACTAAACCAACAACATCCTCCGGCACTCCCCCGGACGCCGTGATCTCCAGATCATTGTCCCCGGCAAGCGTTTCCATGGAAGATCGAAACGACCCTGTTGCGGCTGCACCGGAAAGTTCAATCGCTAGCACCACCGCAACGCCCAGCGCCACCGCCAAAACCGTCAAAGTAGCGCGCACCGGCTCCCGCAGCAGTGGCCGCACCATCAACCTGTAAAAGAGCAAAAGGCGTGGCATCTCAGCGCCTGGCAATCCCTTCAATTCTTCCATCGCGCATCCGCACCACCGCATCGGCAAGCGCAGCCGCCTCCACGCTGTGCGTTGCCATAACCGTTGCAGCTTTGTGCTGTCTTGTGAGCCGTTGAAGCAATTCCAAAATGACGTTTCCGGTCGTAGTGTCGAGGTTTCCCGTAGGTTCGTCCGCCAGCAGTAAGCCCGGCGAATGGATCAGCGCCCGCGCAATGGCCACGCGTTGCATCTGCCCGCCGGAAAGCTGGTGCGGATAGCGATGGCCCAGATCTCCCAGCTCCACCCAGGCGAGCCGTTCCCGCGCAGCCTCGCGCGCATTCGGTTTTCCCGCCAGGAGCAAGGGCAGCTCCACGTTTTCGAAAACCGTCAGAGTGTGCAGCAATTGGAACGACTGGAATATGAAGCCGACCTTCTCGCGTCGCAACTGCGTCAGTCCGCCATCATTTAAGGAAGACGTCGAGACTCCATCCAGCAGCACCTGGCCCGACGTCGGAAAATCCATCGCCCCGGCGAGGTTCAGCAGTGTCGATTTCCCGCAGCCGCTGCGACCCACCAGCGCCACAAATTCGCCGCGTTTGACGTCCAGTGAAATACGATGGAGCGCTGGAACGCGTTGCCCATCGATCGAATAGTCTTTCGAAACGTCCTGCAGCGACAGTATCAGCATCGATTCGGGAGGCGTCGACACCACTCTAGACTACGGCGATTCGTCCCCGAACGCACACCCGTAGCAACCAAAGACTTGCGCAGCGATGCAGTTGAGTTTCCGTTGCTCAGGATTTGAGCGAAGCCAGCGCCTTCTCAATCGCCGAAGTCACCTGCGCGGAATCCGGTGTAACTTCCGGTTCGAATCGCGCGAGGATGCGTCCGTCCGGGCCAATCAGGAACTTCGTGAAATTCCACTTAATCTCCCCGCCCGTCTGCGGGTTGGCAGCCTTGTCCGTCAGAAACTGGTAGAGCGGAGTCGTATCGTCGCCCTTCACCGAAACTTTCGCCATCATCGGAAACGTCACGTGGTATTTCGAAGTGCAGAACGTCTTGATTTCTGCATTTGTCCCTGGCTCCTGGGCGCCAAAATTGTTCGCCGGAATCCCTACGATTACAAAGCCGCGGTCCTTGTACTTCTCATAGATCGACTCCAGCGCCGTATATTGCGGAGTGTAGCCGCAACGGCTGGCCACATTGACCAGCAGCACCACTTTCCCTTTGTAAGCCGCCAGCGGCGCGGGCTGCCCATCAATCGCATTCAGCGTGAAGTCGTACACCGTCTTATCCGCAGCCATCACCGCGGCTGCGCACAACAGCAAACCAAACAGCAGCTTGGTCATGTTTCCTCCGTCTATCGTTTTACTATTTTCCAGTCCTCGCGGCAATCTAGCCTGCGCGAGTGCCGGCGCATCGTTGGATACCTCAGGCACTCTTCGAATATTCCCCGCTTACGAATCGGCATTGAGCCTGCCTTTCTCCTGTTATAGACTTCGCACGCACAATTCTGCACCACCTATTCGTCCGGGTCGTTGTCGGTGCCGTAAAGAAACTCCGTCCAGGCGCGGGCTGCCATCCGCGGCGGACTCCAGGGAGGCATGGATGCTCTTTGCATCTTCAGTCGCGGTTACTCACCGCACTCTCGAAACTTTGGATCTCGTTATCATCGGGATTTACTTTGCCCTTGTCTTTGGCATTGGTTACTATTTTTCCAGGAAAGAACGAACCTCCGAGGAATATTTCCTGGCCGGCCGCAACATCGGCTGGTTTGCTATCGGCGCCTCGCTTTTCGTTTCCAATATCTCCACCGAACATTTCATCGGTCTGGCGGGCTCCGGCGCCACTTCGGGCCTTGCCGTGGGCCATTTCGAATGGCTCGCTTGCTTGATGCTGCTCCTGCTCGGCTGGGTTTTCGTCCCCTTCTACCTGCGCTCCAACGTTTTCACTATGCCCGAGTTTCTGGAGCGCCGCTTCAATCGCAACTGCGCCACCTACCTTGCAACTATCTCGGTGATCGCCTACATCTTCACCAAAATCTCAGTTCATCTTTATGCCGCAGCAATCGTCCTCGAGCGTGTCGTTGGCTGGAGCCCATTGACGGCCGCAGTCATTCTTGTCGTGGCCACGGGCATCTACACCATCGCCGGCGGTTTGGCCGCTGTCATCTACACCGATCTGGTTCAAACCTTGATCCTGCTTGCCGGCGCGATTGCTTTGACCATCATTGGCCTGGACAAAGTGGGTGGCTTCGCCGGGTTGCGCGCCGCTGTCCCTGCCGATTATTTTCACATGATGAAGCCTGCTACCGACGGCGAGTTTCCCTGGACCGGCATTTTCTTCGGTGCCCCGATTCTGGGCATCTGGTATTGGTGCACTGACCAGGTAATCGTCCAACGCGTTCTTTCCGCAAAGGACGAGGGCCACGCCAAGGCCGGCACCATCTTCGCCGGTTTTCTCAAAATCCTGCCCGTCTTCGTTCTTGTTCTCCCGGGATTGATCGCCTTTGCGCTCTTCCCCCAACTATTCCACGTGGTCGGCGGAAAAGTCACCAACGGCGACATCGCCTATCCGACCATGATTGTGAATTTGCTTCCCGCGGGCCTCGTGGGACTGATGATTGCCGCGCTCCTCGCCGCCCTCATGGGGGCAATGAGCGCGGTCTTCAATTCCGCTTCGACCATGGTGACGCTCGACTTTTACAAAAAGTTCCGTCCGGCCGCCACCGAAAAACAGCTCGTCTTCTTTGGCAGGGTCGCCACTGCCGCCATGGTCCTTCTCGGCCTGCTGTGGGTCCCCTACATTCGCTATCTCAGCCCGCAGCTTTATATTTATCTCCAGAGCGTGCAGGCCTACATCAGCCCTCCCATCGCTGTCTGCTTCATTTTCGGAATCCTTTGGCCGCGCCTCAACGGACAAGGAGCGATCAGTTCGCTGCTCATCGGATTTGTCCTCGGCGCCACGCGTTTTGTTTTCGAAGTGCTCGATAAGACTGAGCATTATTCTTCCGGCGGCATTCGCTGGCTCGTGGACATGAACTTTCTTCACTATGCCATCTTGATGTTCGTCGTCTGCGCTGTTGTGCTCATCCTCGTCAGCATGATGTATCCCGCTCCTGACCGGAAAAAGATCGCCGGACTTACATTCGCAACTGTCGGCGACAAACTCGACCTGGCCGACGTGAATGTGCCGCACCTTCAGCGCGAAACGGGAGCGGAGCGCATGACCAACCTGGCCTTTACGGGGGTGCTGATCGCCACCGTGGTAGGCCTGTGGATCTACTTCCGCTGAGAACCAGCCCGGCATAAACCATGAGCGCGTCTGCCATCCGAACGCTGAAACCCAACGTCACCCAGGAGGACGCTGTCCGGACTTTCTCCGCACTTGGTGTTTCATCGATCTACTGGCGGATGCGCAGTGGCCCGCTTCAAAAGATCGCGGGCGCCTATGTGCCGTTCCGGTTCTACCGCGTTCGCTACCAGCTTGGTAGGACGCCGTACACACGTTTGTTCGCCCTCGATGCCGTCGACGGCTCGCTCGACCTTTTCGAATTCCCCCGCATTCCTGAGGAGCGTGAACTCCTCTCCATGGATAGCCGCAATTGCCTGACTCCTGCGCTTCCCGAAGAACGCGCGGTCGAACTCCTTCGCGAGAAAGTGCTGCGCATCGTTTTTCAACAAGGTTTCTTCAAGCTGCGCGAGCTCCGGCTCGATATCACCCGCGAGTCCTGTGAAATCTATCTCCCGTATTGGCTTGGTTTCTACGGTGGAGGAGAGACAGTGCGTTGTCGCGTGTTGGACGCCGTGCGTCGCCGGATTGAAGGCTCCAAAGCGTCGGCGTTTTTCGAACAATGGCTCGCAGCTTGACGGCGCAGGCCTGTGCACGATCTTGCCGCAGGAAGTAAGATAGTTGCTGCACTTTGCTCCGCTTTTTCCTGGTTCCCGGGAGGGATGGAATGACACGGTTTGTTCGACGCATCGGGATGGGCATGCTGGTCTGTGCCCTCGCCGGCGCCGTCACACGCGCGCAGGGCTGGCAGCACCTTGGCAAAGTCCAACGCGTAGAAAAGCTGCAGGATGGCGTCGAACTCACCTCCGGAGCGGCCAAAGTTCGCATCACCGCATTTAATGACGGCGTCTTCCGCGTCCGCCTCGCGCCTACCGGCGCTTTTGCCAAAGATTCTTCCTGGGCCGTGATCGTCTCTCCCGAACCGCCTGCGCTGAAAATCGAAGAAAATCAAAAAGAAATTCGCATCATCACCAGCAGACTGATCGCCACCATCCAGAAATCACCTCTTCTTATTAATTTCGCCGACCCCGCCGGAAGCGTCCTCCTTGCTGACGAGCCCACTTTGCCCATGGCCTGGAACGGCCCGCGCATCCATGCCTGGAAGAAGATGCCCCAGGACGAAAACTATTTTGGACTCGGTGACAAACCCGGCCCTATGAACCGCCGCAATCGCTCCTTCACCAACTGGAACACCGACGCTTTCGGCTGGCAGGAATCCACCGATCCTATTTACAAAACCATTCCATTTTTCATTGGTCTCATGAAGGGCGTCGCCTACGGCCTCTTCTTCGACAACACCTACCGCAGCAGCTTTGATTTCGGAAAGGAATCACCCGACTATTTTTCCTTTGGCGCCGAAGGCGGCGAGCTGAACTACTACTTCTTCGCTGGACCCGAGCCCAGGAAAATCATTGAGCAATACTCCGCGCTCACGGGACGCACCCCGCTGCCCCCTTTTTGGACCCTGGGCTATCAGCAGTGTCGCTATAGCTACTATCCGGAAGCTCGCGTCCGCGAAATCGCCCAGCTCCTCCGCTCGAAGAAAATCCCCGCCGATACCATTTACCTGGACATCGACTATCAGGAAGGCTACGCGCCTTTCACCATCAACCGCCAATATTTCCCCAATTTTGAAAAAATGATCGCGGATCTCCGCGAACAGGGCTTTCACATCATTACCATTACCGATCTGCACATCAAGCGATTCCCCAATCGCGGCTATGCCCCCTTCGATTCTGGAATCAAGAACGACGTCTTCGTTAAAAACCCCGATGGCTCTGTCTACGTTGGCCCCGTCTGGCCCGGCGAAAGTGTCTTTCCCGATTTCACGCTCACTCGCGTCCGTGATTGGTGGGGCAATCTTTATAAGGATTTCTACGCGATGGGCGTCTCGGGCTTCTGGAACGACATGAATGAACCCGCCGTCTTCCGCTATCCCAGCAAGACCATGCCTCTCGACGTCGTTCATCGCTTGGATGACGGCACCACTCTCGATCACCGCGCCATCCACAATGTCTTCGGCATGCAAAACGCCCGTGCCACCTACGAAGGCCTCCGCAAATTGCAGCCCGACGAGCGCCCCTTCGTTCTCACGCGCGCCGCGTTTGCCGGCGCCCAGCGCTTCGCCGCCACCTGGACTGGCGACAACCTCGCCACTTGGAACCACATCTCCATGAGCACGCCCATGCTCCTGAACATGGGCCTCTCCGGCTATCCGTTAGTCGGCGATGATATCGGCGGCTTCGGCAGCTCCCCGCCGGCCGATTTATTGACGCGCTGGTATGAAGTTGGCGCCTTCAATCCCATCTACCGCAATCACGCCGCAAAAGGCACCGCCGACCATGAGCCTTGGGCCAGCGGCCCGGAGCACGAAGCCATTCGAAAAAAGTATATCGAAATGCGCTATCGCTTTCTGCCTTACATCTATACGCTCGTGGAAGAAACCACCCGAACTGGCCTCCCGATGATGCGTCCTGTTTTCCTCGAATATCCGCAATCCCAGGAATTCTACGGCGACGATCACGATTTTCTCTTTGGTCCCGACCTCTTCGTCTCCCCTGTCGTCTCAGAAACGATCGATGCCCAGGGCATCGCTCTCCCGCCCGGCGAATGGTTCGATTTTTGGACTTCGGAAAAACACACCGCTCAGGACAAGATTAATCTCCATCCCCGCTTGGACGAGCTCCCGCTCTACGTGCGCGCCGGCGCCATCCTCCCCATGCAGCCCATCGTGCAATCCACCTCCGAAAACCCCGATGGCCCGCTCCAATTGCGCGCTTATCTCCCTGCAAGCACATCTTCCACCGATTGCCGCGGCTCTCTCTACCAGGATGACGGCCACACCTTCGCTTACCAAAAAGGCGAGTTCCTACGGGTCAATTACTCGTGCCGGGTTGTCCCCGGCTCGGTGACGCTCACCAGCACGATTGAGAAAAACGCCTTCCAGCCCTGGTGGAAAAATGCGGAACTGACTTTCTACGGCGCGCCGTCTCTCCCGAAAGAGGTACGTGTCGGCAGCGAAGTCACACACGAATGGCGCTATGACAGCCAGGCCCACGCCGTAATTCTTACTGTCCCTGACGCCGTCAACAACTGGACCGTTCGCATAACTTTTTGATGAATTTCCTCGCGCCATTCTAGTTCAGGGAAAAAATCGACAGTGATTGTGCGGGCATCTCCACGTGAATCTCGCCTCCCGCAAGCTCCGCCTTTGCCTCTCCAAAAAGAATCGCGATCATCGCCGCCTTCTGCGCTGGTGTATCCTTTAGCATCACGCGAAGCTCCTTCGGCTTATCCGAATTGTTGAACGCCACCACCACCTGCTCTTCTTCGGCCTCGCGTATAAACACGTACGACGACTCATCCGATGCCAGATGCCAGTGCCGCCCGCCTCGCAGCGCCTCATGCTCGCGCCGGATCTTCAGCAGTGCTTGCACATAACCAAAAATCTCTTGCTGCTCGCGCGTTCGTCCTGCTTGCGTAAACGCATCGTTCGAATCGCCAATCCACCCGCCAGGAAAATCCCGCCGGTTGTCCGGATCTCCGCCACCGGGCATCCCAATCTCATCGCCGTAGTAAATCTCCGGAATCCCCCGCAGCGTCAGCGTCAGCCCAAACGCCAGCTTTTGCTTCGCGGCAGAGCTGCCTCCCTCGCTCGCAAACCGTCCCACATCATGATTCGCAAAAAACGGCACCAGCATCTCCGGATGCACGTATAACGTATCGTGCCGCAGCACGTCCGCAATGCGCCCCACCGGTGCATTCTTCAAAAGCACATCCCGCAGCGTAAAAAACATCGGAAAGTCGAACACTGTCGAAAGTCCGCTATCGATCCCGTCGTATCTCTTCACGCCGCCCACAAAAAAAGAAGTTACGCTCGGATCCGGATGAAACACTTCGCCGATCGTAGTCAGGTACGGATAAATCCTGCGCAATCCCGCATGCCAGTCCGCCCAGAATTTCCGCCCCACGTACGGAAACGTATCCACGCGGTAGCCGTCCAGTCCCGACACTTCCGCCCACCAGATACTGTTCTGCAAGAGATACTGCGCCACCAGCGGATTTTCCGTGTTCATGTCCGGCAGCGCGCCGAAGAACCATCCTTCGGTAAGATTCCTTTTCATCCACGCTGGCGCGTGCGGATCGATCAGCGATTCGAATGGATCGTTCCCCGCCTGCCCCGCCGGCTTTCCGTAAAACGTCCCCTTCAACGGCGAAAACGAATTGATGTGATGCTGCAGTGTCCCGTGAAACCAGTCCGGCAGCGGAGGATTCGCAACCCACGGATGCTTCGGCCCCACGTGGTTCGGCACGGCGTCAAAAAAAATCTTCATGTGCTGCTGGTGCGCCGCTGCCACCAATTCCTGGTAATCCTTCACCGTGCCCAGGTGCGCATCTACCGCGTAAAGATCCACTGCGCCATACCCGTGATAGTCCTGCGTAGCGCCGTTCTTTACAATCGGCGTGAGCCACAGCGTGGTAACGCCAAGCTCCTTCAGGTATTGCAAATGGTTTTTGATTCCTTGCAAATCCCCGCCGTGGTACGCCCGCGCTTTCAAACGGTCGTGCGACCCCGGCGCATCCGCCGGCTCATCATTTGTTGGATCTCCATCGGCAAAGCGGTCCGGCATGATCAGGTACATCACGTCGTCTTTCGAAAGCCCCTGAAATTTTCCCAGCGTCGGCGTCCGTGCTGCGAGTGGCAATTCGAATGACGTCGTCCCCTTCGCCGCCGTGACCCGGCAAACCGCCGTCCCCGATTTCGTTTCTTTCCCGATCTTCAGCCACACAAACAGATAGTTCCCGGCCGCCGCGGATTGCGTTCGCGAAACGCTCAGCGTCGGAAGGTTGCAGGAAACGTGGTTGGCCTCCAGATCGTGGCCGGACAGTAGCAACATGATTTCCGGCGTCAGCCCCACCCACCAATTGGGCGGCTCCACCTTCGTGACCGCGGGAGCGGAATCAACCGGCTTCTCCTCCGCGCCGGCCTTAACCGTGAAGCCCTCGCAAGCAAGCAGGAAAACGCACGTCACCCAAAGCATGTTGCAGGTATTGCGCCAAATCAAAATGGATAGTCTCTTCATGGGAAGAGCATAAAGAAAAAAACTCCGCGATGCCAGCGTCGACACACGCTTCAGCGCCGCGCACTATTAATTTGCATCATTACGAGTTAGGCGCAAAAACCAATCGTCCAAAGGCTTCCGGAACGTGAAAATTGGCCACCGGCGTTCCCGTCGGCTGCCAAGCCGAATAAAACCGCGGCTCTTTCTCCCCCTCCACGCGATAAAAATTCACTCTCCAGTTCTCAGCCGCATCGAACTTCTCAACAAGACACTTCATCGGCAGCGCCAGCTCCGCGATCCAAGTCTTGCTCGCCTCATTGATAACAACGCGCCGACGCAACCCGCTCTTCAAATCGTGTTTTTCACCTGGCGCAATGTCCAGATCGATCCACATCCCATTCGGGCTCACCTCGAACTCTTTGTAGCGCCGCAGCCCCTCCGGATTCGGCTGAAGAAAAACCTCCGCGACGTCGCGATCCCACAGCTGGTCCCGCCGCCCATTCGGCTCGGCTTCAGAAAAAACCGTGATCACTCGATATCTGGCGCGGAATCTTAAATAAAGCCAATTCTGCGTCCACAGCATTCGTACTGCCGTCTCCCGCTCCGGATCCGCATTCTTCCCTTGCCAGTCGGCGTTGAAACGAATTCCCGGCGCTGCTTCCCAGGAATCTTGTTTGGGAAATCCTTCCCCGTCCGCCGGTTCCGTCATTCGAACGGCCAAAGCCGTCCGCTCGTCGTGAGCAAAATTGTGTTCAGTCATCGCAGGAGATTGCACCCATCGCTTTGCCCCTCAGAATAACGGTTGCGCTGCATTTCACAAGAAAAATTCCAGTCGCTCGCGATAAAACTGCGCATTGGTACAAACCCGAACTTCCCGGTCTTTGCCCCGGCAGACTTTTTGCGCACCACGATTCTCTCTCCTCCCGGGCGTCTTCCCTCGCCGTGCTAGCATCAAGTTGAGCCTCTTCCAACAGCTTTTTAAGGATCGCCCCAGCGGAAACCCAGGAGCGCAAGCAATGATCGAGCCCGTCAACGCAGAAGAATTCGTGAGCCAACCGGAACGCCGCAAGCCCGAAGACTTTCAGTACGTAAAATTCCGCATCGACTCCGGCGTCGCCCGCATGACCCTCAACCGCCCGGAACACAATCTCCTCAACGAAGCCATGCTCCGCGAGCTGGCCGATGGAATCGTCCATGCCGGTGAACGGAGCGATGTCAAATTGATTGTTCTGGATTCCTCTTGCAAAGTCTTCTGCGGCGGAATCGACATTGGCGAATACACTTCGCAGCGCGTCTTCCAGATGCTCGACGCTTTCCACGCCGTATTCTCCGCAATGTTGGACGTTGGAAAGCCGGTCGTCTGCGTCGTGAATGGCCCCGCCATTGGTGGTGGCGCGGAGTTGGCGGCCTTCGGTGATTTGATCATCGCCACCCCGAAAGCCCGCTTTGCTCAGCCGGAGATCAGCATCGGCATCTTTCCACCGCTCGCCACCACCATCCTGCCCTACCTTGTGGGGCCCAAGATCGCCTTGGAGCTTGTTCTCACCGGCGAACCGGTTACCGCCGGGCGCGCGCTTGAACTGGGCATGATCAATCGTCTCGTGCCGGAATCCCAACTGGAGCAGACCGTCACCGATCTCGTGAATCGTATCAACAGTCACTCCGGTCCGGTCTTGATGATGGCCAAGAAAGCCATTCTCGGTGGCATGGGCTTGTCGCTCCGCGACGGCCTCAAGCAATCCATGAGTATTTTCTTGAATGAGCTTTACCGTCTCGATGATTCCCAGGAAGGCCTGCGCGCGATCATCGAAAAGCGGAAGCCCAACTGGAAAAATCGTTGAGCTGCTGCATCGGCGGCGCCCACCCGTGCGTCAATAGTTTCCCTGCGCATTGACACTCCGCCCCTCGCGGCTTACACTCAATTTTCAATTTGCAGGCAAGGGCAGCGGGGAAGGCCGTGTGAATCGGCCGCGGTCCCGCCACTGTAATCGGCTGAAAAGCCGTAAGCCAGGCCACCCTCCCGAGCCGCAGAAGGCCGCGCTCTTCGCGAGAAAGAGCCTTGCCGCAAGCCCCAGGGTGTCTCGTGGGGCTTTTTTGTTGCGCTCCGGGAATTTGCCGTCGAAGGGAAACGAGTGAAAGTAGTCGTCATCCCGCGCTTACGATCCGCTATCTGTGTGGCGATCGCCGCCGTGCTTTGCGCCGCCGCTCCCCTGCGCGCGCAATCTGCTTCGCCGGCAGCTCCCGCCGCTTCTCCCCTCTTCCGCGAAGTCACCGATGAAGCCGGCCGCACCGTGCGCGTCCCCCAGCCCGTCCGCCGCATCGTTTCCCTCGCGCCCAGCCTGACGGAAACCGTTTACGCTCTCGGCCTCCAGGACCGCCTCGTCGGCGACACCGATTATTGCGACTACCCTCCCGACGCAAAAACCAAAACAAAAGTCGGCGGCGCCATCGATCCCAGCCTCGAACAGATTGCCGCTCTGCACCCCGATCTCGTGCTCGTCACTAAAGGGCTGAACCGTCTCGAAACTGTCCACTCTCTCGATACCCTGGGAATTCCTTCTTATGCCACGGATCCTCACACCGTCGACGGCATTGTCTCCTCTTCCAAAAATCTGGCCGATGTCCTCGGCGCCCCTGAAGCCGGCGTCGTCGTTGCCGCCAATATGCGGCGTCACCTCGCGGATCTGCAGGAACGCCTCGGCTCCCTCCCGCCAAAGCGTGTGCTCTTTGCTGTCTGGACCGAGCCGCTCATCTCCATCGGTAAAGAGACCTTCATTGCCGACGCCTTGCGCCATGCCGGAGCCGTCTCCATCGTCGATTCCTCGCAAGACTGGCCCCAGGTCAGCCTCGAGGAAGTCGCCCGCCTCCAGCCGGATTTTCTCGTTTTCGCCGCATCCCATTCCGAGACCATTCCTCATGACGTCGAAGCGCTTGCCGGCCTTCCCGCGTGGAAGACTCTTGATGCCGTCCGCAATCGCAAGTACGCCGTGATTAGCGATGCTGTAAACCGTCCCGCGCCCCGCATCGTCAACGCCATCGAAGACCTCGCGCGCCAGCTTCACCCTGAAGCTTTCGTTGAAAAACCGGAAGGCGGCAAAGACAAGGTGGAGAAGGGGATTCCCCCACCTCCGCGCCAATCCGTCCTGCGCCCTTCTTTCGATATCACTGTTCCTTTGAGTGACGGCACCACACGGGAAGGTTGCGCATGCGCCCTCTAACCCTTCGCCGGCTCTTCTTCCAATGCCTCATCCTCGTTCTGATTTTGTTTGTCGTCGCAGTTGTCGCCATAAAGTTTGGCGCTGTACCCGTTTCTCTTTACGCGCTCGGCCGCGATGTGCTGCGATACTTGCTGGGGCAAACGAGCCAGATTTCCACCGAGTATGGATTTATCCTCTGGAATATCCGTCTCCCGCGTATTCTCCTCGCCATCATTGTGGGCGCTTCACTCGCTGTCGCCGGCACCAGTTTCCAGGCGTTGCTGCGCAATCCTTTGGCGGATCCTTACGTGCTCGGAGTCTCTAGCGGAGCTTCGGTGGGCGCTATCCTGGCACTCATCGCCACTCCTTATCTCTCCCTTTCTCCCGCGCTCAGTGCTCTGCTTACTCCTATGGGTGCATTCCTCGGCGCGGCCGCTACAATCAGCGCCGTCTATTTTCTTGGCCGCCGCGAAGGCCAGATTGACAGCACCACTCTGCTCCTCGCCGGCGTCATCACCGCCTCGTTCCTTTCGGCCATCATTACCTTCCTGATGAGCACCATCACCTCTAGCAATACGCGTGGCATGGCTTTCTGGCTCCTCGGAAATCTTTCGACTTCTTATCAGAAAAGCGTTTATTGGTTCCTGGGGATTGGGTTCTTTGTCGCCGCCGGCGCCATTTATACGACAGCCACAGATTTGAATTTGTTGCTCGCTGGTGAGAAGGAAGCGATGCACCTCGGTGTGGACGTGCCGCGTGTCCGCCTGGTCGTTTACATTGCCGCATCCTTTCTGACCGGCTTGGCGGTTTCCGTCAGCGGGGCTATCGCCTACGTCGGTTTAATCGTGCCCCACGTCATGCGGCTCATCTTTGGCTCTGACCATCGAACCTTGCTCCCCACCACCGCGCTCGGTGGCGCGATCGCCGTAGTGTTCGCGGATACCTTGGCGCGCACCGTCGTTGCACCCACGGAACTTGCCGTCGGCGCAGTGACGGCTGTTGTCGGTGCGCCGCTCTTCATCTATCTCCTCCGCAGGGGCACGTCATGAGCAGCTCCGCACTCGCACGCAACGCCGGCGAACCCGCTCGCTCCAACTCCGACGCCCGCCTTAGCGTCGAGCAAGTCAGCTACGCCTACTCCGCCAATCCTTCGCAAGCTCCGCTCTTCACCCTCGAAGCCACCAGCTTCCAGGCCAAGCCCGGCGAAATCGTAGCTATCCTCGGCCCCAACGCCAGCGGCAAATCCACCCTCCTGAAATTAATCTCCGGCGCCCTCGCCCCTCTCTCCGGCCGTATTCTCCTCAATGGCTTTGTCATCCATTCCCTCACTCCGCGAACCCGTGCCCAGCGTATCGCCGTCGTCCAGCAGGAAAGCCGCCTGCTCTTTCCCGCCCAAGCCTGGGAATTTGTTCTCCAGGGCCGCCACGCCCACAGCCGCACCCTGCGGTTCGAATCGGACGACGACGTCATCATTGCAAAAAATGCTCTCGCCCAGGTCGGCGCCGCCGATCTCAGCGACCGCTGGATGGATCAAATCTCCGGCGGAGAAAAGCAGCGCGTCATTCTCGCACGCGCCCTGGCCCAGCAGCCGCTCCTCCTCCTGCTCGATGAACCCACTCTCCATCTGGACATCGCCGCGCAAGTCGATCTCTTGCATTCTCTGCGCCGCCTCGCCGCAGAGAATCGCTACACCGTTGTTGTCGTCACCCACGAGCTGAATCTCGCCGCGGAATATGCCGACCAGGTCGTCTTGATGCAGCGCGGTCGCTGCCTGCGCGTCGGTCCACCCGCCGCCATTTATCAGCGCGAATTGCTCGAACAGGTTTTCCAGACCCCGCTCACCGTGGCGCTCGGCTCTTCCGGCCGGCCTCACGTGACGGTTTTATCTGGAACTTAGCGTAGGGGCGAACTTTAGTTCGCCCTTCTTCTCGTCAACCCCAACCCCGCGGCCCCGCGCCGCGGACCACAATCACCGCAGACTTCGTGCTCGGGAAGACGGTTTGGTGAACTGAATGGATCCAGATCACCAAGTAAGCCGTCGCCGCCGCGCGACTGTAAGGCGGAAGTCGCTTGTCTTACAAGCGCACTTGAACCAGTTAGTTCGTAGACCACTGCAGCGATTCGCTCGTTGATCGCGGCCTATTCAGGGCCGCACCTCACAACGGCGGGCAACGTTGCGGGAAGGCCGCGAGCTGGTACTACCGCCAAGCCAGGAGACCGGCGAACTCTGCAGCCTTTGCGATCTTCATCCCTCGCAAAGGACAACCTTCAAGCTCCCGCGCGAGAGGGAGCGGAGGACAAAATGAAAACGACTTTGCTTCGAACCGCTTTTGTTTTTCTCCTGGTTTTTGCCGTAAGTACCCCCCTGCAAGCGCAAAACAATTCCAACGACGCCCATCTATCCGGAAAACTCACCGATCTTTCCGGTTACGGCGTCGGCAACGTCAAAGTCACCGCGCGATTCGAAAGCACCACAATCGCTCAAGTATGGCCCGCTGCTTCCGGCCCTGACGGCGCCTATCTCCTGGTCCTTCCCCCCGGCCGCTACCACATCCATTTCCAACATCCATCGTTCGTTCCTCGCGACTTCGTTCTCGATCTGGCCTCGGCGGAAAACCGCTCGCTCGATCTTCGCCTTGAAATTCAGCGCGTCTCCGAAAACGTCGTCGTCACCGCCAATGCCCAGCCGCTGGATCTCGAACACACTCCCGCTCCGGTCGATCTCATCGGCCGTCAGGAAATCGAGCAGCGCCAGGCCGTTTCACTTCCCGATCTTCTCTCCACGCAAACCGGCATCGCTCTCGCGCGAACCGGCACCATCGGCGGCTTTGCGACCATCTTTGTCGACGGCGGCAATTCCAGCTTTGCCAAAGTCCTCATCGACGGCACTCCCGTGAATCTCCCGGGCGGCGACTTCCTCTTTTCCAACCTCACTCTCGATAACGTCGATAAAGTCGAAATCGTTCGTGGCGCTGAAAGCGCCCTCTATGGCTCCGACGCCATGTCCGGTGTCATTCAAATCGTCAGCCACCAGGGTTCCACGCGCATTCCCGAAATCAACCTCTTGGCCGAAGGCGGCGGCTTTTCTTCCGCTCGCGGCGGCGCTCAAATTAGCGGCCTCCTCAACAAGTTCGACTACTCCGCTGCCGGCTCCTACTTCCATACCGACGGCCAGGGCATCAACGATGCCTTCTTAAATCGCAGCTTTGCCGGTAATTTCGGCTACAGCTTCTCCGATTCGAATCAACTCCGCCTCACCGTTCGCAGCACCGCCAGTTATGCCGGCACTCCTGGCCAGACTCTCTTCGCCGCTATTTTTCCGCCGGATCCCACCGCCTTCGACGATGAACGCCAGCTTTCCGGCAACCTCAGCTGGACCTTCAAGACCGGTACCCACTGGGTTCACCGTATCTCCGGCATGGAAGCGCGCTTCGTGGACACCAACGGTTTTCCCGATTTTAGTTTTTTTGAAATTGCCCAGTTCAATCGCGCCGGTTTCCTCGAACAATCTACCTATTCGTTCCGCCAGGGCGCCGTCACCGCCGGCTATCAATACGAAGTGGAAAACGCCGACCCCAACAATCTCAGCGGCCTTCACGCCCGCCGCAACAATCAAGCCGGTTTCCTCGACGCTCGCTGGGTGCCCATCTCTCGCCTCACCCTTACCGCCGGAGCCCGCGCCGAAGAAAATAAAAATTTTGGCACGCGCGTCGTTCCCCGCGTCGGCGCCATCTACGCGCTCCGCTATTCTCAAGGTTTTTGGGGAGACACCCGTGCCAGATTTTCCTACGGCCAGGGCATCGAGGAACCCACTATCTTCGAATCCTTTGACGCCGATCCTTGCAACCCCGGCAATCCGAATTTGCGCCCCGAGCGCAGCCACACCGTCAACGCCGGTATCGATCAATATTTCAGCGCAGATCGCT
>Ga0207010_1071_pt1 | contig 20151 bp, 18 predicted proteins | sample Alteio_BWMinCont_82_FD_153465 | JGI IMG/M metagenome (GOLD analysis project Ga0207010, IMG submission 153465) | Enriched cells from forest soil in Barre Woods Harvard Forest LTER site, Petersham, Massachusetts, United States -... | ecosystem: Environmental > Terrestrial > Soil > Temperate forest >...
GACTGGCAACAGGCCGATCGAATCTGTAATACCGACGCTTTTTATTTCAGCAATTCGAAGTCTGAAGTGGTTCGTCATCAATTCAGTGATCATAATGTCGTCTGAACTGAAAACTTTCCATCATGAGTAAATTTTTGGCCGCAAATGCATTCTGCGATAGTTCCATTACCAAAAACAAGTTTCTTTGCGCATCTGCACACCCATCCAGCAATTCTGCCTGGATTTCCTATCACAAGCGCGTGGTCGGGCACATCGCGGGTTACAACCGATCCCGCGCCAATCATTGCCCAACGACCCACTGAAACGGGTAAGATTGTACAGTTTGCACCGAGGCTGGCGCCGGATCTCAGCAACACCTTGGCAAATTCGGACGGCCGCTGCTTACTTCTGGGCCATCTATCGTTGGCGAACGCTGCACTCGGGCCAATAAAGACGTCGTCCTCAGCGATAAGTCCGTCCCATAGGTGCACGCCAGACTTGATTGTCACGCGATCACCCAAGCGCACACCGCCTTCGATGAAAGTATGATCGCATATGTTGCAATCCGATCCAACGACAGCACCTTTGAGGATGTGTGCAAATGCCCAGACTCGGGTTCCTGTACCCAATACTGCGCCCTCTTCGACGATGGCCTTTGGATGAAGCATTGGATCGTCCTTACGCATTTGAGAAATTCGCTTCGGCGATCGATGGAGCTCCATATTGAATCCGTCTGATGAGATCGTGGCATATTGAAGAAACGACGGCGATCTGGTATGCAGTCATTTTATGGGCCTCTGCAGAAGAATTTGCATGTGGGAGCTCAGTCGGTGCTTCGTAATCCAAAGCTGAAGATCGCCCTTGCATTCTTGGTCAGCATAAAGGTTCAAATGAGACCAAAAGCGATCGAGAGTAATTTCGCTCCGGTTCGCAGCCCCCTCTACGATCTGCCAATCGAGCACCCCCGGTGTATCTAATGCCTTAACGAGGAATCCGGAATTTCTGCATAGCAAACTTAACGATTCCGGGTTTAAAAAATTGAGGTGATGAGGAGGGAATATGCTTCGTGATTTGTCCCACATTAATTGGATATCAAAACCTTCGCCGCTCAGTGTGCTCAGTAATAGGCAACCTCCAGGCAATAGGAGGCGAAATGCCTTTGAAATCATCGATTCTGGCTTATGGAGATGTTCCAATAGTTCGAATGCAGTTAGAAGCGAAAAGCAGCCATCGCGCTCATCAAGGTCTTCGATCGTTGCTTCATCGACCTCAAGTCCTTTGCCTCGACAAATCTTTGCCATATTGGGCGAAGGCTCGATCGCGACAAGCTTTGCCCGCGGCCATAGTCTCCTGAGTTCTTCTAGGAATAACCCATATCCCGCGCCGATGTCTCCGATCATTCCGTTCGCGAGCATCGGCAAGCTTTCAGCGACATATGCGGCACGAGGACGGAATATCTTTTCTCTACGGGCTTCGGCGACAGGCTCAAAGAACTTCTCTACCCAATAACGGCTTGACGGAGAGTTCACGTAAAAGTCTTTCAATGGCTCTACCTTCGGCCTCGGATTGACGTACAGGGTGCGACATTGCCCGCAGGTACCGTACGTAAAACCAAACTTATCGAATTCAGGTCGGAATCTGCCGGTTCCGCATGCGGGGCATGCCACATTCTCCAGACTCTCGGGAGAACTGAAAAAATGGGCGGCATCAGCTCGCACCATTTCTAGATAGCGTTTATGCACCTCCGCATTTCGAATTTCCTGTTCTTTCACGGTCCGTCGGGTGGCGGCTGGTCCTATTTAGTGCCCATCTCGGCGGGATTTTTGCACCCAAGCCCCATTTTTCTTCATGGCTCGAACTCCACCTTGGCAGGCTTCGCTCAGCAGAAGCATGTCGGAACTGTATGCAATCAGTCTATAGCCTTCGGCAATCTTCTCCGCAACAAGGTCTGGGCGCTGGGGTACGACATGAAAACCAGGAATAATTGTTGGGTGCTCCTTCGCGACCCGCATTATCTCAGCTAACGCCTCCAGGATCAATGGGTGGTCAAGTTGACCTGGTACTCCAAGTGAACCCGATAGATCATACACGCCGACCAGGAAACCATCGACGCCCTTTACCTGAATAATGTCCGGAAGATTTCGGACTGCTTCGATATGTTCGATCTGAACGATAACGATGCTCTCCTCGTCCAGCCATTTTCGATATTCTTCGAAATGCGCGCCATAGCCCTGCGCTCTTGCCAGACCTACTCCGCGATAACCCGAGGGAGGATATCTGACGGCTCCGACAGCCCGTTCGGCATCTTCTATTGTCTTTACCATAGGTACAATAATTCCTCCCGCTCCTGAATCCATGACACGTTTTATTTGAACTGGGTCATTGCTCGATACCCTAACTAAGGGAACAGCGCCCATGTTAGAGATCGTCCTGATAAGGCCCTCCGCCTGTTCTAAGGACATAACGCTGTGCTCTAGATCGATCGACAGCCATTCGAAGCCGGCTGCAGCCATTATCTCGGCATTAGCCGGAGTTGCGAATTGAATCCACGAACCTATTGCAGATTCGCCCCGTACGAGCCGTGCCTTCAGTTCTCCTCCCCTAGGCAATCGATACAGGTTGGTGATTTCTTCCTTTGCCATAAAATGGACCGTTCGGCTAACCCAGAATCGCTGTTCGAAAAAGGCCCAAGCGGCTGCCGCCTGCGGATACTATCTGCCTGAATCGCTGACGTTCTCCTGGTTTCATTACCCAGTGATAAGTTACCCAAAATGTACACAATAGCGCGCAGGCCCTCATTCCGCTAGAAAGCATACCCACTCCAGATATTGAAAGCGAGACAAGCAGCGTCACAAATGTCAGGCCGAAGATGCGTCCGAGGCGGTTGAATTCGACATTTATGTGGTATAATCGGTTTGAGACAGGAAATACCAATCCTGCAAGTAGTAAAAAGGTGGCCAGTGATGCCCATGCGGCCCCGATCGCTCCGAATCGACCGATCAGAAAGTAATTTAGCGCGAGATTGAACGGCACGCATGCTGCAAACAAATATAGGTGCAGATGTGTTCGGCGGGAAAACACGATTCCGCAATCAATGATGTTGATTGACCCGTAAATTAGCTGCGCCAGCATAATGAGCGCAATCACTCCCCCGGCTCCGCTGTAGCCAGGACTGCTCGCGAATAGTGAAAGAACCTCGTGAGAGAACATTCCGAAACATGAAACAATAGTTAGTCCGACAAAAAAATAATAAGTGAGTGCGCGCTTAAAGAATTCAGGAGCGTCTGGGCTGTCCCTGTATTGCATGCGCATCGGCGCCCAAATTTGGCAAAATGGCCCGATCAAAAGTATTTGAATGCTGCCGCCCAGCTTGTAACCGAGCGAATATATACCCACTGCGGTCAGCGAGGCATACCGATCAAGCAGGAGCCGATCGGCCCAAGTTAGGGTATAATAGGCCAAGCCGGCTAACATGGTAGGCAGACCATACCTCAGTTGGAGTGAAAGCTCCGTGCCCGGCCATTCCAAATTGAGGTCGCCGCGAGTGAGCCAAAGCAGAAGCGCGCAAAGCAAGAATTGATTGCAAAGATCGCCTAGCACCGGTGCGAGAACCCCTAAATGCATGTGAAGAAGGAAATACGAAATTGACGAAACTCCTAACAGAAGGCTGATCAAATTTATCATTACAACTTGTCCGGAACGCTTTGCAAAACGCAGCAATAGGAATAGCAGATTATTTGTGAAGAGAAACGCGGACGCAGCCAGGGCGACGGACACATGCAACGAATATTTTGGGCTTCCAAAGAGCCACCTCGAGATGGTCGAACTCGCAAAGAAGCCCAGGATCAATTGCGTCCCAGCTCCGATCCCCGTAATTAGAAGGCTAGCACTGACTGCTTTCTTACGTTCCTCGGCATCCGGAAAGTCGTAGTATGAACGAGAGAGAGCCGAAGACCCGCCCAAGAAGAACAACGCGCCCGCTAGAGTACCCGAAAGCGTCAGTAATGACAGCACACCATATGTCTCAGGTTCGTAATGCTTAGTATATAGCGGTATTAGGATGAAACCAACCAGCGCCTGAACTACAGAACCGATACCGTATATAGCACTGTGCCGTGCAATTTCCTTAAATTTATCGAACATTTGAAAAGATCGGTATTGGGAGTCAAAATCGTTTGCTAATATCCCGGCTAATCAAGGCAAACTCTATGCGAAGCAGCTATTGCAGATCACGGCTTCGCCCCGTCGCTTCTAGATGCTGAAGCAACCGAGAAAACCTTAGCATCCTCAGCTTTCACCAAACTTTTTTCGGCTTTTGGGTCCCAGTAATGTTTTCAACACAGGAAGAACCGCCTTCAATCGACGCCTCCAAGTTGCAAGTTGCTTCACCCGATCAAGGTAAAACGCTCCATTTTCAACGTCCGCCTCGGCAAGAATTTTGAGTCGCGTAAGACCTTCCGCGCCCGGCGCCAGTGGAGCAGCCCTCTCCATTAAAATGCCGCTCACCAACTTGCGCAAACTTAGCTCAGGCTCATACGTGATGCCTCGACGGAGTGAACCTTCATTTGTCGACTGCTCCCGGGGCGCACCCGGAATCTCGGAAATTCTGATCGCCCCTAGCGAAAGCAAAAGCTGTATTCCTTGGCTCGCCGAGCCCTTGCTTATCTCAAGTCGGTCAACGATGTCTGTGAAGCTCAAAGAACGCGGAGAGGCAAATAGCACTCCGTAAATCTGCCCTAGAGAACGTGGAATTCCGACGGCATGCACCATCTGGTCGAAAAGCGAAACACACTCGAACTCAAACTGTGATATTGAGTTCCCGCCACGGACCAGACGCCGTGCACTCGAGTTTGGTGATACGAATTCCAAGACTCCGCATCTCAGGATATATCCCTGTTAAGTTCAAGTGAAAATGAACTACCAATTAGAGTGTCCAGACGATCGGCGCTGTGAATTCCACGACCTTAAATCGAACCGACCCTTTCAATACGGACCTCCGCCCAGAGCTCCGCAGCAGATCAATCCAAAACGTCTGGTGCAAGAGGCCGCGAGATACGTTTAGGAATTTCCAATCTGCGATATTGGTTCGGTATCGATGCTTAAGTAGCCCTCTCAATGGTAAACGTACCCGCAATCGGTTGCATTAGCCTTGCCCGGCCATCCCTGTGCGGTTTCATAGAAGTATCCCATGACACCTCACTCTTCTCCTCCTTTACCTGGCCCTTCAGGTCAAAGCAGCACGCATATCTCTGCCGATGTGGAAAACAATTACTATGATGGAGTCGATTTGCATGAACTATATTCGCGATTTGTCCGTGGGGTACCTCAGATATTGGGACTAGCTGCATTGTGCGTAGCAATCACCGCAATTATCTTTCTAGCGGCCAGCCCTATGACCCCGGCCACAACATCAATGCGAGTGAACTTTTCCTTCACTGGCTACGGAAGAGGAGAATATCCCGATCACTCCAAATTCGATCCAGACGATATTCGAGCCTCCGATGTCGTGTTCGAAGCGCTGAAACGCCAGGGATTTGATGGCAACGGAGATTTTCAAAGTGAGGTGCGCGCCGCATTGACTATAGAGGGGGTTATTCCTCCCAACGTAATTCGAGAGAGGGATCGACTTCGGGCCGCTGGACAAACTTTTTCCCCTTATATTCCGGACGAATATTTCGTCACGCTTACCTTGCCGCGTGGATTTCCACTCAGTGGGCGTCAACGCGAACTCCTCCTGAACGAGATTACTAACGTTTATAAAGAGAAGTTCCAACGCACCTATGCCGAACCGCCTCTGGCATTTGGCAACGCCTTTGAGACATTGCGAAAGGCAGACTATTATGAATACGAACTGGTGCTAACTGACGAGATTCGCAATATTACCGCGTTTCTAGAGCAGCAGTTAAACGACGATAACGACGGCAAATCGGTCGGGGCCCTAGATTCGGATCAGCAACAAATTTCCGGAAACTTTAATTCGGCGCGAACCTTTCGCTCCCGTACGACCAATTTATCCTTCCGGGATCTCCTTGAGCAGACCCATCTTTTTGCCGAAATTCAACTTAATGAGACGTTAGGGTTGATCTACCAAAATGGTCTTTCCAGCAACCGGATAGCGGATATGGAGAAAATGGATTACAATTTGCATATGCTTATGGACCAGGAGCAGAAAGAGGTAGATGAAGCAAAAGTTGTCGAAGATCTGTTGTCGAAGGCCCAGGAGCGGTCACAGGGTTACGTCTTGGAAATGAAATCTCAGGCGGAACAGCAACGCCCCGGATCGCTCGTTCTCGACCAAGGACTTATCGATTCTCTGCTGTCGAATGATTCCTACAATTTTCTCGTCCGCCGCGCACTCGACGCGGAATTGAAGGTCAAAGGAACGCAGGCCGAAAAAAGCCGTCTGCTCGAGCGCCGCAAGATCATGGAAACTTTTCTTAAGAGCACAGGCGAAGATCAATCAGCGGTAATAGTCCAAGTTCAACAGTCACTTGCCCATTTAGAGACCTCCTACAACGAGTTGATTTCCAATATCCGGAGGACCCACGCTGATTTCGCGCAGCAACAATTTGCTGACGCGATTCACATTAGTATGCAGCCTGCATCCAGCAGCATATATAGACCACTTTTCCTGGCCGCTACCGTCGGCGGGGTGATCGGCATGACGCTTGGGATTGGGCTGAGTTTGGTAGGTATTTATCTCGGATCCCCTAAGGGCGTGGTGTAATTCACTACCATCCCTTTGCCAAATCGACAATACAAAGAATCCGCTGAGTTAAGGGCTCAAATGTATCCCTTGCGGCCTAGGTAGGGTCTATTGTTTGATGCAGGTATGTTTGTACTGGCGCCGGGCCGGCGTGTCGGCGCAAATGAATCGGTTCACATAGGCCGAGCGAAATGTCCATGAAGGCAGAAAGAATTTCACGGTTGATCCGATTCAGTTGGCTAACGGCCCTGAACGTGGGGTTCATAATCCTGTGTCTACGGTTCATAGGCGCAGCAATGAAAGCAATTCAGCCTGAGAGGTTATCTACACTGATATTGCTCCTTTGTTCCTTTGCTCTAGGATGTTGGTCCCCTCTCCCAGCGCTCTTCGCATTTACCGTTTCGATACCCATCCTGAACGAACTCGGGCACATGGACGTGGCGGATAATGCGGCTCCCTTGGGCCTCGTTTATTCGGGAATTTATCTTGGAGTGCTATTACATCAGATTGGAGCGCGACTATCTGTTCAACGAATAGTGCTAAGTAATGAACATTCTCGCGCGGCTCCGTGCTCCGATGGCTCAGGTACTCCATTTATCACCTTCGCAAGTGACATATTCACTACAGCGATTCTGCTCTCACTTGGTATTCAAATATATCAACATTCCAGTCAACACACGTTCTGGGTGGCATGGTGTGAAAAGCCGACATTGGACTACAGCGATCCATTCTATTTTCTGACCTCCGCATTCGTCTGGCTGCAAGGTCTCTTTTATTTTAGGATGCTAAGCGCTACCCATCAATCCGACGGAATAGTACACGACAATCGAGCTGTTCTACCGAAACGATCTCTCGCTCTTTCAAGTCCCTTGTTACAGTTGATTCCGTCACTGTTCGTCATTTTCGGCATAGCAATTTGCATCTTTTATTTGATCCAGCGCGTCTACAATTTTCCCAACAGAGAGGCCACGGGAATGCCGTGTGCTCCGTTCGAGGATGTGCACTCGTTTGGAAGCATAACGGTAGCCCTCCTGGTATATTGGGTTGCGTCGTTGCACCGATGCTCGTGGGGGAAAATGGCGTCCCATTTGATTTGGACCGTTATCTCCTTTGCTCTAGTTATCGCATCTTGGTCGAGATCTGCGTGGCTGGCAGGTGCTGTAGTCTTATTGTTAATAGTTTCGATACGCCTCCCCATGAAATGGACCCTCGGATTCGTGGTGGGTGCAATACTTGTCGTGGCTGTCGTTAATATTAATGCCGACAATATTTCATGGAATCAGAATCTTTATCTCCGCCGGCTGATTTCCCTCCTGAGACTGGAGGCTCCCGGCAATAAGTCTCCGGAGCGGCTTAATCTCTATTATAAAGCTATCGGGATGATCCGGGCCCGGCCATTTGTTGGGTACGGGATTGGTTCGTCTTACTTGACTACGGTCGATTTTGCTAAAGCTAACGACCCTGAGGCAACGACTCCCAATTTTACCCACAATTTCCTCCTTCAGATAGCGGCCGAATTGGGGCTGCCGATAACGTTCCTTTTTTGCACGCTCATTATTTTCGCGCTTTGGCGCGGGTTGTGTTTTTCGCGAAGCGATTGGGTGCTTGACCGAATGCCAATCGCGCTGGCCTTGACGGCCTATTTGCTCACACAAATGACCGCTAATGCACTGAACATCTATCTAAGTAATCAATTTTTCTTTTGGCTCCTGATAGCTGCATTGCTCCCGAAAAAGTACATTGCAAATCTCATGGGCCCGATGACATCGCATAACTAGTGAACACGACCTCGCAAGAAATGGGTGCCTTCCGGGTGCAGTGCGCATTCACTTAATATTCGCGATTACTCGCTGGTCTAGTCGTTGAGGAACCGAAGATAAGTTATTAACTTTCTCGTCCGTCGCGAAAAGTTAGAAGAGAGAGTAAATGAACGGTGCCACACCGGACCCCCCAATGACTGCTAACGCACCGATCAACACTAACATCACGACAATCGGCGCCAGCCACCATTTCTTATTCAGCACAAGAAACGTCCAGAATTCGGTGATGGGACCTTTCTGTTTACCGTCACTGAGTTTGCCAAAACTCTTTTCGTCCTTCGCTTCCATGGTTCTTCCGAGATGCCGTAGATGCCTGAATTTTAAGGCCAAGGAGCTTCTAGTTCCCTTCGAATATGATAACGCCTTGTCTGAGTGCATGTGCTAATGGCGGAAGCCCAATGTTCAGGATAAGGTGTGCAACACAAATTGGTGAAATCTGACAAACTGCAAGTAGAAATCGTTTCGCATTCGCTACGCCGCCGCAAATGTTAAAGCGTAAACCCATTTGCAATCCGATCGAGCATCTCACCTAGAATAAATAGCCAAGTAATGATTTCCAAAGCTCGAATTAAATTTCTGGTTTTCTCTATTATTCCGGCGACGGCACTTCTGGCCGTTTTCGAACTCGCCTCCTATTTCTATTACAGGCACCGCGTACTCGACGATTTTATGCCGATCGACGTAAGCGATTCCTTTCATAACATTCCGGATCTTTTTGAACGACGGCACACTGACCAAGGCGATCTGCTATTTTCACGGTATTTTCCAACCCGGTATTATGTCAGTGAGCGGGACTACCGTGGAAAGACAATGTCGGCAACGAAGGGGAAAAGGATCTTTCGCATATTCTCGTTTGGCGGTTCATCCACTGCGGGCTCCCCCTGGGGTTATGAAGCATCCTTCAGTCGTTTCCTCGAGGACGAGCTTAATGCTCTGAAACGTGCTGACACCACCGTCGAGGTGGTGAATTTTGGAGGATCGGGATACGGGAGCACGCGCGCCCTCGGCCTCGTCAAGGCGTCAATTCAGTACAAACCAGATCTGCTCGTGATTTATGCGGGGCACAACGAGATGTGGGATAACTATGTTTATCTCGACATCGCTAACGCCAACTTGAAGGTGCGCCTGCGAACTTACGGTGACCATCTGTATTCGGTTCGTGTTGCGCGTTTCTTACTAGAGCGAACTCTCGCGAAGCCGCCAGAGCGAGTGGATCTCTTGAGCGAGAATTCCATGTATATTCCACCTCTGCTCAAAGACAAAAAAGGCTTTAAGGCGCCAGAGAGACAATATTTGACCGCGCAATTTGGGCAAAACATGCGAGCAATCATTGCTGCGGCCCGAGCGGCGAACGTCCAAGTGCTCTTGGTGAGTGAGCCTTCGAACTTCTCTTACGAACCATCGTGGTTTCCGGGCGAACATGATCAGGTGCAGGAGCAATGGACGACCGAACTTCGCAAACAATTCGATAACCATAATCTTACGGCAGCTCGATCTCTTGCGAATAAGATAGTAGAGATGAATCCCGAGAATCCAATCGCTCATTTCTACCTCGGCTTACTGGACAGGTTGTCAGAATCCCCTAAAACCGCGCGTGAGCATTTTCTGGAAGCGATCGACTTCGACGAAAGGCCTGAACGTTATACACGGCCATATCGCGCGATTCAAATAGGGCTAGAGGATCAGCAAGCGGGCGTTTATTTCATCGACGCATGGAAGGCAGCCGCTAAATTTTTAGACGATGGTATCGTCGACGGACGTCTGATAGTGGATAAAATGCACCCCATCGTCGAGTGTAACAAGATGATTGCCGAGACCATTGAGGATGATTTTTTTGTGCGACACCACGTTCGCGCCGATCTATTCGACTATGACAAGGTCGACCCTAAGCGCATCTGGAACGATAATATTAGTCCGGAACTTTACCTGAAGATATGCGAGCGGTATTTCAAAATTTCCGACCCAGCACTTTGCGTTCCCGAGATGTTCAAAAAGTATTCAACAATGCCCGAAGGATCGGCCGAAAAGGGAATTTACCAAAACTGCTGGGAGTACCTGCTCTATTACGGTTTGTTGACGCATGACAGAATATGGCTGGATGAAAGCGCAAGCATCTACAAGGCTCGCTCACTTGCGGGAGTTAGATTACAGTCGTGGGCTGCAACCGACGCCGCTCATTGATTTGTGTGGCTAATCAAAGGACCGCAATCCTCTACCCTTGCCGAGGCTCTCCCGAGGCATTGATGCCTCAAGCATAAGTGCCAGCGATGGGCCGATCTAGCGAGATGGGTCGACCCCGGGCTTAGCTCACGCCAAGAAAATAACTTTATTCGTGAGTGTAAGTTGGTCTCGAATAATCGCGATGATTTCCTGCTTAAAGGCTTTCGAACCAACAACAATGGTTTCAACATTAGCCCCAATCTGCATCGGGGATAAAATTTCGCGCCCCGCCAAACGACGACCTTGGACTCCAGGATCTGAATCGACGAAAGCGACGATATTCGCTTCCGGCAACCGTGTCGAAGATAGTAGGCGGCGTGTTAGAGTTCCAGCACCCCAAATCAATATCGGCTCCTGGCTTGCGACTAGACAATCGACAACCGCTATCAATTTTTCGTCCCCTTTTCTACAGAGTTCCAAATATCGTTTGAGAGAACTTTCGGTCTGATAATCGTAGGCGACCGCGAACTCTGAGTTCCCTGTGCTAGATTGTCGCGAGGGAAACTTGGGTTCCGGCAGGTCGGCAGTTACTAGAGAAGAATAAATACCGCTCACCACGGAATCTGTTATTCCTTCGCGCCATTCTATCATCCAATGCCAAGTGCGCCGCGGAGCTAGTCCAGAAGTTGCGATTAATCGACTCAGCGACTGTTCTGAGAAGAAATTAATGTGCTCAACGCTGAACTGCTGGTAAGGTGCGTTAACACAGTCGGCAAATGTAGTTACGTCTGGCTGAGCGCAATAAAGTAGACCATCATCCCTCAGCAAATTTGCGATTGTGCGCATCGCCGGTTGTACGTTGCGAAGATGCTCGAGTACGCCGACAACCAGAACGAGATCGAAGCGCTCTTGCCAACCGGGCATTTGTGCAAGGGTTGTTGAACGCACCTCGACGCCGTGCAAACGCCGCGCAGCCTTGGCGCATGCTGGAGAGGGATCTAGCCCCAAGAGATTTTCAAATCCGCGTTTTTTGAAAACAGAAAGAAGGCCGCCCGTAGCACAGCCAACATCAAGTACTCGAGCTGAACCGGATTTCAGCAATGGAATGACCTGGTCGGCTATAGCTTCAAATCGCTTGAAGTCATATGGCGACTCTTCGCCCCCACTTTGGGAGTATTCGTACTTCGACTGTTTCGCATAATAGCGATCTAAGCTAGGTTGACTCGGAATGCCGTCGGCAAACCCGGCTCCGCACTTCTTACAGACGACCACATCGTAGCCGTTGCCTAAAGGACCATCGAAGAAATGCTGTCGGTGAAGAACACGTCGTGGGCCAACCGACCCGCAAACCGGACAGTCACGTTTCATCGCAATCTTTCGGGCGGCACCGCGTAGGTCACAACCTCGAAGCCGTCGTTTTGATGAGAGCGAAGGAATAACCGATGGTCCGGCAGAGCCTTGCGAAGGAAAAGTGGAATCCTCCATAGATCGTCGGGACCATGGTAAACACAGACGGCAACTATCGGGCCCGTTCGAGCGAGAAGCTTGTAGGCGCCTCGAAGAGCCGCTTGTTCAGCACCCTCAATATCGATTTTGATAAATGTCGGCCGCTGCCCCTCCAAGAGACGATCGAGCGTCTCTATCCGCACCTCGATGCCACCGGAGGCGATGAGTGTGGAAGCGACTCCCCGATCCGCCGAAAATCTGCCGTTAGACGCCGCATCACCCAATGCGCATTCAATGACAGTTACGCGAGAATCGTCGCTTAGGCGCAGGCGGGAGGCGTTTGAGGGATCCGGCTCGATCGCCCACGCCTTTGTGAAGTTCGAACCAATACTACGCAACGTGTCGCCATCGAATGCTCCGCAATCCACAAATACTTCGTCCGACCGTAGTCTAATAAGGTCTTTGGGAAAGTACTGATCCGGCGAAGGCGAGATGAGGGCCGAAAAATCGCCGCGAAGGCGCCAGAGTAGCTGTGCATTGAATAAATCTCGCGATTCCGTATCACCCCAACAGTCTGCCGTCCTTCCGATTTCAGAAGCCGAAGACAGAATGACCGAAGGCAAATCCGCTCCGTAATGTGGCAATAGATCCGATGAATATCTCCAAGCGACGGGAAGGAATGTCATAACCTTCCGGCAACCCAGGTCGGCTAGAAAACGCATGCGGGATGACATGCCCGCATCTCCGGTTCCTCGAAAAATTGTGATGATGAATTTCGCCGTCTCTCCGTATTGCTTCGCTCCATCTGCCGGGGACATGACGCGAAGGCCATCAATTTGTCGCCCTTGCAGATCCGGATTGTTGTCGATAAATCCCAACGGCTCTATCCCGTTTAGCCTGAGTGTACGAAGCACTTTTCGGCCGAGCCTTCCCGCACCAAAGAGCACCCACTTGTCCTCGGGTTGAGGCGAAAAGGCAGACTTTTCCCTTAGACGCGCGCCAGAAACCGACTCAGACAATGGCGGCACCAAGTTCATAGCCGAGAATCCGATTGCCTAAGGACGGGACTGCAACCGCTTGATCTCTTCCATGGCATTTGCGTAGGTGCGGTCAAGTTGGAGAATATCTCTTTCTGCGCTTTTTAGCGCCCGCTGGTTTCTCAAAAGTTCGGCGTTCAAGACGTCAATCTGATCGCGATATCTCGCGATCTCGGCGCGTTCCGTCGCCTCAGAGTTAACGATCGCCTCCGGATCACCCCTTCTGTAGAAGTAGGATACGGCGATAACGGATAATATGGAGATCATCCATAGGACGTACCCTACTTTTATCTTGGCCTGCAGGCTTTTCAACTCAGCGCTAGATTTCATGTTCGATTCCATTTTCGGGCGCCAAGAACGTTGGCGTCAGTTTTTCTACATACAGCCTGCCAATGATCTTTCTCCCAAGCGCTATCCCCGGCATTTCGATCAGGTTGTAGGTAATGGCTGCTATCGACAACGAGCCAAAAAGAAAGACTGAAAAATTGACTGTCAATCCAACCCAGGTCCCGTAAAGAGTCAGTGACGACCTATGTTCGAGCCAGTCCAAAGCCGCACTCGCGGCCTCACGGAGATAGGGATGAATCAGATAGATGCTGAATGACAGCCTCCCGATGAGTGCTGTCACGGGATTGACCAGAATCCGCCAAGGGTGGAGAGAAAGTGCCAATATCAGAAAGACGAAACTCAGCGAATTTATGTATAATCTATAGTTGGTAGGAGGAAAACTGGCGCAGGTAATAAACATCGCGAGACCCAGCAGGCAGAGACTGGCCGTTTTCCCTGATCTGGCACTCTGAAGACCCAAATCCCTCCAGACGAAGAATCCGACGAAGCCGAAGGTGAAGACAGGAAACTCGACTGGAAACCAGGTGAAGTGGAGGTATTCGGACGGTAAGGCAGCGAGCGGATGTAAATTTATGCGGTAGCATACAATAAAACAGGCCAGCGTGCTTACCGACGCTAAGGCAAGCGCCCGTCCGAGATCCGTTATGAATAGGGCCATGATTGGAAATACCGCGTAGAATATAGCCTCCACCGCCACGGACCAACCGGCGGGAGCGATCGTGTTAATTGTTGAAGGGTGAAGGCCGAAGAGAAACGTAAATCCGGAGGCGTACGCCGCCAATGAAAGGGGCGGATTTCTCGCGATTAGCACTACCCAGATGTAGTTGGCGATGATACTTAGGTAAAAGAGGGGTGCGATGCGAAAAAAACGTCGAATGAAAAAGCAGCGATTCGAAATCTCCCTCCTCTCGTAATGAGAATAGAGAAGCGAAAATGCGCTGATTTGGTAAAAAAGTTGAACCCCTCTTTGACCAAGGTCTGCCAGCTCCAACTTGTGCCCATAAAGTTCAGCCAAGCCTCCGCTATGAATCAACAGGACGAGCAGGATAGCAAATCCCCGCAAGGAATCTAGAAACTGCAGTTTTTTGAGATTATTCACTCATGATCTCTTCAAACTCTTCGCGATCAAGGAAGGGCCACATGTCTTCCATGGGCTTAGAAACTATGGATCCGTCTGGACGAATTTCGGCGATCGCACGAGGCGACGTCGTTTCATCCACCGAGGTCTTTACCACGCAGACCACTGGACCGGGCATTTCCAATACTTCCGCCAACGTCTCTCTAAGTTTGCTGTGGTCATCCACATAACGAGCCGGAATGCCATAAGCTTCAGCCACTCGTCCTGTGTCGGGCATTGTCAATCCGCTGCCCGACTCCCCGGCCACGATCCGGCCCTGAAAATGCGATCGCTGCATGGAGACGATAGATCTGTAGCCCCCGTTATCGAGGACAAAGTACTTTGCCGAAAGTTGCAGGCGTCGAACGGTTTCGAGTTCCTGAATATTGAGCTGAAACCCGCCTTCGCCATTAACGTTGACGACTCGCCGGCCCCTCATCGCCAGGGCGGCTCCTATGGTTCCCGGCAGGCCGGTTCCCATGGAGCCGAGCCCTGGGGCGTTGAGTATGCGCTGTCCTTCCTTCACCCTGAACGCCTGGTAGAATATATCGCTGCATGGGCCGGAGCTACCAGGTACGATAACGTCCTTCGAGCCCAATAGGTCGGAAAGCACGTCCATGAAGAAGTAGGTACTGACTGTGCCCGGCGGCCGCTGGTGGTATTCGAGCCGTACGACGGGAAAGCGCTGCACCCAACCGCGACACATATTGCGCCAATGGGACGCATCTGGCACGGACAACTTAGCCAAAGCAGATAACAAGTGCGGCAGGAAGCTTCCCAGCTCGGCGCAAACAGTCAGGTTCATCGCAGACTTGAACTTGGCAAGTTCGGCAGGATCGACGTCCACAACGGCTTTGAAGGCGCGTGGCGAGAAGTTGCCGTAATTGAATGCAACCGAGGGCAAATCTAGCCGCGCTCCCAAAACAAGGATCCAGTCAGCCTTCTGCTGCGCAAAATTTGCGGCCCGCTGTCCGATGCCTCCAGGTCGGCCGATATAGCTGGGATGATTCTCCGGAAGAAAATCCGCCGCCTTCCAGCTCAGGAGGACGGGAATTCCCAGTCGGTCCACCAGCTCCCGAAACTCTTTGAGCATGCCGGCGGTGCGAACACCATTTCCGGCATAGATGACCGGCCGCCGGGCGCGGCGCAACGCCTCAAGGATCTGCTCCACTAACGGGCTTATGTCGACCTGAGTATTCTTCGGCGGACTAAATCCACGCAACTGAGCCGGATCCACCTGCGAAGATTGAACATCGAGAGGGATATCAATCCAAACAGGACCCTTTCGCCCCAAGGTCGCCTGCCACCACGCCTGCTCCAAGTGATAGCGTATGTCGGTGGGTTCAAGGACGATAGCTGCATATTTTGTGATCGATCTGACCATCGTCACTATATCCACCTCCTGTTGGCCCATCGAGCGCACCGGAAGTGGTTGTCTGGAGATGAGGTCTGCGCGCTTCGCCTGCCCCGAAATGAAAATACAGGGCGACGACTCGATCCAGGCGCACGCCACACCGGTGACCGCGTTGGTGCCGCCGGGACCCGCGGTCACTAGAGCACATGCCGCACCTTCGGTGCATTCGCCGTATGCCTCAGCCGCAAATGCACAGCCCTGCTCATGCAAACAGCAAACATAACTGAGCTCCGGTCGTCGTCCGACTGAGTCGACCAAATGCATGCTACCGCCTCCCGGCAGCAGAAAAACATGCTTAAGGCCGCGCTGAACTAGGAAATCGGCGACGTAGTCAGAAAGCTTCATTGATTTGCGCTCGCCTCCGCTTTCTTCAGGTTTTCGAGCGCGGATTCGGTCCGGCTCAAAGCATCTAAATTGTCCTGAAGGATTTGCTTGGCTTCGATCAGAAGGCCTTTGTGCACCTCGATCGCCTTTGTTATATTTCCAATCTCAGAAGAATGGTCCCGGAAGTTTGAATTGAGGATTGCAAGAGAGATCGCAAATGAGAGCCAAGCACAGGCGACTGCCCTGTCGCGCTTATGCCGAAGCTCTTTAAAATTCTCGACTTCAGGCACGTGTGTTCACTTGTGTTGCTGGAGTGCGCTTATTTCGCCCTGGGTTCTGATGATCGCAGCTTGCGTATCGCGTATTTGACGCTGGACCCGGACGATTGTGCCTTGTAGGTCGACAAGCTCCGCGTTAGCGGCTGTTATCTCGCGGTTTCGCCTCACCACCCCCGGCAATACAGCTCCAAACGCTGAAGCGACCATAAGGATTGCCGCGACCACCGCGCGATTGCGCTGAGAAGCAATTATTGTCGGAGACTCGCGGTCGGGAATCATGCGTCAATCAATCCAATTCGTGACGTAGGTCTTCCTGTCGAGATTCCCCGTAATTGCCGGATCGGAGTAATAGGAATCGTCTTGTGAATAAGCTGAGGAAATTTCCTCGATTACGGCTCCAGTCGCGCTCGAAAACTCGTGGCGCACCCCTCGCGGAATGATCACGACGTCATTGAGCACGCACCGGCGATGCTGGCCATCTAGGACCAAGTCGATCTCCCCGTAGAGCATGTGGTAGGTCTCATCCTTCTGCTTGTGCCATTGCTCCGGATGGCGCTGGCCGGGGAGGATGAGAATCACACGCTTGCAATACTCACGGTTGATCACGGTTATTGTTGTGGAACCGCACTCGCGGAAACGCTCCAAACCGTAGTGATAGGAGACTTCGAGGTGAAGTTGAGCGGGAACGATTGCACGGGAGTTCCGTAGTAATGTTGTCACGTCCTTCACGATGCCATGCAAAAGGCTACGGGTGTCATTCGAAGTCACACCCGAATATAAAATTGCCTCGCCTTGGGCGTAAGCGCGAGTCGCACGAAACTCGGTGTACTTTGAAAGATCGTTTGCCGCGATTTGCCCTTCTTGGCCCGGAATCGAAAGAAAAATGTCTGCCAGACCTATAATTTCACCGGTCTCAATTGGACGGCGAGCAAATGCAGCCCGTCGGAGCTCGTTGAGAGTATTTTTTTCGTTGAGCGAAAAATCATGACGCCGATTTTCAACTCCTGCCATTGAAGTGGCAGACCGCGCAGCCTCCAACCAACGCCGCACTTGTTCGGGGTTAGCCGAATAGGCATTTAGGCCATACTGTTGCGTGGGAACTCCTACATGCTTTTCAAAGAGCGTGGCCCCCTTCGCAACTGCCATCTTCACCGCGTCATACTGCCCCGGCGCCTCGTGCGTCGAATAGCCAATGTCGACATTCGAATAACGATGCTTTAGGAGGTCGATCTGGTTCAGTTGAAGGTTTTCATCGGCGGTCGGGTATTCGCCGACACAGTGCATTATGGCGGTTAACTTCTTCCGGTGGAGGTAGAAGCTAACCACACGGTCGATTTCATCGAATGTTTCCCCGGCGGTCGAAACGATCACGGGCAACTCTGTCTGTGCGATCTTTTCTGCCAGTGGCCAGTCAGTCAGATAGCAACTAGGGACTTTCAAGTAGTCGAAACCGTGTTCCACAATCTTCTCCACTGAGGTTTCATCCCATGGTGTGCAAATTGCCAAAAATCCTGCGTCTACTATCGAGTCCTTCAATCTCCTGTAGTCCTCCCAGTTTAACGCCGTTTCCGAAAAACGCCTTACAAACTTAAGGTCCATCCGGTTCCGATAATCCCGATGAATGAACTCGGGCAAATGCCGATATTGTAGCTTGATTGCGAAGCGAAAATCGAGGCCGGCGCAGGTCGCCTTCATTTCGGCAATAATACGCCGCCCATGGGCAACGTCGCCCATGTGGTTGTTAGCCATCTCAAAAATAAAGAGGTACTTCGAAGACAAGCGTTGTAGCGTAAAAGCTTCTATAGGTTTGTCACGCTCATGCTATGAGCGGCGCGTTCTTCACAGCTTCCCCTCGGACCATCTAACGGTGCGGCGGATGGCCTCCTCTAGGTCCACTCGTTCAGACAAACCGAGTTCGGAGCGGGCCCTTTCTGTTGAAGGGACGTAACGGTGTATGCGTGGACTATCTGGTAGTGGAGTTAGAATGCAAATATTAGAGCGCGGCGAGATCTGACGTCGAACGGACTCAGCAGTTTCGCGGATTGAAACCGCCTTTTCTGATCCGACATTGTAAATTCGCCCTGCAGCACCACGAACAAGTATTGTCCAGAGCCAAGATGCAAGATCGCTGGCATAGAGATAGGAACGTATTGGTGTGCCATCGCCTTTCACAATGATGTCCCGGCCGGCAAGGGCATCACCCAAGAAATTTCCAAGCGCAAATTTTCCATCAACGGGGAGTCCTGGACCTGAGAATGCAAAACAGCGGGCGATGAGAATTTCCATGCCTCCGCCCTTTCCACATTCGGCACATAATTTCTCGGCAGCAAGCTTTGCGCTACCGGAGATCGCATAGGCGGATTTCCAGTCGGAGGCATCTGCCGCAAATACGGAATTCTCTGACATGTGGGTTACATCAGGTGGCTGCGGACCGTAAATAGACCCAGAGCTAGTGAACAGAAAGCGCCTCGCTCCTACATCCTTAGAAAACTTCAGGGCTTGCCTTGTACTGCCGACGATCACTTCGATTGCGGAAGCAGGGTCAGCTAACGTCTTATCGTTGTCGGACTCGGTCGTGAGGTGGATAACCATATCGAATGTCAGCTCCTTGGGCGAACATCCTAGTTTCCCCGCCACGGTCTCGACTGAGAAATCAACTGCTGAGCCCTCCACCCACCTAACGTTGCTCAACGAAAACACTTGCGGCGCCCGAAGTGCAAAGGCGCCGGGATTACGCGAAAGCACAGTTGCCTGGCAATTGAGGTGAAGTTCCTGATTCGCCGCAGCCAGGCTTTCCAAGAGCCAGAGGCCAAAGAATCCAGTCCCGCCGGTGATAAAAAGACGCTTACCTCGCATCATCGGCCAAATATCCTTACTCGTGTGAAGGATTTCAGCTAGATCGCTACTAAGTAAAGCTCTTGTTATCTTTTCCATAATGATTCATCGGGCCACATACATCGGATGAACTGCATAGATTCGCATATGATAGACAACAGGTTCTCCATCGCAATACCTGTCATCTCGTAGAAGCTACGAAAAACATGGCCCACGCGATCCTCGAGAATCTAAGTCTGCCCACAGGACCTAAACAAGCCTGTGTTGCGAAACATTACCAATTTAGCGCAAAAACCTCAAATCCTCGAAAGGATTTGGAGTTATTCGATCGAGCAATTCGATAGCAATACCGATCTGCTGTCGGCCGCATCGCTAACTCGGGAGATTCATTCAAACATTCTGAGGTATGCATTTTCGCTTCCTCATGTGTCGCTAGCTATTCTCTTTCCCCACTTATAGTTTTAACTCACACACAATTTCTCATACTTTCAATTGCCACCGCATTCCAAATCTCTGTTCGCCACGTCGACGGCTCACCTCTTGATTTCCTTACACTTCGGTACCAGTAGCTCGCTTTTCGATCGGAAAGTCAGCGGGAAAGTTTCCTGAGCCATGAAGAGAATTCCGGAATTGGACGGTCTCCGTGGTTTCGCGATCATAACAGTGCTTCTGTATCATTTATCACTT
>Ga0207010_1073_pt1 | contig 19530 bp, 22 predicted proteins | sample Alteio_BWMinCont_82_FD_153465 | JGI IMG/M metagenome (GOLD analysis project Ga0207010, IMG submission 153465) | Enriched cells from forest soil in Barre Woods Harvard Forest LTER site, Petersham, Massachusetts, United States -... | ecosystem: Environmental > Terrestrial > Soil > Temperate forest >...
TGTGTTAAAAAAATGCGATACTGGGATACTGCGAGAGGCTTTTGCATCTTCTGTTTCTTTGTACCGTTGCGTCGAAATCTGGCAATGCTTTGTTGCAAATAATTTTTAAGATGGCTACCTTCTCATAAAAAGGGGTTGCTATGCTAATTTTGATGTTGTTTGCGTTCCTGGCCGGGTTCGCCACTGTCATATCACCGTGCGTCTTGCCTGTTCTGCCTGCCATATTATCTGTCAGCGCCGGTAGGGGAAGGCTACGTCCTTATGGTGTTATCATCGGTTTGATCATCAGCTTTGTCTTCTTTACTTTGGCATTAACAACTTTGGTCCGTTCGTTTGGTTTATCGGGCAATGTGTTGCGTTATGTGGCCATCCTTATCATCGGCTTCTTTGGTTTGATCATGGTATTGCCGACTTTTAGCGAACTTTTTGCACGTGCAACGCAAAGGGTTGCGCAACTAGGAGAAGATTTTCAAAGTAAAACAAGGCCTGAGGGGGCTGGGTTCTGGAGCGGATTGTTTCTTGGAACGGCTTTAGGGCTCATCTGGACTCCATGTGCCGGACCCATTCTAGCAGCAATTACGGCGTTGGTAGCAACGCAAAAAGTCTCGTTTGCAGTTGTGCTGCTGACATTGTCTTATAGTATCGGATCTGCTGTTCCGCTGCTTGCGATCACATTAGCAGGAAAAAAAGCGCTGACATCGTTTCCATTCTTTGTTAGTCATGGTGAGGGGATTCGCCAAGGCTTTGGAGTCGTTATGATCCTAACGGCGGTGGCCATTGCGTTTAATCTGGACGTCGCCTTCCAGCAAAAAGTGTTGGACGTCCTGCCTAATCTGCAAATTGAGAACAATGCCTACGTCGAAAACCGCTTAAAAAGTTTGCGGCCAGCCAATCCGAATTTTCCATCGCCTGGTCCTGGCCCTTTTGGAGAAGATTCCGTAGCTGCTGTGACAGATCAACAGCTACCTATGTATGCAGCTGCACCAAACTTTGTTGGCATCACCGACTGGATCAATTCGCCTCCGTTGACGATGGAGCAATTGAAGGGAAAAGTGATCTTGGTAGACTTTTGGACATATAGCTGCATCAACTGTATCAGGACGCTCCCTTTTTTGAAAAATTGGTATTCAAAGTACAATAAAGATGGCTTTGTTGTCATTGGAATCCATACTCCAGAATTCGAATTCGAAAAGGATCTCGGCAATGTCAAAGATGCGGTGAAGCGTTTTGAAATCACTTATCCAGTGGCTCTGGACAACAACTACGGCACTTGGGAGGCATATAGCAATTCATATTGGCCTGCCCATTACCTCATAGATCAAAATGGGATCATCAGACAGTTTCACTTTGGCGAAGGAGGTGACCTCGAAACTGAAAATGGAATACGGTCGCTACTCGGTTTGTCCATGATGAAAGAACCATCGATGAAAACGGAGATAGTTACAGCTGTTGCTGAGACCCCAGAAACCTATCTCGGAAATAAGCGTGGGAATTCATATACTTCTGAAAATAAAATCAAGTCCAATACCACGGTTCGCTATACCTACAAAGAAGCTCTCGGCACGGACAAAGTGGGACTGAAAGGGGAGTGGGAAGTCAAAGATGAATATATCATTTCCCAGTCTAATGAATCTACCCTGACACTCAACTTTATGGCCAATCGTGTTTATCTTGTCCTAGGGGGAGCGAGTTCCTTGCCTGTCACTGTCGAGCTGGATGATAAACCTGTCACACTCCAAAACAAGACAGCAGACATGAATCAAAAAGGAGAAATCTATGTTAAAGAGCCACGCAAATATGACATCATCGACATGAAAGGAGCTGGCGGCCGCCATGTAGTGACGCTGCATGTACCCAAAGGGATCCAGGTGTACGCCTTCACCTTCGGCATGGAAAAATGAGAATGCGTGGTATATAACCCTCGCTCAAATTTAATCGCAAAGGCGCAAAGAACGCAAAGGAGTCTCGTAGTACCTCAACATACTACCAATGAACAAAAAAGAATATTATTTTATTTTTTTTATTTGTATTCTTTGTGTTCCTGCGAGATTCCTTTGCGTTCTTTGCGCCTTTGCGTTGAAATTATCGACAGAACTTAGCCTACACAAACCTTTGCATTGAAATTTTAGGCAGAATATTGCCAGTCATCTTTCAGGATAGGGATGCAGTGGCTAAGGAATGCGGCGCCGTCTTGATAAGTTGTGGTTAGCATCTGCTGTCGCTTGGACTGCAAGGTCTCCGAGGCCTTGAAAAGACAGGTAAAGACCGACTTCAGCTTGTTTATCTGATTGCGCTCAGGAAGATGGATGATCCCTTGATAGAAAGTCATGATAAAATGATGGAATTGCTCCCACTTAGGCTCATACTTGATCCCGGAGAAGTGCGCCTTGATTTGATGGAAGATGAAAGGATTGGCAACGCTTCCTCGGCCGATCATCAATGCATCACACTGGGTCTGTTTCAACATCCTTAAGGCATCGTCCACATTCAAAATATCGCCATTGCCTACCAAAGGAATTTTAAGGAGGCTTTTGGCTGCTGCGATATACTCCCATTTAGCCGGCGGTCCATACCCGTCTACTTTGGTACGTGGATGGAGCGTGAGAAACTTGATGCCGCTTTCCTGTGCGGCCAGGATATTTTCCTTGAAGAGAGATGTGTCTTCGAATCCGGAACGCAGCTTGGCTGTGACGGGAATAGTGACAGCATCGACCATGGCTTTGGCAACTTTATGGAGGAGCTCGGGATCTTTCAATAGACTAGAGCCAGCCCCGCGGCCAGTAACGGTATTTGAAGGACAGCCGCAGTTGAGATCGATCCTGGGCGCCCCTCTTTCGGCGACAGCCTGAGCCATTTCTGCCATCAACACCGGATCAGATCCCATCAGCTGCGCTGCCTGTGGAATAGGGTAGGTGTCTTCAGGATTATACTTCTTGGCGAGGCTGGGAACATGAGCATTCATTGGCACGCGCAAGAATTCGGTGCATGCCTGATCGAATCCACCAATCGTTGCCATCGCTTTCCGGAAGACGACATCGCCCAGCCCCTCCATCGGAGCTAGTAGCAATGTGGGGCAATTATCTTTATTTCTTGGTAGTATACTCATAGTTAAATTCGGAATTAATTACCTGAGTCCGTTCTTGATGAGTCCATCCCAATACCGTTTCATAGTAGGGCTAAGATAGTGTCTGATACTAGAATAGTCGGGACCTCTTGTTGGATATTCAGTATCTATAAAGGCTAAATCGCCTTTTGTGGTGAAGCAGATGTTATCTGGCCTGTAGCTCGATCCTTTAGCACGGGTGATGATATAATAGAGTTCTTGCAACATTTCTTTAGTCACTACTGTTTTCCATTTTTCTACGTTCTCATTATAATCGATGAGGTCCATATCTTGTGCGAGCAATACAGCCAGATGAAATTTGTGTTTTTCATCTTGGGGAGGTAAATTCTTGTCTGGAAGAGGATAGATCCACTTATCTGCAACCCTAAAGTATTTAAAATCATGCTTTTTAATGATTGCTCTGATTTTAGAAGCTCCTACACATCTTTTGATAAGCCAGTTCCAGCTTTCTGTATACTGTTTCAATCGCTTTTCAGTATCCATATAGACTTTAACAACATAACCGTTAAGCTCAGAATGCTTCGCTACATAGACATACGAGCGAGGTCTCTTACTAATGATATCAAATCCTGCCGCAACGAACTTTTGCTCATTGTAGGTGACTCTCTTTCTGAATAGTGAGTCCATCACTTTTTTCATTGGATGAGTTTTAGGCAGAAGAAAAGGTCGCATATATTGTTTGATAGTGTCAGGGATGAGTTTGTTATTTTCTAGATCTTGATCGTCGTTCGATTTTTTCCTCAATGGAACATTCTTTTCAAACAGCTTGTAATAGTCTTCCTCGCTCTCGATGGCGTCAGCCCACAGCTCATCTAAAAGCAAATAGGTCTCTTCAGCTTTTTTTGTTGATTTATGCCCTTTAGAGTAGCTGAGATAAGCTTTTTCGAAGATCAGTTCGTGATGTGTCCTTTGAAGAGAAAAAACTGTCTGGTAAAGATAGTGGGCAGCATGGTCCCACAAAACAGCGACTTCTTCATCGCTAAATTGAATGTTGTCTTCTTTGTCTTTAAATTCCGCAAGTTCCTGCCGGCAAACATACACAAGCGAAGCAAGGGTAGAGGTGTATTTTTCCCTATCATTAAACCTAGCAACGGCAATTGGAGTCGGCCAGGAAGCATAATCTGTTGAGTCAGAATCATGTACTTCTTGATAGGGTCCAATCACCGTCGCTAGGTCAATTGTCTGAGTAGCTTGCAAAGGGAAATATGCAGTTAAAGCAAGAAAAAACAAAATAAGAGTTCTTGGCATAAATAAACCTAATTATGAAAGTTTTATGAAGATTTTAACACTACTTGATAAATGAAAGCAATTGTTTGTGCAATTTGCCATTAGACCCAAGAATGTTTGAAGGGGCGGAATAGATTTCTCCTGCATTAAAAAATGAGCTAACCTTTCCACCGGCTTCTTCAACAAGTATCTTACCTGCTGCCCAGTCCCAAGGGTGGAGATTATTCATCCAGAATCCATCCAGCTTGCCGGCTGCCAAATAGGCTAGACCTAATGCCGCTGAACCAAGGTTGCGTGTTGTTGATCCTGTCTGATTTAATTTTTCCAGGTTTTTAATATCCATTGTAGGATGCCTTGTCGACTCGGAAGGAAATCCGACTAATACCATCGATTCTTCCAATTTCTCAATAAGAGTGACACTCAATTTTTTGCCATTGAGATAGGCCCCCTGTCCCTTAACAGCAATAAAAAGTTCTTTTGTTATTGGTTGATAAATGATTCCGCATAATCCCTCATTTCCTAAATAGGCAGCGATACTGATCGTAAAGAGGGGAACCTGATGCGCAAAGTTGCTGGTACCATCCAATGGATCAATGAACCAGACAATACCATCGTTCCGGATTTCTTTCGATAGACCACTCTCCTCGGCCAGGATCACATGGTCGGGAAAACGTGATAGGATTAACTCAACGATCGATTTTTCAGAAGCATGGTCATACTGCGTGACAATATTCTGCCTTCCTGGTTTAGAAGTGATTTGATATTCGGTACCAAAGCCTTGCAGCAGGATCTCTCCAGCTTGAAGGGCCGCTTGTGTTGCTATAAATGCCAAGTAGTTATGATCGATCTGTTTTTGCATATATTCCCCTTTGATTTTTTAACCTAGAACAACGCCCCGCAGTATAATCACATCATAACAATTCAGCCTTGAAATGTAAATCTTATTGTGGGAATATTTTTTTTAATCTATGGTTGAGTCTGTATAACACACCCATCCCGGAGGTAATATGTCTTTAAAAGAAATTTTTAAACTACACCATCCTTTTCAAAACGTCAATGGCGACGATGATGACGATGACGATGATGATATAGATGATGAACCTGAAGAGCAAGAAAATGGCGATGATGACGATGATTTAGACGACGATGACGATGATGACGACACTGATTACGACGAAGAGGAACCGGCGTAGAAAAGGCTAAGGAGTACTGTGATTGAAATACTCTTCTTGTTTTTTTTATTGATGATAATTGGTAACGTACTGTGGTATTCGTGGCGGTTTGGGATTACCCCAACTCCAACATCGCGCAAGGTGGGAAAATCCATTATCGATATTCTTCCGTTTATTAAAGAAGATCAAAGGATTTATGAACTGGGTTCAGGATGGGGGACGATGTCGTTTGCATTGGCCACCCATTACCCCCAATGTGAGATTTATGCCTTTGAAATTTCGCCTATCCCATATTTCTTTTCTAAATTATTGAACGGAAGAAAGAATATCCTTTATGCAAGAAAAGATTTTCTCTCAGTGCCTTTAAGGCAAGCATCATTGATTTTTTGCTACCTTTATCCGGGTGCTATGGAATCACTAAAAGAAAAACTTCAGAATGAACTTCAAGCAGGTACATGGATAATTACTCATACATTCGCCATTCGAGGGTGGATTCCAAATAAAATTTTTCATGCCAATGACCTCTACAACACGCCTATATATATCTATCTAATTAAATAATCGTTATTTGAATCGTGAAATGGGTTGTCATAAATAGTAGTCGTCCTTATACTCCTGCACTTTACTATAAGGTTTAAGTTATGGCTGTCAACCCCATAGCCGCAAGCGCTATTGCCATTACTACGATCTTCTTTAGAGTACTCCTAAATTATAATTTCAGCTAGGTATTAATCATGTCTTTAACTATTTCCGGAATCAAAGAATCAATCTCTAACGGCCTTACAATGGCCTATAATGAAACAGGGAAGCTTAACGTTTATTCCGTTACCTGGATTAAACCGGGCTTAAACATTACCCAAACTTATCTGCAAGACCGCCGTATCGCGGTGATATCATTATTTGCTTTCTGTTTCCTGAGTACTGGAATTTCTGATTATATTGAAGGCAAAATTGTCAAATTAAACGTCAAATCGAAAAAGTTACCTGATAATTTATTGTTGCCTGTCAATCTTGCCATCGGACTGGGAATCTATTTCGGATCTTTAGCAGCTTTCACTAAGCTCGTTCCGTTGCCATTGTCCAACACGCAAATCATGGCCATTAGCTTTGCGAGGCTTCTGCTTAAAGTCGTATAAAAAGGGTGGCGCAGCCACTACCTTCTATTTCCTGATGCGCAGCTTCTGTGCGATGATGTCGGGCTTATAGGAGTGCTTGGACTGGCGGAGAACAGGGAAACCGAGGTCTTGTTCGAGGTTGATCCAAGCTTCGTGGTTTTCTAGTGACTGTGCGAAATGCTGCAGCAAGTATTGATAAAGCCCTTTGGTACTCTTGTCAGCCTTATCAAAATGGACCACGAAACAATTCTGATTTATCCATTCACCTATGACAAAGCCAGCTGGCTGATCGTCCACATAATAAAGCTCTCCTTGCAATCCTAGCTCATCCAGAAGATGCAGAGCTTCCAGACACTCCTCGAAATCATTTTCTGTTTCTTGACTTTGCTGCCAATGCCGCAAAATTGCAATGGCCTCAGGCTTATTCAGATTTGATAACGATTCAGATTCAACCTGGTGTTCTGTGACTAGTTGCTTGACCAGATTTCTCTTTTTGCTGAGATGCCTCCCTGGAAAGAGCGCCAGCTTATCCACACGGAAGAGGTAGTCGCTGTCATCTTCATTGAAAAAAATCTTAAACTCCGTATTTTGAAAAGGGGATTGCCATTCCTGCGGAATTGGATACAAATATTCATTTTCACCTAACAATGACTTGATCTTCGACAGATGCTTTTGTTCAGGTTTAAAAATAGGCATTAGGAATTGTTGTTGATCTCTTGTGATCCCTTTCACGAAAACTTCACCATCGATCATGACTTCATATTGATGGATATTTCTAAACAGGTATAAATTGGCAAAAGAATATTCTGATAGCACTGTATCAAGCTGATGCAGTTTAGGGTATAATAGATCGCGATGCTTTAAGGAAATTCTTTCTACTTTCATTTGATTTGCTCTACACGTTTAATTCCAGCTTTATCCACTACCACCCGATACTTTTTGATTTCACTTTGCGGCTCATTATTGGTATCGACATAGCTATTGCGGATGATCAGGTTGAGGTGGTAAACCTTGGGCAGCAGCCTTTCCACTATTTCATGGGTATAATCATCCAGCTTTAGACTTGGCTGCAGGGCGTCACTGGAGTCGCGTATCATTCTTTCAATATTCAATCGAAACACCATGGTTAATTCATGGCGCCTTGCCTCTTCGGGAAGTTGTTGAACGAGTGTGATTTCCCTCTTGTATTGGATGATCGACTCATGCCTTTGCAACGCTTGCAGCTCTTCATTAAAATGATAGTTCCTGATCTCTAAAAATCCGGGTGGTAGATCTTTAGGCTCGATAAATAAAAAATTTTCGGTCAGCCGTCCAATCTTAAATCCACTTGGACTTTCAATCTCGGTCGAGTAATCGTGAAACCAGAGGTTCGCCTTTTGATAAAATATTTTATTTAGGAAATCTTTAATTATATCCCTTAGTGAGTAGACTATGGCTGCCAAGATAAAAAAAGTAAAGGAGGTAGCCACCAATCCAGAAACTTGCCAGTTGTAGATTGCCAGGTAGATGAACATGGCTATACCTGTCGATATGGCACCTAGTATGCCTCCATGCTTTTCTTCAAGTGAGCGCCTAAAACTTTTTAATAGTAAAGCCTCTAAAATAAATTTGTTGAGAAGGCCTTGACGGTGTAATATCGACTCATTGGCAAATAGTTTTTCTTCCGATGTCTTAGGTCCTAGCCAATTTTCTTTTCTGTAATTCCTCTCTTGTAAAATCAGTTGTGAAGCATGATTCTTGGCATCAGGGGAATAATCAGGGTACCTATCTAGTTCATGCAGAAGTAAAGTCATGTATTCGTCAATGGTATTGCTGATAAATTCGTCTGCATAGCGGAAATGCCGTTTCAGCTGATTGCTCGCGATTGCACTTGCAGCACTGAGCAAAAGTTCGCGAAAGTAGCCAGATACTGCTTCGATCTCTTCACAAAGGACCACCAGAGAGCGAGGGTGTTCATGACCATCTATTTGGCTGTGGTCAAGTTCGTAAACCCTTTCTCGCAGTGCTGTTTTAAACATATTTCCAAACAGCTTTACCTCATCGAGCGCCCTAGGCAATTGAGGCATGGGATCTGTCCGATTGATGTAGGCATTCAATCTATATAAAGGGGATTGCGTATAGAGAGGATCGACCAAATCCTTTAAAGTGATGCGCGGTGTCTTATAGCGAATCAGGTTGATTTGATCCAAATAAAAATTAGTTTTCTTGTAGGTGTCCTGATTGATCTGTAAGGGAGTCGGTATAAAAAGATAAAACTCCTGCCTGAAGACATTCTTCTTCAAAGCAGGATTAATAAAAAATTCTGACTTTAGTTCAAACTGAAGGCGATCTCTGACGTGAATGTCATCGCGGGTGAACTCGTTCGAAAAGTCTTCGATCATGAATAAAACAAAAACGGCACATTTTTGATGATTTCATCAGGTTTCATGTGGGTCATGTCTTTATCTACTTCACCGCCGACATGCTTAGCTGTATTGGGATGGAAAGAGTTGCGCATAATACCAAGCATGGTAGGTGTCGCAGCTATATAAACTTTCTCATACTCGCCTTTATTGAGAGCTGTTTCCAGATGCTCTGCCAGCTGCTTCGCAAAATTAATGACTTCCTGTTGGTGAGGCCAAATACGAGGTTCTACGGCATGTCTTGTCGCGCCCATGCTTTCAAAGTCCCGTCCGGGCTTGTCAGATACCAGGTCGCGGTTATGCAGACGGCTTTCTGGATGCTCAAAGACCTCAAGCTCGATGAGTGTTTGTTTATGGGCAACTTTAAAAATTTTTGCTGAACTGCTATTTGCTACAACTAACCATGTATCTTTTTTCATTTGAGGCCTCCCTGCTTTAATTTCATCTTAATTAATCAAATCTTTTTTTTCACTAGAAAAGAAGATAGGTGGAAGAGGCTAGGAGAGGGGGGCGGAGCAAGGCTAAAGGGTAAGTGTATATCCCTTTCCCCAAGCCTTCCCAGATTTGCCAATAAATTGTTTTCCCGTTATACTCAACAAACACCCCCAATATCGAGGTCATGTGAATTTAATAATCGCCGCTTTCTACGAAATGTCTTTGTGGATCATTGCTCTCTTTGCGATGCCTAAGTTCGCTTACAACTATCTCGTTCATCGCAAATACCGTAAATCTTTACTAGATAGATTTGGATTCAACCTGCCTGATATTAAAAATCATAAGGCGCCGATTATATGGATCCATGCCGTTTCGATGGGAGAGACTAAGGCGGTCGTCTCCTTGGCCAGGGAGATCAAACGGCTTATTCCCTCCTGCGCAATCATGATCTCCTCAACAACAGAGACTGGCCATGCAGAAGCTAAGAGAAGCCTTCCCTTTGCCGACTACCATGTTTATTTGCCCTTTGATTTCAATGGCATCATCAAAAGAATCGTCAAGCAAGTATCTCCCAAGATGGTAATCTTATGCGAGTCTGACTTCTGGTATAACTTTCTTCGCAACTCTAAGATGCAGGGTGCCTCCATTGCTCTAGTCAATGGTAAGATCTCAAAGCGATCGGCTAACCGCTTTAGCAAAGCCCCTTTTTTTTCTAAAAGAATGTTTAATTTGTTCAATACAATGTGCACTCAAAATATCTACTATGAAGAGCTTCTTGCCGCTGCCGGAGCCCCTGCAGATCGGCTCTTTGTCACAGGTAATCTAAAATTCGACGACGATTATCCGCAACTGAATGCTGAAGAGGTGAAGCAGTGGCGTCAAAAATTGGGAATCAGCCCCAATCACATCGTCCTGACAATAGGCTCGACGCATAATCCAGAAGAGCAGTTATTTATTAACACTCTCAGAGAAGTGTGGAAGAAGGTACCTCAGCTTAAAGTCATTATCGTCCCCAGACATCCCGAAAGATTCAAAACTGTCGGCACACTGCTCGAAAATGGACGGATCAACTGGATCGCCTTCACCGACATCGCTCGCAGCACAGGCAAGGAACAAGTCATCCTGATTGATGCCATGGGGATGTTAAGAATGTGCTACCAGCTGTCAGATTTGTCAATAGTTGGCGGCAGCTTCACTGATAAGGTCGGTGGACACAACATCCTGGAGCCCTGCTGGTATGGCAAACCGGTTCTCTTCGGACCACACATGGACACTCAGCGCGAACTGGTCGACCTGGTCAATCAGGCCTACGCAGGGGAGCAGGTGACAGAAAAGGAGCTGCAGTATGCCCTGGAAAGGCTTTTACTAAATGAGAATCAGCTCCATAAAATTGGTCAGCAAGGCCTAGCCCTAATCAGGCAGCTGAAAGGATCTACCCAACGGACCGTCGATGCCCTCAAACCACTCCTGAATCAGATAAAATAAAAAGCGAAAAAAGCATTGCCCTTAAATAGGTCATCGCGTATATTAGATTTACTAACTTATTTAATTCATCTGACGCGGGGTGGAGCAGGGGTTAGCTCGTTGGGCTCATAACCCAAAGGTCGGAGGTTCGAATCCTCCCCCCGCTAATTTTACATTTATTCGGCGGTATAGCTCAGTTGGTAGAGCAACGGAATCATAATCCGTCTGTCGTCGGTTCAAGTCCGGCTGCCGCTATACCCCATAATCCCTTCCAAGTTCCCTTGCGAAGGGTTTTTTGTTTTATACCTCCCTTCACACTTTTCACTGCATACCCCTGAAATAGTGCACTTTTGGTCTTTTCGTATCAAAGACATCTTGCAAGCCATTGACAACATTGAACAGTATACGAAGGACATGACAGTTACAGAGTTTAAGAAAAATAACCTCGTAGTTATTACTATCCTGACTAAAATTGCCGGTTAAAGCTGATCCGAAAAGCGATAGTTTTGCAATGAAGGGATGCTGTTTGCAAAATTCAGTGATTTTCTTAATGGGGGAGAATCCCGGATGGATTGAGCATCTTAAAAATCCTTATTTGTATTGCAAAATCAATAATAAAAACCACAGAGACGGACTCCGTGGCGGCCGCATCTACGTACCATGCGGGATGCTTTACTTTTATTATGTTTAAAGGGCTCTGTAATCATGCTAAAAACATCATTACAACCAGCTTGGTCGAAGCAAGAACTAAGTAGTGTATAGATTTGTACACATTTTAGAGAGCGGCTATTTCTTTATATTCATATAGAAAAACCGGAGAAATATCCGCACCATTTTCCCATTCTAGAGTAGCGATTCCTTGAGAGATCTTAAAATTTTTGAAATTTTCAATATTCTTTAAAGGACGAAAAATAGGTCCTCGAAATCCATCTAGGGCTTTTTCAAAATCAATAATTTTCTTTTTGTGATTAGTAAATTCAACCATGATTTCATAATTTTTGAGATAGGTTGCTTTTTTCACTTCATGCATAATTCACCTATACAAGAGGATTTATTTTTTTAAGTTCTTTTTCTGCATTTAAAAAAGAAAAAAATGCAAAAAACACGGAGACGGACTCCGTGGCTGTCGCATGGACGAACCATGCGGGATGCTTATTCTTCAATAATGGTGTATTTTGAATTTTTTTGCAAAATACTTCTGATTTTTAGTACAAATTTGGTGCAGTTGCGTATAATCAAACGTCATAAATGCTCATTAATATGTTGTTCTTACTTATCGTTAGGATCTCTGACCTTTACTTTTTCCTGAAGCTGTACGACTATTTTTTTATTTTCTTTTGCCACACGCCTATTTAATTTTTTAATATCTTCTTCAGCAGGAAGTTCTTCCGGGTAGATATTTTTCTTCGTTAAAAGTCCACGTACGCTTACATTATTTTTGACATGCTCTTCTGTTATTTCTAGTTCGCCGTGTAATCCTTCTCGATGGATGCTAAAATTTGTAATTTCACCGGCAAAATCTTTAGCTTTAAGGGTTATGGTAGGTAGAAAATCAGCAAGGGCTCTGTTATTGGGGACTTTCAGTCTTGATTTCATTTGCGATGTAGTCTTACCTCCGAACAAGGATTCGTCTCCTTTACTTCGAATACGGCCAAATCCAATATCATCGACACCATGTTGATACATAGAGGCAGACAAAGCATTCTCGGTTTGAGTTAGTTTCTGACGAGCTTGAAGTCTTTCGATTTGACTTAGATGTTGCTCAAGTAGCTCTTGTTTTCTTGTCTGTAAGGCAAAATAGGCTTGTGCGAAAGCTATAGATTCCTTTCTAGGGTCCCCATTTTGTGCGATAAGATAACAGGCATAACGAGTTAAGGTTAGATCATCGACCACTTGAACCGCTCCCATACCCCCTACAATCGGGTTGCCGACGTCGGCAAAGTGGTCTGAAACTATGCCTTGGGCCTTTTCACAAGAGATCTTGGCTTTTTCTATGACCATTACGAAATTAGCCCATTTGGTATATCCTAAGAGCCTTTGTATGTCTCTAGCGTACCAAAACTCAAAACCATCCTCAGTTCTATGGGCGGATTCATTAAAATTATTAGTTAATTGTGTGATGATCTCGCTATTCAAGATAAGACTCCTTGGCATTCATTAGATGCATTCAAAAAGGTTTGCTGAATTTGGAATATGACTTTTCGCAGAGTTTAAAGGAATTTAAAGAGTTTGTCTATTCATTTGGTTGCAATCGAAAATTTTTAGTGCAAATTTGGTGCAGTCGCGTATAATCAACTGTCATAAATGCTCATTAATATGGATTAAGTCCAAAGCTTCAACTTGCTGGATATCTTGTGATTATGTGTGAATACTTGCCCTACAGTATTTTCAGGAACGGAATCATAATCCGTCTGTCGTCGGTTCAAGTCCGGCTGCCGCTATACGCCATAATCCCTTCCAAGTTCACTTGCGAAGGGTTTTTTATTTTATGCCCTCGTTCATACTTTTTACTGCATACCCACAAAATAGTGCACTTTTGGTGCAGTAAGCTACGACAAATCATCACAAATCCCGTTTTAATTCATCATTTAACCTCTACCAAGGTGACCTTTCTTTCTTTACCGGAAAGGCCAGAAAGAAAATATAATACACTTATCGCAGGAAGGCTACAAAAGCTACAGAAGTCTTCATCAAGACTACATATGTCCTTTCTTTATATGGTTTGTCTCCATAAGTTGCTGCTACCAGTACATTACCTCCGACGGGTAATGTTGGGAAATCGCTTACGGGCAATGCTTCTTTGAAAATCGTCTTGTCGTAATCGTAAAATCTCGTTTCAATCCCATATTTTCCGGCCGGTTGATTGCCATAGCCATAACCAATCATGGATTCTCCCCCCATACTTGTTTCGTCCACAATCCTCCACTGCTAGGACGGCTGTACAGCGACAGTGATCTTGGCACCTTGACGACAATCTCCCTGGCACCTTCCATCACCGCCCCGCGCCAATGATCTTGGCACCTCACATCACCGCCCGACGACAGCCGCTTGGCACCTTCCATCACCGCTCTGCGACAACAGTCTGGCACCTTCCATCACCCGTCCGCGTCAGTGATCCTGGCACCTCACCCCAATTGCGCGACGTCAGTCGCGTTGGCACCTATCCAATCAAAAATTAATGTTTCTTGGTAATACGCTTTAAAGCGGTTAACATCTTTATGCTCAGAAATTTAAGGAGAAGGTAAAGATGACAAGTAAAAAAATTACACCAGAACAGGTGAGGTTGTATATGAAAAACAGAAAAAATGGCGATAAACAAACTATCGCTGCGCCTAGAGTAGGTATTAGTGTTAGAAGCGGAAAACGTATTGATCAAAATCAACATCAACAAAATAAACGGAAAAATATTCAAAATCCAAGGGATCCTTTTATAAAAGTATGGGAAGCTGAGTTAGTTCCTTTATTGGGAAAAGATCCCAATTTGAGAGCAATTACGCTTTTAGATGACCTACAAGATCGCTATCCTGAAGAATATCCGGATAGTTCCCTTAGAACTTTACAGAGACGTGTGCAAAATTGGAAGGCCTTACACGGGTCTGAAAAAGAACGAATGTTCTTGCAAGAGCATCCTCCGGGTTGGCAAGCAATTTCTGATTTTACTAACTGCGATGAACTTGGTGTGACGATATTGGGGATGGATCTACCCCACTTATTATATCATTTTAGGTTACCATTTAGCACTTGGGCATACGCCTTTGTTATTTTAGGAGGAGAGAGTTTTACTGCGCTATCAACAGGCTTTCAAAATGGGTTGTGGGAATTGGGTGGTGTACCCGAAACTCATCGTACTGATAGTCTATCGGCGGCATTTAAAAACTTAAATCCGTCGGCCCAGAAAGATTTCACAAAAGCCTACAATGAATTGTGCACACACTATGACGTGGAGGCTACTCGCAACAATAAGGGAGTAAAACATGAAAATGGCAGTATAGAGTCTCCTCATCGTCACCTAAAGGATAAAATTGATCAAAAACTGCGTTTACGCGGTTCCAGAGATTTTTATTCCATAGATGAATACCGGAAATTCGTTGATGATATAGTTAAAAAGAACAATGCTCGAATTCAAAGTAAGATTTCTGAAGAGAGAAAGTATCTTAAACCACTTCCAAAGCATAAATCTCGCGATTTTGATACGGAAAGTGCGCATGTACCAAGCACCGGCATTATTACAGTGCGTCAGTCATACTATTCAGTCCCTTCCAAGCTCATTGGAAGCACTCTTTCAGTACATGTTTATGATGACCGTCTCGAATGCTACCTGGCTACCACGCTAGTTATGACAGTTGGACGGTTACGTTGGAGCAAATCTGGACCACGTCCAAGAAATATTAATTATCTCCACGTTATCCCTGAGTTATCTCGTAAGCCGCAGGCGTTTCGCAATTATATATTTAGAAATGACTTATTCCCGTCCGAAGAGTATCGACGGGCATGGGCGCTATTAAACAGTCAGAATGATGATCGTACAGCGTGCAAGGAAATGGTTAAAATTCTCAAGTTAGCCGCAGATGGATACCAAGGGCAGATTGCTGATGAGCTGAAAAAGCAACTACGTGAAAATCGCGTCCCAAAGTCTGCAGATTTACAGGCTCAGTTTAATGTCAGTAAAATTGTCATACCCGATTTACAGGTATATGAACGCGATCTTGGCTCTTATGATGAACTTTTAAAACAAGCAACAATTTAATCACCAAAAGGAATATTTATTATGATCACAAAAGAAAAAGCCAAACTGCCTTTATTGTTAAAACAACTAAATCTTCCAACCATGAGTACATTATGGGAGGACATTAGTCGCCAAGCAGACTTAGAAGGCTGGGGAAGCGCAAAATGCCTAGAAGTTATGTGTGAGCATGAAATTTCAGGCAGGACCAATCGTCGAATGAGTCGTTATTTTAAAGAGTCTTGCTTACCTCTTGGGAAGACTTTGGCGAACTTTGACTTCAGTGTAACTCCACTCAACAAAACCTTGGTAAATACTTTAGCATCTGGTGAAGGATGGATTAAGCAAGGCCAAAATATTCTAATTTTTGGCCCTTCAGGTGTAGGTAAAACTCATTTGGCTGCAGCAATTGGCGCGCAATTACTGGAGAACAATATTCGTGTTTTATTTGTACGCACAACAGAACTTATTCAAAAGTTACAGGTTTCAAAACAAGCCCTTACACTAGCTTCAGCGCTTGATAAATTGGATAAATACGATTGTATCATACTTGATGATTTTGGCTATGCTCACAAGGATCAAATGGAAACTAACGTGTTGTTTGAGCTGATTTCTGAAAGATACGAAAGGAAGAGTTTAATCATTACGTGTAATCAACTGTTTGGAGAATGGGATCATATATTTCAAGATAAGGCAATGGCAATAGCTGCAATAGACAGGCTTGTGCACGATGCTCGGATTTTGCAAATCAACAAAGAAAGTTACCGTACGAATAGCTTGTTAACTAAAGCAATAAAGAATTCAGCGGTAAGTAAGGGTGAGCCAACCATGACAACAGAGTAAAAAGAATAGGGTTTTATTATGAATAAAAAATTTGGGTGAAGATTAGAGATTTTTGATGTCGATCATAGAAAGAGGTGCTTTTTAATAAGGCGGAATAAGGCGGTTAATTTCCGCCTTATTCCGCCTTATTATCGATGTTTTCTTGTTCACGCATAATTCACCTTTGCCAGTCCTGTAGAATCTGTTCTATTTGTAAAATAAGTGGAGGCAGAGATTCTTTGACGACTAACCAAATCGTTTGATTATTTACTTCAAAATAAGCATGGATTAACCGATTACGCAAGCCAATCATTTCTTTCCAAGGTAGAGACGAAAATTGTTCTCGAATTGTTGAAGATATTTGTGAAGCGGCTTCGCCTAGAATTTCTAATTCCCGTACAACTCCACTTAACAAAAGTCGATTACGATCAAGTTCTTCTCGTGATTTTCCAGATAAATGAGAAACGGCTGCTTGAGAAGCTTCAAGCATGTGTTGAAAACGAATAAAGTCACGATTTAACATAGAGAGATTTGGCTTGAGCTAAAACTTCATTTCGAAAATAGCGGCTCAATTCTTCTTGGGTGCGCAAATCTGTCTTTCGACCTACTATGGTTGTGAGTTCATCCTCTAAATCGATGAGAGTGAATAAAGACGGAGTTTTTCCCGGTTCAAATTCTACCAACAAATCAATATCACTATCCTGCCGAAAATTGCCGGTTAAAGCTGACCCGAAAAGCGATAGTTTTGCAATAATGGGATGCTGTTTGCAAAATTCAGTGATTTTCTTAATGGGGAGAATCCTGGATGGTTTGAGCATCTTAATAATCCTTATTTGTTTAATAATAAAACCACGGAGACGGACTCCGTGGCGGCCGAATTTACGTATCATGCGGGATGCTATAACTTAATAATGTGGTATTATGATTTTTATTGCAAAATATTTCTGATTTTTAGTGCAAATTCGACCATTTGAACCGCTGCCATGCGCCCTACGATCAGGTTACCGACGTCGGCAAAGTGATCTGAAACTATGCCCTGGGCCTTTTCACAAGAAATCATGGCTTTTTCCACGCTTTTTACTATACACCCCTGAAATAGTGCATCGGCGGTGCAGTAAGCTATATAGTAAGCAGACTTTAGGCGGTTTTTAAATTATTCCCAAAATATTTCCCGAAATGAAGTGCGGCTTCTGCTAAAAACGCAGAGCGACTGAGATTTAACCTTCTTGCCCTCTGATCGATGATAATCAATACATCTTCAGGCAATGTTATATTGATACGTACGGTATGATGTGAGGGTACTTCAACCAGGAATGCTATTGCCATGCGATTTTCAGGGCAAGACATAATCTCTTCTAGCGTTGAGGGAGCCTGTACTTGTTCATGCATTTCTTTGAGTATGGCTATATGGTTGACAACAGCTTCTTGAGCTAGGGTTTTTGCTTGCTCTAAGGTTTCTCCGGCAGAAATGCATCCGGGGAAATCCGGAAAACTTACTCCATAATCTGATTTTTCATCTTTATGAATAAGGGCTATGTAATTCATGCTGTTTTTCATAATTTAATACCTGCCTGCTTTTCTATACTTTTTAAGGTCCCTATTGGCAAATCTCGTTTAGGATGTGGGACTGTAACTAACCCTTTTTTAGTTGGATGGACAAAGTGGTGGTGGCTACCAATAGTTCTTTTAAGAGTCCATCCGAAATTACATCGCAAGCAGATCTGCAGGAGAGATTATTAAGGATGAATTACGTCGCCGGTAAGGTCCATGATACTATGTTGAACAAACTTGGTTCTCAGGATAAGTTTGTGGAATATATGGGCTTCGCGCACATCCTTCGCAATTTTGCTGCTCCCGATATTATGGGTGTCGCAGAATTGACCCAGACTCCGGCAGTTTTGATCAACGATAAAGCGATGGGAGAGGAGCGCAACGTCACGTACAATACCCATTTCTTTAACACAAGTGTGGGACCATTTATCACACTTTCTCCCCTGCATGTACTGATCAACAGCTAAGGGATTATCTATGCACAGGTTTTTTGTGCATAGTAGTCTTGATTATGTTTTCTAAATATTTGGAATGAGAGGACATGTGTCAAAGAAGTTTCTTTGATATAATTCATCAAGATCAACAACATCCCACTGTTTCATAGTTAAATCTATAGATGGTAATACAAAACAGCTTGCGACAATCGTCCCCAGCGTTTGAATGATGTTATAATGCCGCCAAATAAGGATTTGGCAAATAACTCCAGCGGTACGCAATAATCTAAAGATTTTTACTTTATTTTCAGGATTACCATATGTAAAGGTCAATTTAGCCACACACGCAAAACAAGCTTGAAATATACAGGTGACTTTTATCGTTAGAAGAAAGGGGCTGTTTGTTTGCATTGCTAATGCCACGCTGAAAGGAATGAGGCGTACAAACCCCCAAGCAGCTTCCGTTATTGCAACCTTCATTATTAACTTGAAAGGTGGAATAAAGGGTTGAATGTTTCGGCATAAGGGACAGGTGTTTTTGCAGGTTAGCCAATGATTTAAACAGGTTTTATGGAAGAGATGGTTGCAAACTGTCTTTTTTCTATTGTTATCATCTTTTTCTATAGTAGTTAAACAGACAGAACATTCATTTTCTTCGCCTTTAGCATTGTTTTGTACATGATTGCCGTTGTTTTGATCACTTTCAATCGGCTCTCTTGGTAAATATAAATCGACATTTGTTGCAATCAGATTTGGTATCGACATATTTCACCTTTATTAGTTTATTTTTTAAAAAATTATTAACTATTCCAGCAAAAGCCAATTGGGTTTTGCCTAGATCTACCGATTATTCTTGCTACTGGTGGAGATATATTTTTCGTATTAGAGCAACGAATTCTTTCGAATGAAAATCTGTGATAGCGTTTTGTAAATCAAAAAGTTCGTCAAAGGATTGACATATTTTATTATCTACTAAATTATTTATAGACTTGTGTACCATAAAGGTGCACGTGAAGAGTGGTCCAAAGATGAATTTAAAAAATACGAAGTAAAGTTGGCTA
>Ga0207010_1074_pt1 | contig 19451 bp, 18 predicted proteins | sample Alteio_BWMinCont_82_FD_153465 | JGI IMG/M metagenome (GOLD analysis project Ga0207010, IMG submission 153465) | Enriched cells from forest soil in Barre Woods Harvard Forest LTER site, Petersham, Massachusetts, United States -... | ecosystem: Environmental > Terrestrial > Soil > Temperate forest >...
AAAAGTATCTATAAAGGTATAGAAATTTGTTCCGTCATACGACACCGATGAAATGTCTACATTTTCTCTATCCAAAACTTCATGAATAATTTTTTTCCAGATTCTTTGACATTTTTTTGGTGATATTTGCTCCATGTGGTTCCAGAAATTTTGAGATGAAAGCATATTCTCTTTTACCTCGGGAAAGTGACGAAGCATCGTTGTTTTAGAAAACCATTCCCACATTGATCGCTTACTGCAGGGCGCAGTACTGGCTCTATTAATGGCGGCAATTGCGATATAGGTACCAGAGGTTAACCCCTGCGATCTTGTTTTTCTTGTACTATGCCTCCATTTTCCCGCGACGTCGTCAACTTTCTCTAGTATTTTGGCCCCCAAGCACTCCTTGACGAGAGCAGTAGATAACCCCCAATCAAAAGAATCTGCACAGCCCCCTTGTGGATCACCACATTTCGCGAGTAAATCCTCGAGGGTGCCAATATATTTTTGCCACAATCTCCGTGGTTTCCCATCTTTTCTACCCCATTTTGAGTGGTAGTAGTACTTTTTCCCACTGATTGTTTTGATCTCTAACCGTTCCAAATGCACCTCAAAGCTATATTTTCATTTAGGGCATACGTTACCGAATTAAAATATTAATGTCAACACACAATATGTTTAAGAAAGGTCATAATAATTTTATAGATAAAAAAACAGGAAAAACACAAGCCTCTACAATGTATTTTGAACATGTTTACATGTTTTGTAAAAATAAATCAAATTAGGAAGTACTTGTGGGGCCATTCTATATTGAGTTAGGGCATACACTAAAAATCAATCTAGACCATACTGAGGATTGTATTTTGAATTTAAATTTTAATTAACTTGTAAACTCGGGCTAGACAAACAATTGATAAGTTGATTATTCCATACTACTTCAGGAGGTAAAGGATCGGGCATAAAGGAATAATAGCCAGTTAGAGTTTTAACGACCTTACCAGTTGATGAATGTTTGAAATCCATATAAATATATCCTTCTAGGTCTTAGCATATCACTTGTTTTCGATAATGTCAATATTCGAAAATAAGATTCTTTTATATTTGCGAGGGTGAAAATATTGATTATATTCTATTTTCGAATTTTTAAGAATCGAAAATAAGAAATCGAAAATAAGAAATTGCCCAAGGAGATACTTTCTGCTTCCTTTGGAGCCTTATTACCCACAATTTGAGTCTGTACATAAAGCCGCGGAAGCGGCACAAGATGTCAGCCCTATGATAAAAATATCCAATGATCCCTTGTTAAATGAACTGGAAATGCTGCTAAGGAAAGCTCATGCAAATCTTTCCCTTGCGGAAAAGAAGGCTTATTATTTCAAAAAGAGGGTCAGGCCTGAGGACATTCGGAAATCAACGAATGTCCGAATGTCAGGCCTGACCCTTTTTCTGACCCTTTTTCTTTTGACCCTTTTTTTGACCCTTTTTTCGAATGTCAGGCCTGACCCTTTTTTTGACCCTCTTTTGACCCTCTTTGACCCTCTTTCTTTTAGAAGATTTTACCGCGGAGCCGCAGAGATCGCTGAGCAAGCGCAGAGAGATTTTGATCGTAGAAAAAACTCTCTGCGTTTGCTCAGCGATCTCTGCGGCTCCGCGGTTATAATGACGATAAGTACCTACTCCGAATCTCAGGCTCCAATTTTAAATTTGCATCAAAAATAGGATTCAAATACAGTCAGATACAGAGTGATATTTAATTTGGAGATCTATCATGAAAACTATTTTATCCATAATTACTATTTGCATTGCGTTTAACTTTTCTTGTTTTTCGCACCAACATGTTAAAAATGAATTATTGATCTTGCAGGAAGCGGAAAGATTACCCCAAGAAGGTATTCTACAACAAGCTTCGGATGGCTTTGTATACTTAAAAGTGTCTGATGATTACGTCTACAAACTTTTCCCTTTGTTAGAGGAAAAAGGATTTAATATCCCCAATTCATTTAACAGGGATAGTCCTATCCGTGCCCATATCAGTGTCATGTATAAGGATGATGGTGAAAGGCTCAGTCCTATTACACAACTTGGTGAAACATTTTCATTTTCACCTATTCATGTTGTTGAAGTGCGCAATGGCAGTAAAGAATATATCATTATCGAAGTCCATGCACCAGCTTTAGATATTCTCAGAAGCAGTTATGGCTTGCCGCCAAAGATTATGCATCACGAATTTCACATCACAATCGCTGAGAAGCACGTTCATTAATACAGCGATGACGCGCAGCGCTTTGAAGTGCGGTGGCAAGCCACCGCACTTCTAAGACTTCGCAAGCAAAAACGCCCTTAGCCTTCCAATCGCCGTTTCTAGGATTATTTGTCGTGTTCGAAGAGGATCCTCTTGGCTTCCTCGGCCTGTTGCTTCAATTCGGCATATTCGTCGATGTCGGCGGCGGTCTCGATGGCGAGATCGAGCGCCTGTATGGCGCTTTCCCTGTCGTGGATGGCAAAGAGACATTTGGCCAGGTAAAAAAAAGGGATAGGGTTGCTAAAGTCATTTAAAGCTGCCAATTCGTAAGCATCGATGGCAGACTCATAATCTTTGTTAAGCTGCGTTGCCATCCCTAACCCCAGCCAATAATCATGATTATGAGGATTCAGTGTTGCAAGAAAAAGGAAGGCATTGGCAGCACCTTCATAACGCTTATGTTCCAAAAGCGTATAAGCTGCATTATAGAACTTCCCCATGGTGCTGTCGGAAAAACCCAATATCTGCTGAGCAGATTTCCCTTCTGACAACTCTTTCTTGAGCAATTTTTTATTCTTTAATTTTTCTTTTATTTTTTTTGAAAGCTTAAATTCGCTTAGATCGTCGTTTTCCATTTAGCCTCATTTATACCACAGTTTACAATTCAAATTATTATATAACAAACAAATTATCATGTTGAGAAAAGTTTAAAAAACTGGTATGATTGCTTCTTTGTTAGAAAGCGAAAATGCCCCAAGGGGGGCTATTTGTGTATACCCTAAAAAGGAGCAAAGCATGAATGTCATCTCAAGAACAGTAGACATTATTACTCACCCTCGACAGTCCGCCAATGATTTTATTACTGTACCTTTACCCTTAAAAGCTAGTTATGATTGCCTGTCAGGGATAGGAAGGACTGTATATAGTTCACTGACGTTAAGGATCATTGAATATTTCCTATTAGTATTAGCTTTTCATCACGCTCCTAAAACTGCAGCATATGGATTTATCGCGGGAATTGTGTTCTCAGATGAAGTTAATAACACTATCAAGAATGTCAAGTCTATTGTCAAGAGGCAGCCATGGTATGCTTCCATATTTTGTGCCATCATTGGAGGTGCCTCCATCTATTCCTTCAAGACTGTTAGTATTTCTACCATCGGCTTCTGCTTGGCGAGTAACCGTGGATTAAGATTAATCGAAATATTCCCTCCGAAGGACAATAGCAAAAATCATATTACTAAAATTCAAGACATTGTTGCACATCTTTATCAATCTGCCAATAATAATATTGCGGTTCCCTTGAAGGATAGTTCTAACAACCCGTTTGCAGAAGGAAAGATAACATGTGATTTAAGTCTTAAAAATATAGTAGCAGTTGCCATCAATATAGTAGTAGTTGCCATCAATATAGTAGTAGTTGCCAGCGAAGCATTAATCGAATTCGGCCTAACTATTGTAACCTTTTATTTTTTACCTGAAATATCTTTCTGTGGATTTGCTGCGGCACTCGTGTTCCCAGAGAAGATACGTGAAACTGTCAACAAAATAAACGCCATTTATACGGGGCTTAAAAATGAGCCTATATACATGCATATTCTCTATTTACCTTTTCACGCCCCTTTTGTAGCAGCAAGTATTATTGCTATTCCTGTATGTGTGCCTGTCACGGCCTTCTATTATGGAAGTAAATTAGTCTTGCGGATAGTTGAGTACCTGGTTCCACCAAAGAAAAGTGAGTTAATCACTGTGAGAAAAGTAGACTTGGAACAGTGGCTTCAAAAGGGTCAAAATAGTCATAGAAGAGCATCCACTGTTGATATTAACCTCTTGGATGGAAAGCATTAAAAGCCTCATGCAGCCGGCTGCTGCTGATATGCGTATAGCGGTCTGTACTGTTGATGCTAGCATGGCCAAGCAAGTCTTGAATCACCCTTAAATCAGCCCCATTATCCAAAAGGTGAGTTGCAAAAGTATGCCTGAAGGTATGCGGTGAAATAGATTTATTGATTTCTGCCTTTTTAGCATATTTCTTGACAAGGGACCAGACAGCGATCCTTTCGATTGGTTTATTGAATCTGGAGAGGAATACAGCCTCCTGTCTCTCGGCATCCCTGAAATTTAGATAATGGTCCAACGCTGCAATCGCTTTTTTTCCTATAGGAACGATCCGTTCTTTACTCCCCTTGCCATAAACCCTGATGGTGGTGTCGTCGACATCATGAATTTTCAACCCGCACAGTTCTGACACCCTTAACCCGCAAGCATAAAGGATCTCCAAGATAGCCGCATCGCGCGCTCCTTCCTTAGTATCACGATCTGGCAGCATCAGAATCTTGTCCATCTCTTCAACAGTAAGCACATCAGGAATGAGTTGCCACAACTTGGGTGTCTCTAACAAGGCAGCTGAGTTAACAGAAATGAGATTTTCACGTTTTAAAAACTTGAAGAAGACTTTGATGGCGATCAATGCCCTGCAAATAGATGAAGAAGCATACTCTCCATTTTTCTTAAGGGCTAAAAATTGGATGATATTATTTGGATCTACGACAGTCCAGTCAACAATGCCGTGATGATTTAAGAATTGCATGAAGTCTCTTACATCGCGTCCATACGACTCCAGCGTGTGCCTGGAAAGACCCTTTTCTGACGACAGGTAGATGCAGAAGTCGTTAATGTAATGTTGCATAACTAATTCCTAAATTTTCAACGCAAAGGTGCAAAAGAAAAGACGCAAACTTAAAACACGCTAAAAAAATTAAACACAGAGGCACAGAGGCACAGAGATCACAGAGAAAGTCGCAGGAATTAAAAATAACATAAAAATCTTTTTTTCTCTTTGTTTTTCTCTGTGATCTCTGTGCCTCTGTGCCTCTGTGTTTAATTTTTGTTAGTGGTCTGCGTGAGGTCTTTTGCATCTTTCTTTTCTTTTGCATCTTTGCGTTGAAATTTTATCGATACCTCTCCTACTTCAGCTCCTACTTCAGCTTTGTTGCGAGAGTCCTTTGCAGCTGTTCCGTTTCGAGGTGGGTGAGAGGGATGGTTTTGATCGTGACGAACTCATCCTGCCTCAGAATCTCATAGAGTCCGAATTTTTCTCCGTCGCGGTCGAGCTCCTGCCTCAAGGCTAGGCGGCGCGCATGAGAAAGGAACATGGCTAGCACAAAGAGTTCGGCCTCATATTCTTTTTGGTTTTGCAAGAGGCTTTTGAGAAGAATGAGAGCGCGGTCGATGCGGGACTTGGCGCTTGGCTCTTTTTTGATTTCGATCTTTGATTTCCAGTAGCCTTTATTATCGGCAAACTCATTTAGTGACTGCGCGTCAGACCAGCATCCTGTGCAAAAATCTTTACGGACAAGCTTTTGCTCTTTGTCTTCCGAAAGAAGGGAATAGTAATCCATCCCAGGAAGGAGCCGCTCCCCTTTGCCGCAGCAAGAGAGGTTACGTTTTGGTATTTCGATTTGAAATAAGGAATTCATGCATCCATATTAGCTGAAACCATCTAAATGTTTCAAGTAAGCATCGCCTAAAGGATAAGATGGCTCTTTTCCTTTGCCATGCTGCGTCGCGATACGGCTGATGATCCGCTTGGCCAAAACCTTGCCCAGCTCGACTCCTTCCTGGTCAAAGGAGTTGATATCGAGGATAAACCCTTCAAAGTCAACCCTATTCTCAAAAAATGATAATAAAGCTCCCAAAGCATATGGAGTTAACCTATTGCCGAGAAGTATTGAGGTGGGACGGTTGCCCGGAAAAAATTTACCCGGATTATCTGATTTTTGTCCTGTAGCCAAAGCAATACTTTGGGCAAACATATTGCCTAGCAGCTTCTCTTGTGAAGTCGTCCCCTGGATTTCGGCATCCTGGTCAAATTGGCTATGTTTGAATCCTACCATGAATACCGGCACAGTGTCTGTTCCTTGATGGAGCAGCTGGAAGAACGAGTGCTGCGCATTGGTTCCCGGCTCGCCCCAGATTATCGGACCGGTCTTGTAATCAACGAATTGTCCCTGCTTATCGATGTACTTCCCATTAGACTCCATCGCCACTTGCTGGATGTGGGCCGGGTAGCGTAAAAGAGCTTGTGAATAAGGAATCAGGGCCACGGTTGGGTAGCTCAAGAAATTGCGATTCCAAATGGTCAGCAAGGCTGATAGCAATGGCAAGTTTTTCATCGGATCGCTTTGCAAAGCCGTCTCATCCATAGCATGCGCTCCTCTTAGAAACTCCAGGTAGACATCAAAGCCAAATGCAAAGGAGAGCATTACCCCTCCTACCATGGATGTGGAAGAATAACGACCGCCTATCCACTCCCAAACATGAAAGGTCTCCATATATTTGTCACGATTGTCCATCGGCGTGCCCGGCTGTGTGATGGAAATGAAATGATCTTTCGGGTTCAACCCCTTTTCCCGAAATTTCATCGCGACCAATTCCTCATTAACTGCTGTCTCCAAAGTGGTCCCGGATTTCGAGATGACGATCACAAGGGTATTTTTTAAATCGGTTACCGACTTCAATACTGCTGCCGCATCGTCTGGATCGACATTGGAAATAAAGTGAACCTTCCGGTTGGGCTTTAAATACGGCTCCAAAGCAATGTAGTTGGCTCGCGGACCAAGGTCTGAACCACCTATACCGATGGTGATGATCTCCTTGAATTTTTTATCGGTATCGATCTTGCCTAAGAATTTCTTCAGCTTATCGATCTCGCTTTTGGCTTTTGCTGAAGCTTCTTTTGCGCTCTTTGCCGTCCTTGGATGATTGAAAAGGTCTCTTGTAGCAGTATGCAAGGCAGGACGGTTTTCACTCGGATAGTTTTCGATTTTATTGACGACTTCCCCATTTTGCATCTGAGTCATCTTTTCGATAGCTTTCGTCTCGATGGCCAATTGTTTTAGAGCGTTCACCACCTCGTCGGTCACCTGTTCAGTCCCGAATAAAAGGCGGTAGCCGCACCCCTCTGCGTAAAAGTGGCCCAGCCGCTCCGGGGTCAACACCCCAGCCTCGGATAAATTGATCGGATGCTCAGCCAGCTTCTCCAGCTTTTGGGATGCAGGATAGGTAAGAAAATTCTTGGTTTGTGTTTTGGTCATCATCATACCCTCGCTTTTATTTTCACGATGAAGGTTTATAACATTTTTTTGCAATGGGGATGATTACTTCAGGCCTATTTTAATAGATCAGCTAATGAGATTTCATTGGCGAGGCCAAGTGGCTGGCCGAGCGTTACACAGGTCCCGCCAGCAGCACAGAAGCCCTGCAGCTTACGCTTCCCTTGCGGACTAAGTCCAGCCGGGACATAGATGAGATAGTCAAGCCCATCCCAACCGGTAATGAGATGGTTTTCTGCAATGATCCTGAATGGGATTTTCTGCTTCAATAACGACTCAAAGGCCTTGTCCAGTCCGGCATAATTTTGAACTTGGAACATCTCCATCGGTGGAAAACAGACGCCCACCTGTGCTTTGGATGGGTGATTCTTTTTTAATTGATTTTCCTGCCACTTCCACGAATCCCATGGAAGATTGCTATTCTTGATGGCCACATTCAAGAGATCATACCTCTCCGGATTTAACAACTGCGCTTCATGCAACGGATTGTCGATCGACTGCGCATCGAGCATCAAAAAGCAGGCTAGGGCATCGGGCAGTCGCGTTGCCAGCAGAGAAAGATATTCAATAGCAGCATCGCGGCAAAATAACCGCGCTATCTGCTGTTGATCAGCAATATCCCCAAACTGTTTTATCCATTTATTAAGATTGTCAGTCTGCTGCACATCCCAACAAAAACGGGAACTAAAATCTAGATCGCCCCGATAGATGGAAAGGCCAATAGTCTTGTCCTTAAATTCATTCCACAAGGTATCTCTGAAATATTCCAGTGATAAAGTCAGCGAAAGAAATTGCCCTTGATGGTCCAGGGGCAGCGTAAGGCGATCAAACAATCCCAGATCGATTTCCCAAAATAGATGACACCCCTTATCCACCAACTCCAAGGCCTTTTCCCTTTCCTTCTTCCATGAAAGGTCGGCCTGTGCTGTCCCATCCAGCTTAATCGTCACACCATCACACGCAACCGGGATCTGTCCCTCCCCTTCATAAACATGAGGATAGACAATTTCTCCATTAAGTAAATAGTCTGGACGTTCCCAAATCAGCTCTGTCATGTTTTCCTGAAGGCATGGTAATAAATATTCTTTCCCTTTTCACGCCACAAGTCTTCGAAATAAGAATTGCCATAATCGGGGTATTCTTGAACATAGTAAGGTTCAGGATAAACAGATGCAAATCCTTTGCAGCCCCGGGGCACTTCCACCATGATTTTTGAATAGTTATGATCATCGGTGACCATGGTCAAAAGGCCGCCCGGCTTCAAAATGCGCCTCACCTCAACAACAAACCTTGGCTGAATGATACGGTGCTTGGCATGCTTGGTCTTTGGCCATGGATCAGGAAAATTGACATAAACAGCATCGACACTCTCATCCGGAAAATAACGGCGCGTCGCATCATACCCTTCGCCGCAGAGTACCATCAGATTGTCTAACTGCAAATTTTTTATTTTGGACCAAATCTTTCTCGTCCTTTCGAACTTCAATTCAACAGCCAGCCAGTTCTGATGGCGATTTTGTTCAGCCTTGGCTGCTACCCAGGCGCCATTGCCGCTGCAATACTCGACGCAGATCTCCCCCTCCCTGGCAAAAGTTTCCGGGTGATTCCAGCCGGGAAAGCAGTAGTCATTCGCTTGCATGCAAATTTTTGGGAAATACCAGATACGGTCATGGATCATGACCTGCCTCTCATCCCATTTAAATGGAGATTTTAAGTCACTTGGCTTCATGAAAAAGCTTAGTTATTGAAGGTTGCTGTAAACAGTAAAATGATTGTATCCTTGGCCTCCTGAATTGGTAAGAAAGGGTAAAAATCGCTTATAATTTTTTTAGCAATTCTAGCTTCCTCATCTGAAACTTTAATTTGAAGATCTTTCGATGGCAACGTATTTATATGTTTTTTAACGATTAAGAACAAGGCTCCATAAGGTAAAGAAATAGCATCCAAGGTATCACAGCCTTCTATGTGTGAAATTTCCCTGGCATTTTTAACATAGTTCAACATTGTCATTGCGTGATCTATTCTATTATTTACAAAAAATTCATGAATGATTGAATAACCTTTTGTCATCTTAAACGAAGATTGACTATTAATTTTTAATAAAAAATTAACGTAAATATAGTCTAAAGCTTGATCGTTTAAGTTTGAATCAAATTGTTGAAGGCTGAAATCTAATTTCTTTTTGGAATTTTCTGTAATAATCTCGAGCACTTTGTTGAAATTTTCGTTGGAAAAAAAGTCATTACTTTCTATATTCTGATCTATTTCCATGATTTGACTAGACGATTGACGTATACCGTGACCTGTATCAAGGTTTGAATTTGAACCGTGCGAAAGCTCCGTTGGTTGATTGATCCCAACTTGGCGTTGAAACAGGCCAAGGGGTAAACATCCGTTTGCAGTCATTTTTTGCTTCAAGAGATTTACTTGTTGAAAAAAAAGTTGTGAAGCTGCAATTTCTTTTCTTAATATAGCTTGTTGCATAAAAGGATTAAAATTGATTACAGGCGTAAAAGTGTAGCTTTGAATGGCTCTTTGATTAGTAATGGTTGGTTGCACAATAACTGGTCGGGGTACCATAATTGGTACAAGGGTGATTTGCTGAAATTGTGGAGATCCTAAAGTAGGTATTGATATATTGTTCATCATAATAAGTTGCCCTTTATAAATAAAAATAAGTTATCGAAGTTTTTTAGTTTAAGGAATTATATCTAAGGTAAGATTTAAATGTAAAGAGAAATAAGTGGCGGCATTCTTTTGCTTTTCCAGAGGTGTTGACAAAAGGCATACTAATAACATAAAATGCAAAACTTTAAAGAATATTGAAAAATGAGAAGCTGTAAGCACGTATAAGGGAAGAAGATGATTAGTCGGAATGATCCTTGCTGGTGTGGCAGCGGAGAAAAATGGAAAAAATGTCATTACCCTGATATGGGTCTAGCCAAGGCAAGGCCTGTGGTTGACCTTAAGAACGAGTATCGTTCCAAATATGACATTATTATTAAAGACGACAAGCAAATAGAAGGGATACGCGCTTCGGGACATCTGGCTGCCAAGATCCTGGACTCGGTGTGCCATATGGCAAAAGCAGGAGTCACGACTCAGGAGTTAAATGACTATGCTGAGAAACTCCACAAAGAGGCAGGAGCGATTCCCGCCCCCTTTGGTTACGGCAATCCCCCTTTTCCAAGAAGTATTTGTACCTCCATCAATGAGGTGATCTGCCACGGCATCCCAGATGAAAGAGTTCTGGTTGAGGGCGACATCATAAATATTGACGTCACCTGCATCTTTAATGGCTATTATGGCGACTGCAGCCAGATGGTCAGCATCGGTAAAGTCAGTGAGGAGCGGCAGAATGTCGTCGATGTTTCCTATGAATGCTTAATGAGATCAATAGCCATCTTGAAATCCGGAATCCCAGTCTCGGCCATCGGAGATGTCATTGACGCATATGCCACCTCAAAAGGCTGCTCTGTAGTCAACCAGTTTGTCGGCCATGGCGTAGGCGTTGAATTCCATGAAGGACCGCAGATTCCCCATTATCGGAATAAAAATGGCATATTACTCGTTCCCGGGATGACCTTTACCATTGAGCCTATGATCAATGAGGGTGTCAGGGAAGCAGTCATTAACTCTAAAGACAAATGGACCGCCCGGACTAAAGACAGTAAGGCCAGCGGCCAATGGGAACATACCATTCTAATAACAGAAAGTGGGTATGAAATTTTAACTCCCTGGAAAAGACACCTTTTCGGTTAGAATTTATTTCCTGAATGAGCTATAATGATATTTCATTTTGGTCAGCCGAGGTAACCTTCACCGTGAATACAATCGAAAAAAAAGTCGAAAACCAAATTCAGTTTTGGTCATTAATTGGACCATTCCTCATCCTTGCTTCTGTGGCAGTCTTACTATTTAAGATGTCAGATCATTGGTATTTCCCCGTCAGTGCCCTAGTCGGCATTCCACTATGTGTGAAGTGGAAGATGAAAGGGATGGCTGCCGCTTTGGCGTGCCTGTTTGTGTTATCCATCATGGCCTATCGGAGCGTTGACCTTGACGAGCAGTACTGGCATGTAGGCATGGGACTTTCGATGGCCTTTGCGTTGATTGTCCTGACTCTCTCCATTGAAGAGGTAGAAGGGCTCATCAGCAAAGCACAGCTCGAATCAAAAAGTCGGCTAGACAACTTTCTCCATTTAGAAGAGGCTTTAAAAGACTCCGAGCTCAGCCGGGAAAAAGATTGCGAGCGTCTGCGGGGGCATATTGCCACTTTAACACAAGAAAATGCCAAGGTCATCGACGACAAACAAACCCTCTACAAGCTAGCCCAACTGGCAAAAGAAGAATTAGTCCAGCTCCATACTCATCATCAGCTCCTGCTTGAAGACCTTATATATAAGAAGCAGCAAATCTCCAATCTAAACGAAAAACTAGAAGAAACTGAAATTACACTGCAGGAGCTTGTCAACAACGATGGCAATCAGAAAATCAAACATCTGACTGGCCAGCTAGATGTGCTGAGCAATCAGATTACCGAACAAGAGCATGAAAAAGAACGTCTTCATGTTGCAATTGTCCGTGCCCAAGACCAGAGCCAGAACCTGCATGAAATTGTCTCCAAACAGAAGCGTCTTATCGAAGAACAACTTGAAAGGATGGAAGAGTTTAAAAAAGTCCAGGAACAATACCGTCTAGTTGAATCTAAGCTAAGGCAGACAGAAGAAGAGAAAGATCAGCTTGCCAATATAAAGCAAGCTCAAGAAGGTGAAGTAGAAAAGTTGCAAAATGAGGTATTAAAGCTGCAAGCAAGCCTGCAAGTACGCATAAAAGAATTTGAAGATGAAGTTGCAAGAAATGCTCAGCAGCAAAATGGGGATATCGAAAGGCTGCAAAGAGAAATTGTTGATATCAATGAGCAGTTGAAGAAAAGCCAGGCTGAATTAAAATCCACCCTAGATCATTTGAAGATGCTTGACGCCCGTTTGCAGCTTAAGCTTGAGGATCAATGCCGACTACCTGCGCAAGGGGGAAATACCCGTCGCATGGAAAACATGTATGTCCAGTTGAAAAAACAATTCGAAGAGAAGAATAATGTGTTAGAGACAACCCGTCAGGATCTATTCTTTGCCAATGAAAAATTAGAATTATTTAAACGGGCACATGAAGAAAATGAGCTATTCTCAATTGCTGAAAGTGAATGTTTCTTATTGAAAGATCTCAATCGTCTTTCACAGGAGTTAGACGATTTGGAGAGAAAATCAACCGAAGAGATTGAAGAGCTGCACAAAATTATCGCTTATTCGACTAAACGTAACTGAGGCGTCTTCTCTACTAATTCATTTTCTTCTAACTGATCCATGAAGTATTGAGCTCCTTGAAGAAGATAAGATGCGACACTAATGTCGCCTTCATAACTCATCTCTACTTGAAATTCCCCATTTTTCTTTTTGTCTTCACATCTGATTAACACATAACAAGCTGAATTTTTCGCTAAAACATCATGCACGTGTTTTAGATTTTTCTTGTCCATATAGCTCCTGCAGTCCACTAAAGAATTATCGTATGCGCTTCATAATTTTCGGTCGGTGTCACATTATCTGAACGCTAATTTATTACCAAGTTAAAATGCATTTTATTTGCACAAAAAAAAATGATTTGCCAGACGACCTTGAAAGCATTATGATGTGATTAATTATGGATAAATTTAAACAACATCTCGATTGGCTCGATAGCAGGTACACACACTCATTGGAACTTCTCCAGCTGTGGTGCAGCATCAACTCGTTTTCATCAAATGTGGAAGGACTAGATGCGATAGCTCTGGCCTTGCAAAAAGAATTTTCAACGTTAGGTGGAGAACAAAAATGGATTACGTTGCCGCCAAGAATAGATATTGGACCTGGCGGCAAAGCCAAAGAAATGGCATCAGTGAAAGCGTTGCATATCACCAAGCGGCCCAACGCGCCCATCCGATTTTTATTGGCAGGGCATATGGACACCGTCTATTCGCCGTTAAGTTCATTTCAGAAAGTCGAAAAAATAGATGAGGGTAGCTGGAAAGGTCCAGGGGTCGCTGATATGAAAGGTGGTCTGATCATCATGCTTAATGCCTTGTCTGGATTGGAAAAGTCTCCGTTTGCCGAAAAAATTGGATGGGAGCTATTGATTAATCCTGATGAAGAAGTGGGCTCCGTTGGATCTGCCTATCTTTTTGAAGAGGCAGCCAAGCGCAACCATGCCGGACTCATTTTTGAACCCTCATTTTCCGACGGCGCCTTCGTCAGCGCCAGAAAAGGATCCGCCAGCTATACCATCATTGCCAGAGGGAAAGCAGCCCATTCCGGCAGAGATTTTTTTCAAGGAAAGAGCGCCATCTATGCCCTGTCGCAATTTATTGCCGAACTGGAGAAAACGAATCATCCAGAATCGGGATTTATCGTTAACGTCGGCTATATTGAGGGAGGTGGGCCAGTCAACATTGTCCCTGACTTTGCCTTATGCAAAGTCAACATAAGGAGCACCAAAGATGATAAAATCAAAAATTTTATCCACACTCTGAATCAAATCGCCACTCTTACCCAACAACGGGAAGGAATCAAGATCGAACTGCATCAAAACACGGAAAGGCTTCCAAAGCCATTAGATAAAAAAACGGGATTATTATTTGATCATCTAAAAGAGTGTGCTAACGAATTAAAGATTCCTTTTCAGTTACGGGAATCGGGGGGCGTCTGCGACGGGAATATTTTATCTCATGCTGGGTTGCCAACAATTGATTCGCTTGGAGCCATTGGAGGACAAATACATACCCATGATGAATTCATTTTGCTGTCAAGCTTGGTGGAGCGTGCCAAGCTGACATTGCTATTCATGCTCACAGCACAGGAGAAATTATGACCATAAAATTGAGTGACAAGCTTTTAGCCGACCAGTTTAGGAAAGATCCGCGGGTAAGGCAAGCCAAAAATCTGCTGTTGCAGGCCCTGCAAGATGCTCAGAAAGGGATCACAGGTGTCAAAGCGCCGCAGTCGGATTTACAGCAAACCTACCGTGAAATCATTGAAGAGTTCAATAAGATACGCGGCGGAAAACTCTACTATCCATACTTGGGAAGCGGATTCGGCAAAGGGGTTTTCGTTGAGCTACTCGATGGCAGTATTAAGTATGACATGATCAATGGTATTGGAGTCCACTACTGGGGGCATAGCCATCCGGAGATTTTGGCCAATTCCATTGACGCCAGTCTTAACGATACAGTGATGCAAGGTCATCTTCAGCAAAACTACAACGCCGCCAACATCTCAAAAATTTTAATAGAAGCTTCCGGCCTTGATCATTGCTTCTTGTCTTCATCGGGGGCTATGGCCAATGAAAATGCTTTAAAAATTATCTTTCAAAAAAAATTCCCGGCCCATCGCATTCTGGCCTTTGAAAAGTGTTTCATAGGACGATCGCTAGCCCTCTCACAAATAACCGACAAGCCATCCTTTCGTGAAGGACTTCCCTCGAATGTCTTCGTCGATTACATCCCTTTTTACGATCCGGCACATCCGACTGAAAGTACGCAGCAAGCCATCGATGCTTTAAAAGATTGCATCGAAAGGCATCCAAAAGAATATGCAGTCTTTTGCTTTGAACTTATTCAAGGAGAAGGTGGGTTCCATGCCGGCACTCACGAATTTTTTACAGCTTTAATGCAGATCGCCCGCGATCATGGCATCGCCGTCTTTATCGATGAGGTGCAAACGTTTGGCAGAACAAGTGAACTCTTTGCCTTCCAACATTTCAAGTTGCAAGACTTCGCCGATGTCGTTACGCTTGGTAAGCTGTCGCATGTATGTGCAACGCTGTTTAAAAATGAATATAAACCAAAGCCGGGATTGCTCAGTCAAACATTTACAAGCAGCACATCCGCTTTGCAAGTCGGACAATTTATTATTGAACAATTAATCCACGGCGATTATTTTGGACATAAAGGAAAGATCAATACCGTACATGCAAAATTTGAAATGCGCTTTAGGCAGCTGGAAAAGAAGCATCCAGAGCTGATTGCGGGACCCTACGGTACCGGATCAATGATTGTATTTACCCCTCTTAAAGGTAATCACGATAAAGTCTTGAAATTCGTACAGGATCTTTTTGAAGCCGGAGTCATCAGTTTTGTGGCTGGCAGCGAGCCAACTCGAGTCCGCTTTTTAGTTCCCATCGGCACGATCGAAGACCATGACATCGAAGCCGTCATGGATATTTTAGAACAGGTGTTAACCAAAGATAAAAAATGATCATTATCAGACCAGTCACACAAAAAGATCTTAATTCTATAGTAGGGTTCTCATTTGAATTAATGGTGGGCATGACAAATTTGCCCAGAGAGCGGGACAAGCTCGAAACCAAGATCGCCAATTCAGAATCGTGCTTTAAGCGTGACGTGCAAAAGCCTGACGTGGAAGAATATTATTTTGTTTTGGAAGATTTAACGACTGGCGGAATCGGTGGCGTATGCGGCATCCTGGCTGAGAATAACATGAGTCGCACCTTCTTCTATCAAGTAGAAACAATTGTTAATAACTCCAAACATATCTCCGTACCCAAAGAATTAAAGATTTTAAGGGCAGTGCCCAATGCCACTTATTGTTCGGAAGTATGCTCCCTTTTTCTACAACCCACTTTTCGGCATAGTGGAAACGGACGCCTTCTTTCTCTTAGCCGCTTCCTTTTCATGGCGCCCCATCAACACCGCTTCGAAAAAAATATTATCGTCGAGATGAGAGGATACATTAATGAAAAGCAATCATCTCCCTTCTGGGAAGCGGTCGGACACCATTTTTGCAACCTTTCTTTTCTGGATCTGATGGCCCAACTCGACCGAGACCGTACTTTCATTGCTGAAATCCTTCCAAAATATCCGATCTACATTGATCTTTTACCCAAAGATGCTCAGGATGTTATTGGCAAAACGCATGAAGGGAGTAAGCCAGCATTAGCCATGCTGTTGCAAGAAGGATTCTGCCTGCAAGATGAAGTAGATATCTTTGACGCGGGAGCCATCCTGTCGGCCCCTTTAAAAGAGGTTAGGACTGTTAAGCAAAGCGCCCTTGTAACCATCACAACAACAGCAGATTTGTTGAAGGATGAAATCGATTACATCCTTGCCAATGATAAAATGGATTTCAGAGCCTGCTATGGAAAACTGAAATTTACTTCGGAAAATGAAGCCCTGATCAACGAAAAAGTAGCCGAAGCCCTGCAAGTAATAAATGGTGATCAAATTAGGTATGTGCCAGCACATTAGGAAGGAAATATGAAGAAGAATCATTTGGGAGATGTTCCGAATTCTGAATTCCGAATTCCGAAATTTCATTCGATCAATCCCGCCAATGGCGAAATCGTGTGGAAAGGTCATGCGGCATCGGAAGCAGAAGTCGATGAGGCAGTTAAAAAAGCCAATGAAGCCTTCGATGCCTGGTCCGATATTGGCATCAAAGAACGTTTCACCTATTTGGAATGTTACGGGAAAATCTTGAAAGAAAATAGCGACAAGCTTGCCGAAACAATTTCTAAAGAAATGGGTAAGCCTTTCTGGGAAGCCAAGACCGAAGTTGCTGCCATGATCAATAAAATCACCATTTCATATGAGGCCTATGAAAAACGGTGTCCCATCGTCATCCAGGAACAGCCGCATGCCCAGTCTATTACCCGCCATTTTCCCCATGGCGTCGTGGCCGTTTTTGGCTCTTTCAATTTTCCAGGACATCTACCCAATGGCCACATCATCCCTGCCCTTCTGGCAGGCAATACAGTCATCTTTAAACCAAGCGAGCTCACTCCCCTCGTTGGGCAAGAGATGGTCTCCTACTTCGAAAAGGCAGGACTGCCGACTGGGGTCATGAACTTGATCCAAGGTGATAAAAGCACCGGCCAGGCGCTAGCCAACCACCCCGACATCCAAGGACTCTTCTTTACCGGCAGCTATCCGACAGGACAATCCCTCTCGCTCCATTTTGGCAGGCATCCGGAAAAAATTTTAGCCTTGGAAATGGGGGGCAATAATCCCCTGATAGTTTCGCATGTGGACGATCACAAAGCCGCTGCCTATATAACCATCCAGTCGGGCTACCTCACTTCCGGGCAGCGGTGCACCTGTGCCCGGCGGCTCATCGTGCCCATCGGCAAACAAGGCGATGAATTCATCAGTACTCTTGTCGACCTGATCGCCAAATTAACTGTCGGGCCCTATACACTGGCTCCGGAACCGTTTATGGGTCCCCTTGTCTCCGCTCACCATGCCAAGCAAGTTTTTTCAGCCTACGAAGATCTGGTTTCTAGAGGGGGCCGTCCTCTTGTTTCCATGACCCGCAAGGATGCATACGTCACTCCAGGACTCATCGATGTCACACAAATAAAAGACCGTAAAGATGTCGAAATCTTTGGCCCGCTGCTCCAGCTGATCCGGGTTGACAACTTCAAAGAAGCGATCAAAGAGGCCAATAATACCAAATATGGATTGGCTGCAGGACTGATCAGTACCAATAGCGATGAATTTAGACAATTCTATAAACATGTTAAAGCCGGCGTCATCAACTGGAATACATCAACCACCGGAGCCCTCAGCACCGCCCCATTTGGCGGTATCAAATGCAGCGGTAACTCACGCCCCAGCGGCTTTTACTCAGCCGACTACTGTTCCTATCCGGTTGCTTCGCTCGAGTCGCCGCAAATCAAAATGCCAACCTCCTTACATCCAGGAATTAATATCACCCAAGGATAACTCTTGAACTCGACAGTTGAAGTCAATTTCGACGGCCTTATCGGTCCCACACATAATTACAGCGGTCTCTCTTTTGGAAATATGGCTTCCATGGAACATGGAAAATTAGTTTCCAATCCGAAGAAAGCAGCTCTGCAAGGATTGGAAAAGATGAAGACCTTAATGGACTTGGGCATGAAACAAGCCATCCTTCCCCCCCATGAACGACCTTTCATCCCTCTCTTTCGAACTTTCGGATTCGAAGGGTCTGATGAAGCAATCCTGGCAGCCGTAGCCAAACAAACTCCCGAGATATTATTGGCCGGCAGCTCTGCCGCCTGCATGTGGACGGCCAATGCTGCGACAGTATCGCCGTCAGCCGACAGCCTGGATAAGCGAACGCACGTCACTCCGGCCAATCTGATCACTAAGTTTCACCGTTCATACGAGTCGCCCACAACCGGGCATATCTTAAGGAAAATTTTTCCTAATCCCACTTTATTCAACCACCATTTTCCTCTTCCACCCCACACCGACTATGGCGATGAAGGGGCGGCCAACCACACCCGTCTTTGTGCAGGGTATGGCGAACCGGGGATTCAGTTGTTTGTTTATGGACGAAAGAGCAATGGACCCCTGCCCAAAAAATTTCCTGCCAGACAAACAGAGGAGGCATCAAAAGCCCTTGCTCGTCTGCACAGGATTCCGGAAGAACAATTGGTCTTTGCCCAGCAAAACCCTGATGCCATCGATGCGGGCGTCTTCCATAATGACGTTGCTTCTGTCGGCAACCAAAATGTCTTTTTCTATCATGAAAAAGCCTTTCTTAATACCGCCGAGACAGTGAAGCAGCTGCAAGACAAATTTACCAAAATATGCAATGGGGATCTTTTTCTAATACCGGTTACCGAGCAGCAAGTCTCTTTGCAGGAAGCTGTCAGAACCTACCTGTTCAACTCGCAAATCATCTCAAGGCCGGACAATACAATGGTTTTGGTAGCACCGCATGAATGCCGGGAATCTCAAATCACCGGCCCCTTCATCGATGAGATGCTAAAGCTGCCCGGCAATCCGATCAAAAAAGTGATCTATCAAGATGTGCGCCAAAGCATGCAAAATGGCGGCGGCCCCGCCTGCCTCAGATTGCGCATCGTCCTCAACGAAAAGGAATTGGCAGGTACATTTCCAGGGGTTTTTCTCACCCCCCAACTCTACGAAAGGCTAAAACAATGGATTGAAAAATTCTACCGCGATAAGCTCTCGCCTGAAGAGTTGGCAGACCCGACCCTCCTATCTGAAAGCCGAAGGGCCCTCGATGACCTGACGGCCATCCTCAACCTCGGGCCGGTTTACCCGTTTCAGC
>Ga0207010_1075_pt1 | contig 19353 bp, 18 predicted proteins | sample Alteio_BWMinCont_82_FD_153465 | JGI IMG/M metagenome (GOLD analysis project Ga0207010, IMG submission 153465) | Enriched cells from forest soil in Barre Woods Harvard Forest LTER site, Petersham, Massachusetts, United States -... | ecosystem: Environmental > Terrestrial > Soil > Temperate forest >...
TTCGATTAACAAAAGGATATCGTGCTATTTATATGATTGCGCCGGATAATTCAATTGAAATTGCTATGGTATTAGAGGTGAATAAGCATGATTACTAAAAAAACTAAAGAATCATTAGACTTTTTAGAAAAACTATCAGGTAAATTAACATTAGGTTCTTTGTTATTATCTATTCGATGTGGTGAAGAAATGACTCAAGAACAGTTTGCAAGAAAAATAGGTGTTTCTAAACAGTACATATCTGATTTAGAACATAGTCGGCGTTTTGTAAGTCCTAAAGCTGCAGCCCATTATGCAAAAAAATTAGGTTATTCCCCTCATCAGTTTGTGAAGCTTTGTTTGCAAGATATGATTGACCGTGATGGGTTAAATTTTATTATTGAAATTGAGGATGCGGCGTGATTACCAATAGTTTCAGTAAAAAATCAAACATTAAACCGAAAATGCATCACATCGCCGTCTTTAACGATATATTCTTTTCCTTCTAATCGCCATTTGCCGGCTTCTTTTGCGCCTTGCTCGCCTTTGAATTTTATAAAATCATCATAAGCAATGACTTCTGCACGTATAAAGCCTTTTTCAAAATCAGTATGAATAACGCCAGCGGCTGCAGGGGCTGTTGCGCCAACTGGAATCGTCCAGGCGCGTACTTCTTGTTCGCCTGCTGTAAAATAAGTTTCAAGACCTAATAAGGCATAGCCTGCATGAATCACACGGTCAAGACCCGGTTCTGTTAGATTTAATTCACTTAAAAATATTTTCTTTTCTTCATCATCCAATTCTGCAATATCTGATTCAATGGCGGCACAAACTGAGACAACTTTAGCCTCTTCTTTTGCAGCAATTTGTTTGACGGTTTCTAGCAGTGGATTATTCTCAAAACCATCTTCAGCAACATTGGCAATGTATAAAGTGGGCTTTAAAGTTAATAACTGCAAAGTCTTTAAGAAGATTTTTTCTTCTTTAGTAAAAGATAAAGTTCTGGCAGGAATCCCTTGATTTAATTGTTCGCGTATTTTTTCTAATAATTGTAAGTAGGCGACAGCTACTTTATCACCGCTTTTTGCTTGTTTTTGTACGCGTAGCATGGCTTTTTGCACAGTTTCTAAATCAGCCAGTGCCAGTTCGGTATTAATGACTTCTATATCATCTGCCGGCGAGATTTTTCCTGCAACATGCACAATATCAGTGCTGTCAAAACAACGCACAACATGAGCAATCGCATCGGTTTCGCGAATGTTGGCTAAAAATTTATTTCCCAAGCCCTCACCTGTTGAGGCACCTTTGACGAGCCCTGCGATGTCAACAAATTCCATAGTAGTAGGTAATATGCGTTGCGGTTTAACAATAACAGCTAATTGATCTAAACGAATATCTGGGACTGCCACCACTCCAACATTAGGATCAATCGTGCAAAAAGGATAATTCGACGCATCCACCCCTGCTTTAGTTAAACAGTTAAATAAAGTAGATTTACCAACATTTGGTAATCCAACAATACCGCATTTAATACCCATAAGTGACAACCAATTCTAATCAATTCTAAGAGAAGGGGGCAATTATCGCGTGCTTTTTTAAATTATGCTAGTTATACTTTTTATTATGTCTAATATGCTTAAGCAAAAATGGATTTTTAAGGTATTTCTAAGCGTGAGCGTTTTTTTGCTTGCAGGCTGTGCTTCTTTTCATGAGGTACCGCCGCCAGATAACACAGCCGCTCCTTGGGGTAATCGAGTCGATGTGCTTTCTAATATCCAAAGCTGGGACATCAATGGTCTGATTGCGATCCGTAATAATACTAAACCACAGGCAGAAAGCGCTAATTTACATTGGCAGCAAAGCAGGCAAGATTATCAAATTTTATTATTCGGCCCGTTGGGCGCAAGTCCCGTTAAATTATCAGGCAAACCAGGCGCTGTGGTATTAGAAGATGCAAAAGGAAAGCGTTTCTATGCAGATTCTGCGGAATCAATGTTAGTACAGCAAACTGGTTGGCATTTGCCGGTTTCTAATTTATATTTTTGGGTAAGAGGATTGCCTGTCCCGAATAAACCTGCGCAAAAGAAATTTGATGCTTATCAGCATTTGACACAATTAGTGCAAGATGGATGGACTATTCAGTATTTAAATTACACATCCGTGCATCATATTGATTTGCCGGCTAAGATTTTTTTGAACAATTCTGAGCTTCAATTAAAAATTGTGATAAATCGATGGCAAATTTAAAATTTTCTGATTGACACTAAGCATGGGAGCTTGCAAAATAGGCGCCCATAAGTTAAAGAATCACTCACGCTTTGGGGTGTCGCCAAGTGGTAAGGCACCGGGTTTTGATCTCGGCATTCCTAGGTTCGAATCCTAGCACCCCAGCCATTAAAAAAAATGAACTACCCAAAACGACTTCCAAGGATTTAAAACTGTGCCAGAAATTATGATTTTTAGCGGTAATGCAAGCAAACAGCTTGCAGAAGATATTGGTAAACATCTTAATCTTCCTTTAGGTAAAGCGCTCGTCGGCTGCTTTAGCGATGGAGAAACGATGGTTGAGATTCAAGAAAATGTGCGCGGCCGCGATGTTTTTATTATTCAATCGACCGCGGCTCCTTCAAATGACAATTTGATGCAATTAATTATTATGGCAGATGCATTACGACGCGCATCCGCTGCTAGAATCACAGCAGTTGTGCCTTATTTTGGTTATGCGCGGCAAGATCGACGCGTACGTTCTGCGCGTGTGCCGATTACGGCTAAAATCGTTGCAGATATGATGGCTTCAGTTGGAATTAGCCGATTAGTGACGGTTGATTTACACGCTGATCAAATTCAAGGGTTTTTCTACATGCCAGTAGATAATCTTTATAGTACACCGATTATGTTAGAAGATATTCATCATCAATCTTATCAAAATATTATGGTTGTCTCACCAGATGTCGGCGGGGTTATTCGAGCAAGAGCCATTGCTAAACGTTTATCGGGTGCTGATTTGGCAATTATTGATAAACGCCGTCCGCAACCCAATGAGGCGCAAGTGATGCATATCATTGGGGATGTTAAAGATCGAGAATGTATTATTGTTGATGATATTGTGGATACTGCAAGCACTTTATCTAAAGCAGTGGATGCATTAAAAGAGCATGGCGCTGCAAAAGTAGTGGCTTATATTACTCACCCAGTTTTATCAGGTGATGCGATTGCTAATATTGAGGCATCTGCTTTAGATGAACTTATTGTGACGGATACGGTTCCTTTAACAAAAGCGGCTCAGCAATCAAAACGTATTCGCTGTGTGACTTTAAGCCATATGATGGCAGAAGCTATTCGCCGTATTAGTGGGGCGGGTTCTTTAAGTCGTATGTTTCTTGATTAGAACCTAATTAGATTTAATTAGATTTTATTGATTAGATTTTAAGTTTTATGTAGAATACGCGCTCCTCCATCCTGGTCGCGGTGATGGAGTTTTTTTTAATTTTGGAGAAATTTATGTCAGCCATTCAATTTGAGCTGGAAGCAGATGTCCGTACAGATAAAGACATGGGGAGAGGTGCGAGCCGCCGCCTACGTCGTATCGAAAGAGTACCTGCCGTGGTATATGGTGCGGGTGAACAGGCTGTTTCCTTATTGTTAGATCATCATAAACTGGTGAAAGCGCTTTCTTTTGAAGCTTTTTATTCACGTATTTTAACCTTAAAAGTAGGTAAAAAAACGGAAAAAGTTATTTTAAAAGCTTTGCAAAGGCATCCTTCTAAGCCAAGATTGCTTCATTTAGATTTTTTACGGGTGAGAGCAGATCAAAAATTAGAAATGCATATTCCTTTACATTTTAAGGGTGCGGAAGAGGCGCCTGGATTAAAAGAAGGAGCTGTATTTGCTCATTTAATGAGCGATATTGAAGTTTCTTGTTTGCCGGGTGATTTACCAGAATATATAGAAGTCGATGTTAGTCAGATGGGTTTGGATCAAAGTATTTATTTATCTGATTTAAAATTACCCAAAGGAGTGGAATTAACTGCATTTGCACAAGGAACGGAAGGCCATGATCAGCAAATAGTCAGCTTGCATATTCCCAGGGTAGAAGAAGAAATTGTCGAAGCAGCAGCGCCTGCCGCATCAGATGTTCCGACGGTTGGGGAAGAAGAATCCAAATCAGAGGATAGCGCAAAAGATAAAGAAAAATAAAATATTCTCCCTGTCATGCCAGTGAAGGCTGGCATGACACAGGTTTTTTTTCACAAGGTGCCAGAGATATATGTCATCAAAGGGAATTCAACTGATTGTTGGGCTAGGCAACCCAGGTGCAGAATATGAGCATACCAGGCACAATGCTGGGGTTTGGTTTATTCAAGACATTGCTCATCGATTCCATGCGACTTTACGTTATGAATCTAAGTTTTTAGGATTTCATGCGTTAGTTGATATCAATGGATGCAAAATCCATTTACTTTTCCCGACGACCTATATGAACCATAGCGGGCAATCTGTCAAATTATTAGCTAATTATTATAAAATTCTTCCTGCCAATATTTTAGTTGCACATGATGAGATAGACTTACCTGTTGCCAGTATTCGATTAAAATTCGACGGGGGTGATGGCGGGCACAATGGGTTAAAAGATATTATGCGCCATTTAAATTCCAAACAATTCTATCGTTTAAGAATTGGCATTGGCCGTCCGCTACACTCAGCCGAAGTGCATGATTATGTTTTATCTCCTCCTAAAAAAACAGAATTAATTGAAATCCAAGAATCGTTAGTGGCGGTAGAGTCTATTTTATCTTTGCTAATAGCGGGTGAATTTGCCAAAGCGATGCAAAAATTACATTCTGCTTGATTACACACAAAAGATGTGTATATTGATTGTATGAATTGGAATTTGACTTCCTTAACACCTGAGGAGTTCCAAAAATGCTTAAAGTAAAATCTTATCCGGCCATATTAGAACCTACTAAAGAAGGTTATAGTGTTTATTTTCCTGATTTACCAGGTGCCGTGAGTGCAGGTGATAATTATGAAGATGCAATAGAAAATGCTGAAGAATGTCTTTCTTTGCATCTCTACGGGATCATAACCGATGGTGATAAACTTCCTAAGCCCTCTCATATGTCAAAAGTTTTAAAAAGCTTAAATCAAGGAGAATATGCAACACTTATCCATCCTGATATTTTTGGAGTAAAAGCAAGACAAGAAGATAAAGCGGTTAGAATTAATATCTCTTTGCCTAAATCATTGTTAGAAGCTATAGATTCTCGTGCTCGTCAGTTAGGAATTGATCGTTCTAAATTAATCCAAAAGGCCGCAATAGAGGTTGTCTCTGTTGGAATTTAGATCAGTATTGTTGACAGGGCTAACCTTTTTAATTGGCTTTCTAGTCATTTTCGCTTAAAATACTCCAACTTTAGCCACATAAAAAACCTATGCCAATTCTTGTCTGTGGAATCAATCATAAAACGGCGCCGATTGCTTTGCGCGAAAAAGTGATATTTGCTCCAGATAAATTACCTATTTATCTGCACGATTTGCAAACAGAAGAAAATATTCGAGAAGTCGTATTATTGTCTACCTGTAATCGTTCGGAGATATACTGCGAAGCAGATGATATCTCGCAAATTTTAAATTGGTTTTGTGAGCAACATAAAGACTTACGAACTGAGATTAAATCAGCGCTTTATTTTTATCATGATCAGCTTGCCGTGCAACATATTATGGAAGTGGCTTGCGGGCTTGATTCAATGGTGTTAGGGGAATCACAGATTTTGCGACAAATGAAAGATGCTTTTGCAGAAAGTGTTGCTGCAAGTGCTGTTGGGACAACTTTTAATCGATTATTTCAGCATGTCTTTGCTGTTGCAAAAGAGGTGCGTAATAATACTGCAATTGGTGCCTGTCCTGTGTCAGTTGCAACAGCTGCTTTGACTTTTGTTAAAACTATTTTTCAAGAACCTTTACAAAAAGCAACCGTTCTATTGATGGGTGCAGGCGTTACTATTGATTTAATCTTAAGACATTTAAAAAATAATTTACCCAAAGAAATTATCATTGCTAATCGCAGCGAAGAAAATGCATTGATCTTAGCCAAGCAATATGGCGCTCGGGGGATTTCTTTGAAAAAATTACCAACGGTATTATCAGAAGTGGATATTGTTATTTCAGCAACAGGCAGTGTCTTGCCTATTATTATGCCGCAAATGGTATCCATGCGTTCAAAGCCATTGTGGATGATTGATATTGCAGTTCCAAGAGATATTCATCCAGATGTTGCTCAATTAGCTAATGTGCATCTTTATTCTATTGATGATTTAAAAATGATTATTCAACAAAATCAGCGCGGTCGCGAACATGCAGCTCTTAAAGCCGTCGATATGATCAAACAAAAAAGCCAAGAATTTATGACCTGGCTTAATTCGCTTGATATGGTTGCAACGACTATTCGCGCTTATCGTCAACAAATTGATACTATCTGCCAGCTAGAGTTAAGCAAAGCAATCCGGCAAATTGAACGTGGCGAAGACCCATCACAAGTTTTAATTAGTTTTGCTCATGCTTTTACTAATAAATTATTACATACGCCTAGTGTACAATTACGTCAAGCTGGAAGTGAAGGACGCTTAGAAATTTTACAATTAGCGCAACAATTATTTGATATTTCAGGATCAAGACTAAAAACGATATGAAACCATCTATTCAACGAAAATTACAAACATTAGTTGAGCGTCATGAAGAAGTGAGCGCTTTATTAGCCGATTCTGATATTATTGCAAATCAAAATCGTTTCCGTGATTTATCAAAAGAATACGCACAATTAGAACCGGTTGTGACTGTTTTTAAACAGTATCTTGATGCCGATCAAGATGCCATAGAAGCAAAGAGTTTATCCGAAGAAACCGATCCTGACACGCAATTATTTGGTAAACAAGAATTAAAAAAAGCACAAGATACAATTGAAGCTTTAGAACAAAAATTGCAACTATTGCTCTTACCTAAAGATCCTCATGATGAAAGTAATATTTTTTTAGAAATTCGTGCGGGTGCAGGGGGTAATGAAGCAGCGATTTTTGCTGGCGATTTGTATCGCATGTATTCACGTTACGCAGAAAGCGCCGGATGGCAAGTAGAAATGATTAGCGCCAGTTACAGTGAGCAGGGTGGTTTTAAAGAAATTATCACCCGCATCATTGGGCAAGGTGCTTATTCCCGGTTTAAATTTGAATCGGGCGTGCATCGTGTACAAAGAGTGCCTGAAACAGAAGCGCAAGGTCGTGTTCATACTTCAACTTGTACGGTTGCAATATTGCCAGAAGTGGCTGAAATAGATAATGTTGAAATCAATGCTGGAGATTTGCGTATTGACACTTTTCGCGCGTCCGGTGCTGGCGGCCAGCATGTGCAAAAAACCGATTCTGCCATTCGTATTACTCATTTGCCGACAGGTATGGTGGTTGAATGCCAAGATGAACGTTCTCAGCATAAAAATCGTGCGCGGGCGATGTCGCTGTTAAAAGCGAAATTATTAGCAAATGAACAAGAAAAACAGCATCGTGAACAAGCTGAAACTCGGCGTAATTTAGTTGGGACAGGCGATCGCTCGGAACGCATTCGTACCTATAATTTTCCGCAAGGTCGATTAACCGATCATCGTATTAACCTTACTCTGTATCAATTATCCGATATCATTGAGGGTCGACTCCAGCCGGTGATTGATGCTTTAATTCACGAGCATCAAGCTGATTTATTGAGTGCTATTGGTGATTTATGATCATTGCGGAACTATTAAAATGGGCAGTCAAAAAAGTAGATGTCGCGTGCGAGCCTTCGCCGCACTTATCAGTAGAAATTTTATTAGCCTATACTTTAAACCAATCACGCAGTTTTTTGCACACGCATCCGCAGCAAATAGTATCAGATAGTCAAGAGCAACAGTTTAAAAGTTATCTTGCGAGATTTTTGCAAGGGGAGCCGATTGCGTATGTGACTGGAAAACGTGAATTTTGGTCACTAGAGCTCAAAGTGACGCCTGATACTTTAATTCCTAGACAAGAAACAGAGTTATTAGTTGAATTTGCCTTAAAACTTTTGGTTAATAGCCCTGAGTGTTTAATAGCTGATTTAGGCACAGGCTCTGGCGCTGTTGCTTTAGCAATTGCCCATGAACGCCCTGCTTTTCAAATAATTGCGACAGATAAAAGTCCCGCTGCATTAAGTATAGCAAAGCACAATGCAAAAAATTTAAATATCCAGAATATTATATTTAAAGAGGGGAGTTGGTGTGAAGCACTTGTTGGGCAGGATAAATTTGATCTTATTATTAGCAATCCACCGTATCTGGATGAAGAAGAGCTACACCAAGCCGCTCGGGGGTTATTATACGAACCTTACTTAGCTTTAGTTGCCAATGAAAAAGGCTTAAGCGAGATTTGTCGTATTGTTTATGAAGCTTGGAATTATCTCAAAAAAGGCGGTTATTTATGCATAGAACATGGACAGACCCAAGGAGAAAAAGTCCGCAGCATATTTTTAGAAGTAGGCTATAATGACATAAAAACAGAATATGATTTAGCAGGTTTGGAGCGCATAACGTGGGGCAGGCGTGGTTGATTTGTTGAGCATTGCCTGGTATAGATGGTAAAACAATAAGGATATTGGTGATTAGTTAGGAGAGCGGGACAAATGGCAGCATTAAAAGATATTTTAGAACCTAGTCTAGAAGTTTTAGGCATCACTCCGTACAAGCCTAAAAAAGGTGAAGAATTCATGAACGCAAAAATGCGTGAGCATTTCACCAAAATTTTGACTTTATTACGTAAACAAATCATGGAAGAAGCTGATCGAACTGTGACACATATGAAAGATGAGGCTGTTAATTATCCTGATCCTAATGATCGTGCAAGCCAAGAAGAAGAATTTAGACTTGAGTTGCGTGCTCGTGACCGTGAACGTAAGTTACTTAAAAAAATCGAAGAATCGTTGCAATTATTGGTTGATAAAGAATATGGTTATTGTGAAGTATGCGGCATTGAAATTGGTTTACGCCGATTAGAAGCAAGGCCGACTGCGACCCTTTGCATTGATTGTAAAATGTTAGATGAAATTCGCGAGAAGCAACAAGGATAAAAAAACCTCCCTTTTTCAAAGGGAGGAGTTTGGTAAAGTAATTAAAATAATGACAGAAGGAATGCATAATGGCTGCAGCCCAAGGCGGTGGCGGTGGTGGTCAATCAGAAAGTTCAATGGGTGCTTTTTGGACCATGGCAGCTCTTTTTGCTTTCGGCGCTATGATTTGGTATCTTTATAGCACTAAAATTATCCATTTTTATTTTCAAATTAAACTCTATGAAATTCAGTTGATTAGTATTTTCACCAATAAATTAACCGATGTGCGCACGGCTATTATCAATGTTGATACAACGAAAGTCGATGTACATAGAATGCTGCGTGTTGGAGATGTGGTGGGTTATTTTTTGCGGATACCGGTTTTAGTTTTTTTGGTTATTTTAGGGGGTATTGTTTTTTTTGCTAACTCCACCCGCAGCTTCAAGCGTACTTATAGTATGCGAGATTTATCAACGTATGAAAAAGTCAATTGGCCGCAAATTACGCCGGTGATTGGTCTTAATTTAACAAAAATGGATATTGATAAAGGTCCTTGGGCGATGGCGCAAACGCCCATGCAATTTTGTAAGTTTCACAACTTATTAATAGAAAATAAGCCTAAACCACGTGAAGGTATGACGCGCAAAGAATGGAGTAAAATTGAAGTAACTTTAAAACGTGGTCAAGCCAATAAAATTTTTTCAGTGCAATTAGGTAGTTTATGGCAAGGTCTTGATCGATTATCACCCCATACTCGTGCATTATTTGCAGTTTTTGCTGCGCGTTTTCAAGGCGATAGTAAAGGTGCTGCAGCTTTATTGGCGCAAATTAGTATTTCATCAGCCAATAAACTAAATTTCACTGGTACAGATTCGTTATTAAAAAAACATAGAGAGCATAAAAAAATTCAAGCGATTATGCAAGAACACGCTTATATTTTAACTGTGATGGCTTCTATGCTTGAGATTGCCAGAGAAGATGGTGTCCAAGCCTCTGCTGATTTTTTATGGCTAAAGCCCATTGATCGTCGTTTATGGTATATGCTAAATACTGTTGGTCGGCAAACACCTTTTATAGAAGTAGCAGGCCCTTTTGCGCATTGGGTTGCGGAAAAAGAAATTGGCAGGCGTTTGTTAGTTCCTATGGTTGAAGAAGCAACGAATGCGCTTGAAATTGCTTTGAAAGAAATTGTTTATCACCCAGATGAAACGCCTTAAAAGTTAAGAGGATGATATGCATCAACAGCGTGGACTAGATGAACAACAAGAATTACCGCCAACGATGTTATTGCGGGACACGCGTCCTTTTAGTATAAAAGTAGCCGAATTTTTTAAAGACCCGTTAAAAAGCGCATGCAGCATTGTGGCTTGTGGAATTTTTGGTTATAGCTTTCCTGCGTATCTTGATATTTTTTTTCTGTTAGCGCTATGTCTTTTTTGGTTTACTTTCACTCGAAAATCAAGATTACCTTTTCGTATGCCGCAACGTTCTAATGCATTGGATTACGGTGATACTTTACCCGGTGCTTCTATGAAGCCACGTAAAGCGCGCGGGATTGCCTTTTTTGGTAATCGTATTTCCAATCAAGAAGAGCTCTGGTTTAACAATGACGATATGCGTACCCACGTCTTGATTTTTGGATCAACTGGTAGTGGTAAAACTGAAGCATTAGTTTCAATTGCTTTTAATGCCTTAGTGCAAGGCAGTGGTTTTTTATATGTTGATGGTAAGGGGGATAATAGTTTATTTGCAAAAGTTTTTTCGATGGTACGTTTTATGGGTCGTGAAGATGATTTATTGCTGATTAACTTTATGACGGGTGCGCGTGATATTGTCGGTGCTCAAGAAAAACGTTTATCAAATACCATGAATCCTTTTTGTAATGGTTCATCGAGTATGTTATCGCAATTAGTGACTAGTTTAATGGATTCTTCTAGTCAATCTTCTGATGGAGATATGTGGAAGGGACGGGCGATTGTTTTCGTTGAAGCTTTGATGAAAGTATTAGTCTATATGCGTGATCAAGGCAAAATTTTATTAGATGCGAATATTATTCGTAGTTATTTTGAATTAACGCGCCTTGAAGCCATTGCTATTGATAAAATGTTTATTCGTGACAATCAAGAACCGGTTAGTTTAGCAGATGCGCCCGAGCTTGTGCTTGAGCCGATCATGAATTATTTACGAACCTTACCAGGGTATGATCAAACAAAAAAAGGTAAACAAAGCTCAACTGTTTTCGAGCAACATGGGTTTATTACCATGCAATTGACACGGGCATTTGGTTCGCTTGCAGATACGTATGGGCATATTGTGCGAACTAATTTAGCGGAAGTGGATTTAAAAGATGTGGTGTTAAATCGCCGCATTTTAGTGGTGTTATTACCAGCACTTGAAAAAGCGCCTGATGAATTAGCCAATTTAGGCAAAGTAATTATAGCTTCTTTAAAAGCAATGATGGCAGCAGGTTTAGGAGAATCAGTCGAAGGGACTTATCGAGAAGTGATTTCACGTAAACCGACAACGGCTTTAACGCCTTATATGTGTATTTTGGATGAATATGGTTATTATGCAGTAAAAGGCTTTGCGGTGGTTCCAGCGCAAGCCCGGTCATTAGGATTCTCAGTTATTTTTGCCGGGCAAGATTTACCGGCTTTTCAAAAAGCTTCAAAAGAAGAAGCATTATCAATTGGTGCAAACACTAATATTAAAATTTGTATGAAATTAGAAGATCCTTTAGATACGTGGGATTTTTTCTCTAAAACGGCTGGGGAATCTTATGTGACAAAAGTAGATTCTTTTCAGACGAATGCCAATAGTGTATTAAATAATTATTTAGATAGTCGTAGTGCCTCTTCTGAAAAACGTGCGCGTGTTGATTTATTAGACTTAAAAGAGCAGCGTGAAGGGGATGCGCATATTTTCTTTAAATCAAAAATTATTCGTGCCCGCATGTTTTTTGCCAATCCTCCTGCGGTTGAGCGATTTCGTTTAAATCATTTTTTAAAAGTAGAAGCGCCTGTTGACCGTGTTTTAATTGATCTTGAGAATCGATTATCACAATTCGATCAAATAATAACAGAAAGTGGTTCTGATATTTTTGCAAGTATTGAAGAAGATGATTCAGAAGAAATTACAATTATAGCAAACACTATGCATGAGAATCCGGAAGGAAATTTAATTGAGCGTGGGGTATCTGCTTTATTAGCCTTCCATAATCGCGACTCAGGCATTGAAGAAGCAGAGGTTGTGACAGCTGAAGAAGAAGAGGAAGAAACAGGACGCATTAATATTTACAGCAAAGTTAGATTAGGCAGTGATATTCAACAATTAGTAGGTGCTGTAAATTTTGAATCATTTAGTCAGCCATTAGTTAATAAATCTTTTATTAAAAATAAAACGGAATTATTAGAACGCATTTTAGGGCGCACCAGTTCTCAATCAGCCGTTGTGACTCAAGAGATTGTAAAAGATATGGGAATTGCCACAGATTACCCGCCAGAAGTCTTTGGTATTTTCTTAGAAACTCCGCAAGTCGCGCACGCAGGGCAAGAATTATTAGAATATATTATCAGCCTTAAGACTCCTCCGAGTGAATAGGGGTTTAGCCTAAATTTTGATCAAAATGACGTTATAAGTTTTTTGTAGTAAAATAGGATTCAGAAATGATTTATCGAGGTGAATTATGCAAAATGTGAGTCCTATTAAAGATAAACAATTACAAAAAGTGGCTGATTTATTAGCGCATTTTTTAGCAGATACATATGCTTTATATCTTAAAACGCAAAACTTTCATTGGAATGTGCGAGGTCCGTATTTTTATAGTTTGCATAAAATGTTTGAGGAGCAATATATCGAATTAAGTCAAGCGATTGATGAAATTGCTGAGCGTATTCGTGCTTTAGGGTGTGTTGCGCCGGCTTCTTTTTCACAATTTTCGCAATTGACGTCTATAAAAGATGAAAAAGGCGATCAAACGGCGGAGCAAATGATTCAAAAATTAGCGAAAGACCATGGGATATTAATGCAATCTGCGATGGATATTATTCCAAAAGCGCAACATGCGCATGATGAAGGCACGGCTGATCTGTTAATTCAGCGTTTAAAAGCGCATGAGAAAACCATTTGGATGTTGCAGAGTAGTTTGAATTTTAGTAAGCATTAAAAAATAAGAAATAAGGGGTCAAGTCCGGATAATTGATTGATATCACTATCCCAAAAAAACGTTTGATGGAAATATCAATTGTACAGACTTGACCCTCTAACTTCACCTAAGCCAATTTTGTACTTCGTTGATGTTCGATTTTTAGCGATGGTACCATTGGAGAAAGCGTAAAGAGCTTCTCTATATCAGTAGCCTTAGTGAGATCTAAAACGAGTGATAACGATTCTGCCCACATTGCTGCTGTTTTTGAATGTTGTCTTTGTTTGATGTTTAGCCCATGTGATATTAAATAATCCAATACACTTCTATCATTTTCTCCTTTTGCTAAAGCAGATTGTTTAGTGATGTCAAAAGTCCATTTTATTCCGGTTAATTTTTTTAATACCAAACAAATCTCTTCAGAAGTTTTATTTTCTTCAAATTTGGATAAACTTTTTTGCAAGGCCGAATATATTATTCGATATACTTCAGTAACATTTTTTTCATTTTCCAAATAAAAACTATCGGTAGATCGACCCAAAATGACTTTTGCGGTACCTATCAATTCCTCAGGCATTAATCGAGCTAATTGATTCAAAAAATTGAAATTGCAGCTCAAATTTGCGTAAACTAAGATAGGACTTTTTAACATAATTGCTTGCATTAACGTCTGCGCTCCATTGGTTGCAACAAGCCCACCTTTTTCACCAATCTCTCTTAAAGCAGCCACAAATTTTTCTTGAGCTAATTTTTCAGTAAATATTATATTAATTTTATATAGCTTTGCTATTTCTTCAATTTCTTTCTTTTCATATTCATCTTTTGTTACAACAAGAACCGAAGGGGATTCTTCCAATTTTTGCTTGGCAATTTTTGCAATTTGAGAAAAATATAATTTTAAATATTTTATATGTTCTTTTTCTAACTCCTCATCCAATAACCATGCTATCTTTAGCGCAATCTTATCCACATTGTGATTTTGTTTTGTTAACAGATGATATATATATATTAAACCATAGCAATTCTTAGAGATAATATTTTTTAATTCCAACGATTTTTTTGGAATTGTATTAGGAATACCGATACAATAAGATGGCGCACTATTAATACCCGCCGTAAGAAAAGTAATTTTATAATTATGTTTTTCAGGGAGAGTTTTTTTGAGCGATGAACACTCCGCATAATATTTTTCATCATTAACTTGATGGGGAGGAATGACAACATAGATGTTTTTTAATTTTGTCAAATCATATTTTTTCATTGCTGTCATAACAGGATTTAATTCATATAGACACCCAGTGATGCATATATTTTCGTAAGGCTGTAAAGAGCCAGAGCCCATGGGTTGTTTAAAAATTTCAAGAATATTTTTACTAGAATTTCTCATCCCAATAGAATCCATTTTTAATTCACTTGATAAACTTCCTCCAAATGTATGGCAGCCTCCAAAATCATTTTCGCAAGCACTAATACAAGCTGTCTGCGAGGAAATCACGGTACTTAGAAATTCTTGAGCTTCAGTTATAGACGAGCTTCGCATAAGGATACCTAAAAAATACTTAGATTAATAAGTATACAATCTAATGCTTAAAGTATTATTAATAATTTATTAAGGTTATCTTACCAAAGAAAAAAATAAGGGGGGGCAAGTCTGGAGAATTGATATATCACTATCCCAAAAAAACGTTTGATGGAAATATCAATTGTCCAGACTTGACCCTCTAACTTGACTTCTACATCTGGGTGTATCTAAGATCCAATTCTCTCGCGGCTTTTACTTCATCCAATCGACGCACCGGTAAATTGTGCGGTGCATTATGCAATAGATCAGGCGTTTCTTTTGCTTCGATTAAAATTTTTATTAAAGCCTCTGCAAATGCATCTAATACTTCTTTACTTTCTGTTTCCGTTGGTTCAATCAATAGACATTCAGGTACTAACAATGGGAAATACATCGTCGGTGCGTGCATATCATAATCAAGCATTCGTTTGGCGACATCTAACGCGCTAATATGCCATTCTTTAGCTTCAGTTTTTAAAGTAATAATAAACTCATGACTTGCGCGCCGCGTTGCATAAGCAGGCGTTAAACCAGCATTTTTTAATTTAGCTAAAAGATAATTTGCATTTAAAGTCGCAAACTCTGCAACCCTAATCATCCCCTCTTTTCCAAGTAATCTTGCATACATATAAGCACGTAAAATAATCCCTGCATTTCCCATAAAAGCAGATAAACGGCCAATTGTTTGCGGACAATTTTCTTTTGTTAACCAATGATAATGCTCACCATCAAAACCAATAATAGGCGTCGGCAAAAAGGGCAGTAATCGATCACATACAGCAACAGGTCCGCCCCCAGGTCCGCCTCCACCATGGGGTGTCGCAAATGTTTTATGTAGATTAATATGCATCACATTAAAACCCATATCCCCCGGACGCACTTTTCCTAAAATCGCATTTAAATTCGCACCATCGTAATATAAAAGTCCACCTGCTTTGTGAACAATATCAGATATCTCGCGAATTTTCTGCTCAAAAACACCTAAAGTAGAAGGATTTGTTAACATAATACCGGCAGTTCTCGAGCCAACCGCGGCACGTAGCGCTGCGATATTCACATTTCCATCTGTATCAGTCGGAATTTCACGCACTTTAAAACCACATTGCGCAGCTGTTGCAGGATTGGTTCCGTGCGCTGCATCAGGTACTAAAATTTCATCTCGTTCTTTATCTTGATTGGCTAAATGATAAGCTCGAATCATCGCAACACCTGCAAATTCTCCTTGCGCACCTGCCATGGGTGTCAAAGAAACGCCTTGCATACCGGTGATTGATTTTAAAATTTCTTGTAACTCATAAGCTGAAGCTAAATAACCCTGGCTATTGATATCTAACGATAAAGGATGATGATTCAAAAAACCCTCTAACATTGCTAAACGATGCACACCGCGAGGATTATATTTCATGGTGCAAGAACCTAAAGGATAAAATTGCGTATCAATTGAAAAATTCTTTCTGGATAATCTAGTATAATGCCGCACGACTTGTAATTCAGAGACTTGCGGTAATAGCGGCGGGTTCTTACGCAATAACTCTTCAGGAATATCTATTTGTGTAGATTCTTCTGGCATGATTTGTGCTTTTGCCAAACGTCCGGGCTTTGATAAATTAAAAATTAATTCACTCATGTTTTAAGCCCCCTTGGCTAAAAATATATCTGCTGATTGATCATTCATTGCTAAGATATTTTGTTTTTGTAAAATAGCTTTTAACTGCGTCACAAAAAAATCTATATCTTCAGGTGTTTTGGTTTCTGTCGCGCAAACTAAAATACTCTCGCCCAACTCAGGATAAAAAGGTTTAAGCAACAATCCACCTTGAATTTTAATCATGCCTAAACTTTGTAAGACAGGCTCTGCAGGAATAGGTAATTGTATGACTACCTCATGAAATGTTTGACGATTGAATAATACTTTAACGCCTGGAATCGTCTTTAATTTTTCTTGTAATAAACGTAATCGTGCTCGACAAGCCGTTGCCATGCGATACAATCCTTCAGGCCCCATTAAACTCATAAAAATAGTACTGGCTGTTACTAATAATCCCTGATTAGTACAAATATTCGAAGTCGCTTTAGCACGTCTGATATGCTGCTCACGTGCTTGCAATGTTAAGACAAAACCAGTCTTTCCTTCAGTATCAACGGTACGGCCAACAATACGTCCCGGTAATTGGCGAACGTATTCTTTTTTGCAACAAAGAAATCCATAATAAGGTCCACCCGATGCCATAGGCACCCCTAAAGGTTGTCCTTCGCCACAGGCTATATCTGCGCCTTTTTCACCCCATTCACCAGGCGGTTTTAATAAAGCCATCGCCAGCGGATTGACAAGACCAATCACCAACGCACCTTTTGCATGAGCCCAATTAGTTAATGCATCTACTTCTTCTAATACGCCAAAAAAATTAGGTTGTGGAACCACTAAGGCTGTCACGCCCTGATCAGCATGTTCTTCTAAAATAGCAAGTGTGATGGCACCTTGTGTTAAATCAAATGGTACTTCTATAATTTCAATAGATTGCTGAGAGACAATCGTTTTGACAACTTCCCGATAAAGCGGATGAATAGTTTGCGGTAACAAAATGCGATAAATAGATTGCTTACGTTGTAATCGAACGGCCATCAAAATCGCTTCTGCAAGTGCTGATGCGCCTTCATACAAAGAACCATTCGAGACATCCAATGCCATCAAACTACTCATCATTGTTTGATATTCATATAAAAGCTGTAAAGAACCTTGACTGGCTTCGGCTTGGTAGGGCGTATACGCGGTTAAAAACTCACCGCGACTGGCAATTTCCCAAACGGCAGCCGGGATATGATGTTCGTAAGCGCCCGCACCGATAAAGCATAATAATCCACCATCTTCTGCCGCACGCGTTCGCATCAGGCGTGCTAATTGCATTTCGGTTAAGCTAGGTAAAATAGCAGGTAGAGATTTAATGCGTAAATCATCTGGAATTTCATCAAATAATTGTTCAATGCTGTCAACCCCAATTGTTTCAAGCATCGCTGCAACATCTTGATCAGTATGTGGAATAAATGGCATGCTTTATCGCCTCGTAAAATTAATGCGCTTCTGATGCAACTTGTTTTGAATATTGTTCTGCATTTAATAATTTGTTGATATCATGTTTGACATCTTGTTCAAATGGCCGTACTCGAAATAACCATCCATTACCGTAAGGGTCTTGATTAATTAATTGTGGATTTTCTAATAATGCTTCATTGATTTCAACGATTTCACCTGAAATAGGCGCATAAATATCGGCTGCCGCTTTCACTGATTCAACAACAGCACATTCATGGCCCATTTCAATATTTGTTTCAATCTCGGGTAATTCGACATAGACTAAATCACCTAACATGGTTTGTGCATGATGGGTAATGCCGACTGTTAAAAGATCACCATCTTGTCGAACCCATTCGTGGGTTTTTGAATATTTTAATGTTTTTGGTACTGTTTTATTCATTTTTAATCACTCCTAAGCAATCGCTACAATATTTTTTTTAACAACAAAAGGCGGCTTAACCACGCGCGCAGGTATTTCTTTACCGCGAATTTCTACGAAACAAACAGCACCGATTGCTTTTGGCACACGAGCCAATGCAATCCCTTTATTTAAAGTGGGGGAAAAACTACCGCTGGTAATTTCACCCATTCCAACATCTGGCACAATGACTTTTTGATGATTACGTAAGACGCCTTGTCCTTCTAGAATAAGGCCGACCAAGCGACGTTCAATCCCTGCTTGTTTTTGCTGTTGTAATGCTTGGCTACCGATAAAATCACGTGCCGGTTCAAATGCGACTGTCCAACTTAAATTAGATTCTAACGGTGTGACTGATTCATCCATATCTGAGCCATATAAATTTAATCCGGCTTCTAAACGTAGAGTATCTCTTGCGCCTAATCCACAAGGATGAATATCAGCACTGATTATTTTTTCCCATAATTTGACAGAATTTTCAGCTGGTAAAATAATTTCAAAACCATCTTCGCCGGTATAACCTGTTCGTGCAACAAAATAATCACTCAGTTGAATAGCGGTAAAAGGTTGTAATGCTTTTAAAGCGCTCACTTCAGGTTCAGCGAAAAGAGAGTTTAGCTTTTCAATGACCTCTGGTCCTTGGATGGCAAGCATGGCAAAATCAGGACGTTCTTTTAGTATGACATCAAAATTTTTTGCTATTTTATTCAGCCAAGCCATATCTTTATCATGTGTAGCAGAATTTACCACTAAGCGATAGGTTTCATTATTTATTTTATAGACAATCAGATCATCAATCACGCCGCCTTGTTCGTTGAGCATGCAAGTATAGAGTGCTTTATAAGGCGAGAGTCGATCGATATTATTAGCCAGCAAAAATCGCAAAAAAGGAGCGACTTCTTTTCCCTCACAATCCACAATGGTCATATGAGAAACATCAAATACCCCCGCGGTTTGACGAACAAAATGATGCTCTTTGACTTGGGAGCCATAATGCAATGGCATGTCCCAGCCGGCAAAGTCAACCATTTTGGCATTGGCGTGTAGATGGCAAGCATAAAGTGGTGTTTTTT
>Ga0207010_1072_pt1 | contig 19226 bp, 11 predicted proteins | sample Alteio_BWMinCont_82_FD_153465 | JGI IMG/M metagenome (GOLD analysis project Ga0207010, IMG submission 153465) | Enriched cells from forest soil in Barre Woods Harvard Forest LTER site, Petersham, Massachusetts, United States -... | ecosystem: Environmental > Terrestrial > Soil > Temperate forest >...
TCTTCGGCGTAGTAGAGGCGCATTCTTTCTTTTTCTTGCGGCTCGATTTGGTCCAGCGCGGCGCCGAGCGCGCGCGTAAACAAGGTGACGTAACGCTGGCGATGCGGATCGGGAGGCTGCAGCGGCGGGCCAGACGGAGCCTCTTGTCGTGCGCCGTCCGCATCGTCTTCGCCGAGTTCTTCAAAGCGGCGGCTGGCGCGGATGGAATCGATGTGGCGCTGGGCGAGGATGGCGCGTAGCCAGGTCTTCAAGGAGCTGCGGCCGTGAAAGTAACGAAAGAGGGAGCGCTCCGAACTTTTGACACTGGCGAGCCCGTACAATTCTGCGAAAAGAGAATCGGCGAGCTCGCAGGCCTCGGCCGAACCGGAATCGCGGCGAAGGATGGCGGCCGCGGCAGTGTGGAGGTAATTCCGGAACGTGGCGTAGAAATGTTCCCAGGCGGCTTCGCAACCATCGGCGCACGCGGTGGCCAAGGCCAGGTCTTCGAGATGCAGGGCAGCGAGGAATTCCTCGAGTTGCCTGGAAGTTACGTCCCCCGCGCCTAAGCGCTTTTTTGCGCTGCGTTCGAGGACGGCGACAAAGCGCTCGCGGGCAAGCCCCCAGCGGCCCGCCTGCGATTGGGCGTAAAGCCACTCGGACAGGGAAGCACGGCCATGGAGCGGGCGCGCTGGGTCCACCAAAGGACCGTCGGCGTTGTTTGCTGGGGCGTCTTCTGCCATGTCTGAGTTTTGCGGCCCCCAGGTGGCCGGACAGGCCGACCAACGCCAGGGTCATACGCCGCATCCTAGAGCATAAGCCCAGCCGAGGAAAAGGGTGGAACAAAACTAAAACCCCCCAGGCCTGGTTTGCGGTATCCTATAGTGGTGTTGCGCGCCCAGACTCGCAACCGGAACCGCCTGTCCGGGTTAGAACAGGGTGCGCAGGGTGCGCTCGCGGAACCATTAGCGAATTCGCGACGCTAGTACCAAAGTCCTATTCGGACTCCCTCAGCCTCGTCAGTACTCTGGTACTGCTAGAGCGCATTTCCTATTCGGCTAGCGAACTTGGGAACGCTAGGATTTCCTAGTCCACCCATCTTCAAAGTGCAGAGTTTCCCGAGGCGGCACGCGGATGACAACCATGCTTGCAGATCCACCACGTAAGACGACGATGGGCGTCGGTTTTGAGTCCAACCGCAGCCGCACACCCAATCCCCAGGCCTGGAAGCAGGCCATTGGAACGAAGCAGATTCCTGCACGGCTTGCATTGCTGCCCGACGCGAAACCGCGCTGGGATCGCATCGGCATCAGCGCAGGAAGCCAGATCGCCATCTTTGCATTTTTGATGTTGATCCCGCTGCTTTTCCCGCAGCAGATGAAGACCGCGCTGAATCTTCGGCCGACGGAATTGATGACACCGGTCACTATGGTGCCGGTAGCGCCGGAACCACCACCGCCGCCGAAGATCAAGCCTAAGGTCACGCCGCCAACGCCAAAACCGGAAGTGCCTGAACCGGTGAAATTGAATCCCAAGCAGCCGCACGTGTTCTTGACGGCGAAGGTCGAGCCGCCGAAAGTGCGCACGCTGGACGCGAAGCCCGTAGAACTTAATCCGGTCTTCGATCAGGTGAAGGTGGATATTCCGACGAATCAGCCGAAGCGGCCGAAAGATGACGTGAAGGTCGGCAATCTTGGGTCGGGCAGCGCCGCGCCGGCGACAGTGGTAGCGCCAGTGAACAAGGTGCAGACCGGCGGATTCGGCGATCCCAACGGCATTCCCGGTAAGGGCGACCCGAACAAGGCTACCAACGTGAATCGTCTCGGTTCACCGGCATTGCCGGGAGGACCGGGTTATGGCAATGGCACGGGCGGAGACAAGGGAATTCGCGGGACGGTGGCGAGCACGGGCTTCGGTAACGGCACGGCAAATCCTCCGCCAGCCGCGAAGCGCGGCACCCTGCAGTCCACGGGGTTCGCGGACCAAACGGTAGCGACCGATGCGCCAAAGAAAAAAGCGGCGTCCACCGAAGGCATGCCGACAACGGTAGAGATCCTGGAAAAACCACGGCCCGAGTACACCGCAGAAGGCCGCAGTTTGAAGATCGAAGGCGACGTGGTTCTGGAAATCGTGTTTCAGGCTAACGGCAGTATCCAGGTAAACCGCGTGGTCAGCGGTTTGGGCCATGGTCTGGATGAAGCAGCAACTCGAGCGGCACAAAATATCAAGTTTAAACCGGCAAAGCGTGACGGCCAGGCAGTTGATTTTCCGGCCCGCGTGCGGATTGAATTCCGCCTGGCCTACTGAAGGGGAGAGAGACAATGCGTAAGCTAGGAACAACCAGCCTCGTTCTGATCCTAAGCGGACTGGGAGCCATTGCCGCAGCAGCGGCACCCAAGCCGGCGGATCAGCCGCGGACCATGGAAGATGTGATCGATCGCGTCATTACGAACGAGAACCGCGCGACGCAGCAGATCAAGCAGTATTCGCCGCTGGTGGAGACGTACATCCAGAACCTGAAGCCCGACAAGGAATTGGGCTACGTCCCGGCAGGCGACAAATACTTTCTGGGACGCGCCGATTTCAACAAGGGTGTCGCCCTGGTCTCGCTGACGGACACCAATACGAAGGGGAAAAAGATCTTCGGCTCGATCGGCAACTTTTTCTCGTTCGCGATGCAGTACATCCCCGACGGTTTTCTGCAGATGATCTTCATCGACACGAATGGGTTCGACAAACAGCACTATAAGTTTGACTACGTGCGCCGCGAGTTCCTGGGCGAAGTGCGTTGCCTGGTGTTTGACGTGACACCGCAGGAGAAGAGCGGCAAGGGCCGATTCCTGGGGCGCATCTGGGTGGAAGATCAGGACTTCAATATTGTGCGCTTCAACGGCGCGTACAGCGGCAACGGACATGCCAGCTGGTGGTTCCACTTCGACAGCTGGAGGGCGAACGTGCAGCCGGGAATTTGGATGCCGGCCTTCGTGTATAGCGAAGAAAAAGACATGCACTACAACCTGACGAAGAAGCTGGACTTCAAAGCGCAGACGCGCCTGTGGGGCTACAACCTGGGCCACGCCAGCCAGGAACAGGAATTGAGCAAGATCCTGGTGGAATCGGCGGTGACGGACGATACGAAAACCGCCAACGACCTGTCTCCCGTGCAAGCACAGCGCACGTGGGATCACCAGGCGGAAGATAATGTGATCGACCGGCTGGAACGCATCGGGCTGATCGCGCCAAAGGGCGAAGTCGACAAGATTCTTGAGACGGTGGTGAACAACCTGGAGGTCACCAACAACATTGACGTGGAGCCGGAAGTCCGCTGCCGCGTCATGATGACGTCCACACTGGAGTCTTACACCGTGGGGCACACCATCGTGCTCAGCCGTGGATTGATCGACGTCCTTCCGGACGAAGCGAGCCTGGCGACGATGATTGCGCACGAACTGAGCCACGTGGTGCTGGGACACCGCCTGGATTCCAGCTACGCGTTCTTCGATCAATTGCTGATCGATGACAAGGAAACCTTCCGCCATTTCGGATTCGCACGCACTCCCGACGAGGAGAAGGCGGCTAACGCGAAAGCGCTCCAGTTGCTGAACAATTCTCCATATAAGAACCAGATGGGCAACGCCGGGCTGTTCCTGACGGCGCTGACGACCCGTGAAAAGGAAATTCCCAACCTGATCAGCCCGCACCTGGGTGACCGCGTGCCGGGCATCGGTGAGCTCCGGTCTTCCATGCCGAGCGATCAAAAACAGAATGCGCAGACGATTACCGCGCTGCCGATCGGTGGACGCGTGAAACTGGATCCCTGGAACGACAGGCTGGAGCTGATCAAGAGTAAACCGACGGGCGCGATTGCCGAACGCGAGAAGATGCCGTTTGAGGTCACTCCGTTCATGCCCTACTTGACGCGCTTCGGTGCGGATGCTTCAAAACCAATCGCAGCCAGCGCCGCCAGACCGAGCGATCCGAAGTCAGGCGAAGCGGCGCCGAACAAACCGTAGAGACTTAGAAAAAAGCTGAAACCTTCCGGCCCGGTGAGAGAGTTCTCACCGGGCCGTTTTCTTTTGGCTTAGGGCTGCGGCTGTTTGAATGGCTTTTTCAGTGGGAAGAGGAAAGCTCGTGGATTAGTTTGTAATTGAATTCGACGCCGTCGTAAAAATCCTGCACGCCGACCCGCTCGTCTTTGCCATGCGCCCGGCTGTCATTGCGTTCGAAAAACATGCAGGAGATTCCGTAAGTGGGCATGCCGGCGATGCGCGTGTATTTGCCATCGGTGGCGCCGGTGGACATGGTGGCGACGAGGGGAACGCCGGGCCATGCAATGCTGAGAGTTTTTTCCATGGCTCGGGTGACTTCGGGGAGGAGCGGCGAAGGAGGCACGGCCACGACGGGGACTGCTTTTCCGTCTGGCGCAAGCTGGGGAACGATGCTGACTCTTACTTTTGGATCGTTGGCCACTCCTTCGAGTGTGTGGAGAATTTCCTGAGGATCTTCGCCGGGGAAGATGCGGCAATTGACGTTGGCGCGCGCGGTTTGCGGGAGCGCATTGGGCGCGTGGCCGCCGGAGAGCATGGTGGCGACACAAGTGGTGTGCAGCAAGGAATTGTAGTAGGGAGATTCGGAGAGGCGGCGCACCGCGGCGTTGTCGGGAGGCTGCTTGGCTACGGCTTTCAAGTCGGCGGAAACCTGGCCCGTCGTGAGGGCGGCGTTGCGTTCGAAATAGCTGCGGGTAATTTCGTTGATTTTCACGGGGAAAGAAAAGGATTGGAGACGCGCAAGCGCTCCGGCAAGGTGATAGATGGCGTTGTCCGCGCTGGGGACGGAGCTGTGCCCGCCGGGATTGAGCGATTCGAATTGAAAATCGACGTAGACCTTTTCGCTGGCTTGAATGCCGGCGAGCAGGCGCTTGCCCTTCTCTTTTTCGAATTCGCCGCCATCGAGATTGATGCAGTATTCGGCTTCGATCCAGTCGCGGTGCTCCTTCAGGAGCCAGTCCACGCCGTTGAAATTGCCGCCTTCTTCGTCGGCGGTCAGCGCGACGATGATGTCGCGGTCGGGAAGGTAGCCTTCCTTTTTCATGCGGATGAAATTGGTGATCAGGATGGCGTCGCCTTCCTTCATGTCTTCGGTGCCGCGGCCGTAGAAGTAGCCGTCTTTCTCGAGGAATTCGAAGGGATCGGTGGTCCAGTCGGCGCGGAGAGCTTCGACGACGTCCAGATGCCCGATGAAGAGGATGGGCTTGCGATTTCCGGTGCCGCGAAAACGGGCGACGAGGTTTTTCTTGCGGTCGTTGGGACCGGCGACGATGACGTCGTCACCGGAAAAACCGGCGTCGCGCAGCCGCTTGGCCATGGCTTCCGCGGCGGCTGTCACATTGCCGACGGAGTCGGTGGTGTTGATCTCGATGAGTTGCTTGAAGATTTCGCGAGCCAGCCGGTTGGTTTGCTCCTGGCTCTGCCCTTTAAGGGCGGGCGCGGTGATGATCAGCAAACACAGCGACAGTATCCAGCGTTTCGCTGCTAGCATGGGTTCTCCTGACTAAATGTTCCTTGGCAGCGTAACGGCCCGTCTGGGCATCCGTCAAACCCAATGCGGAGGAGCCGATGGCGTTTCTTGTGACCGCGAGTTGCTTCGATGCGCGCGGCTTGCATAAACTGGCGAGGTCCGGGTTGGGGAGGAAAAGATGAGTTCATTCGGGAAGCGAGCCACACAGATTGCGCTGGGCGCGGGGATTTTTGCCGCGGGAATAGCGGCGGGGTCGCTGCACGCGCGCAGCGCCGCGGTGCAGAACCGCTTTGGGCAGCCGAAGACAGTGCTGCACGTGGTGGTCTACAAATTCAGGGACAACGTCTCGAACTACGATCGCGAAAAGGCCATCAACGGAATCAAGGACATGGCCGGAAAAATCCCCGGCATCAAAAATGTCTGGGTGAAGACCGCGCGCAACCAGATTAAGGATTTCAGCGGCGTTTATGCTATCGAGTTCACCAGCGCGGAAGCCGCCGCGGACTATTCGGAAAGTCCGGTGCATGAGGCGTGGTCGAAGACGTGGCAGGAACAGCGGGAAAACAGTTTGTCGTTTCAGGTGACGAATCCCTAGGTGCCGGCCTACTGAGCTCCACGTGTAATTCCATATCTTCGGCGGATCATGGCATCAGCCATGCGATCCGTCAGCAGCCACTTGGCCCACTTGGCAAATCTTGCCAGCGAGGTGACTCCGTAACGCGCCTTGGGCCGAGACGCTTCGATAGCGCGAAGCATGATGCGGGCGCAATCTTCGGGAGTGGTTTTGGACTGCGCGCGAGTGCTGCTGGCGCTGCGCAGATAGGTCTCATAGAGCCTGGCGTAGGGGCCGCTCTTGAACTTTTCCTGATAAGTTTGTGCGAGATTCATGGCCGTGCTCTGAATGTTGGTGACGATGTAGCCGGGCTGGATGAGCACGGTGTGGATGCCGAAGGGATAGAGCTCGTGGCGCAAGGCATTGCTCAACGCTTCGATGGCGTGTTTCGAGGCGCTGTAGGCGCCTTGCGTTGGCGGGGTTACGAAGCCGGAGACGGAGCTCATCATCAGGATGCGTCCGGCGCGGCGCTCGCGCATCTTTGGAAGGACGGCCTGGGTGACTCGAATCACGCCGAAGAAGTTGGTTTCAAATTGGCGTCGCCAGTCTTCCAGGTGCAAATCCTCGACGGCACCGACGTAGACCAGCCCCGCATTGTTGATCAGCACGTCGATCTGGCCGGCTTCCTGATAAATGGAGGAAACGGCCTTTTGGACGGAGGCGTCGTCGCATACATCCATTTCCAGGGTCTTGAGTGGGAGATTTTTTTGCTTCGCGAGCGCGTCGAGTTGCGCGCGCTTTTCCGCCGAGCGCCCGGTCGCAAACACGCGATAACCGTGCTCCGCAAGCAAGACCGCTGCGGCCTTTCCCAATCCATCGGTTGCCCCGGTGATTAAAACCGTCTGAACTTTGCGGTCGTCCTTCATTCTTCCTCCTGTATGAGAGGACTTATCCTACCGTGAATCGGAGCGAGCTGTGTTTGATGAAGCAGCGTCCCGCTTTCGGCACAGGGTGGAGATGCGTCTCCACCCGGCGCTCGCAAGATTGCTAGACTAATGGAATCTCCTGCGCTTTGATCGCACCGCCTGGTGAGCGTGCATGCCGGCTGACGAAAACCTCTCTGCATCGGAACCCGTGAAAAATTGGCGGCTGGGATTTTGGAGCCTGATCGCCACGCAGTTCCAAGGCGCCTTTAACGATAACGGCCTGAAGTTTTTCGTCATCTTCCTGATTCTCGGGACCAATCCTACGGATTCAGAGAAAGACCTTTTGGTCTTTGTCATTGGAAATCTTTTTGCGCTTCCCTTTCTTTTGTTCTCGATGGCGGGTGGATACCTGGCGGACCGCTATAGCAAGCGCAGCGTGGCGATCGGCACGAAGATCTTCGAGATTTGCGCCATGATTTTCGCCATGTACGCATTTACGCGAGGCAACCCGCGAATGGCCTTCGCCGTAATTTTCCTGGCGAGCACGCAAGCGGCCTTCTTTGGCCCCGCAAAATATGGCCTCCTGCCCGAGCTTCTGCCAGCCAAGCTGCTTTCCTGGGGTAACGGCATCCTCGAACTCACGACATTCCTCGCCATTATCGCGGGCGCAGTGATCGGCCCGGTGCTGGCGCAGGCCTTTCACGGGCGCGAAGCGATCGCCGGCCTGATTTTCGGTGCTTGCTCCTTGTTTGGCCTGGCAGCGAGTTTTTTCATCTCACGCGTTCCTCCTGCGGACCCCGCCAGGAAATTCCGGATCAATATCTTCTCGGACCTGAAAAAACAAGTTCAGCTCGTCCGGCCCGACCGCGTCTTGCACCTCGCCATTGTGGGGAATACTTACTTCTGGTTTCTGGGAGCGCTGCTGCAGTTCGTGATCGTGTTTTATGGCCGCGAAGTTTTGCATCTCGACGAAACACACGGCGGATATCTGCAAGCGGCGCTGGCGATCGGCATCGGCGTCGGGAGCTATGCGGCGGGAATGCTGTCGGCAGGGAAGATCGAGTACGGCCTCATCCCGCTTGGCGCGATTGCCATGTCCCTGTTTTCATTTGCGATCACCATCCACGGATTGAGCTTTCTTCAGGTGCTTCTCCTTTTGGGAGCGCTGGGTTTCGCAGGCGGATTCTTCGTCGTTCCGATCAACGCGCTAATTCAACACCGCCCGGAAGAGCAGCACAAGGGCAGCGTGATTGCGTTCGCCAATTTCCTATCCTTCGTGGGGGTGATCGTTGCATCGGGCATCTATTCCGGGGCTACGCATTATCTTCACACCGGGCTGGCTTCCTTCTTCTTCTGGACTGCGGTGATGTCCCTGTCCGCCACGATTTATACGGTCTATTTGCTTCCCGATTCCATGCTGCGGCTCTTGCTGTGGATTGCCACCCACACGTTGTACCGCCTGGACGTGGCGGGGCGGGAGAATCTGCCGGCGCGCGGCGGAGCCCTGCTGACGCCGAATCATGTTTCGATGGCCGACGCCATTTTCCTGATTGCGTCGATCGATCGGCCAATTCGCTTCATCATGTTCAAAGGCTCGTACGAGCATCCTCTGGTAAAACCATTCGCGAAGATTATGGGTGTGATTCCCATCGCGTCGGATCAGGGGCCGCGGGAGTTAATTCATTCGTTGCGGCTGGCCACCGACGCGCTGAAAAACGGCGAAGTCGTGTGCATCTTCCCCGAAGGGCAGATGACGCGCATCGGGCAGATGCTGCCGTTTCGCCGAGGGATGGAGCGCATCATCAAGGGCGTCGATGTGCCGATCATCCCGGTGAACCTGGACGGCGTGTGGGGATCGATTTTCAGTTTTGCGGGCGGGAAGTTTCTCTGGAAGTTTCCCCGGCGCATCCCGTATCCGGTGCGCGTTACGTTTGGCAAGCCCATGCCGGCCACCTCCACTTCCCAGGAAGTGCGCCGCGCAGTGCAGGACCTGGGCGCGGAGGCCTTTGCGCGGCGCAAGAAGCGCATGCATGCGTTGTGGCAATCCTTTATTTATACGGCGCGGCGGCATCCCTTCCGCTTCGCGATGGCGGATGGGCAAAGGCCTAAGCTGAACTATTTTTCGGCATTTGCGGGGGCGCTGGTCCTAGCGCGGCGTTTGCGAAAGCGCTGGCAAGGGCAGGAGATGGTGGGGATCCTGCTGCCGCCTTCGGTTCCTGGGGCGCTGGTTAATTTCGCGGCGATGTTGATGGGAAAAGTTCCGGTCAACTTGAATTACACGGTTTCGAACGAGACGCTGGCTTCGTGTGCACAGCAGTGCAACCTGAAAACAATCGTTACCGCGCGCGTTTTTCTGGAAAAGGTCAAGATTCAGCCTCCCGGTGAAATCATTTTTATCGAAGACGTATCCAAGGATCCAGGAATCGGCGAACGCGTCTTTGCGGCGCTGGCGGCAAGCCTCTTGCCATCCAAGTGGGTCGCAAGATACGCGGGCTGCGAGCGGCCGGCGACGCTCGACGACATCGCAACGATTATTTTTTCCAGCGGCTCGACCGGCGATCCCAAGGGCGTAATCCTGACGCACTATAACATCGCTTCAAACGTGGCGCAGCTCAGCCAGGTGTTCATGCTGCATGCCGATGATCGCATCATGGGCATTTTGCCGTTCTTCCATTCCTTTGGTTTTACGGGCACGCTTTGCTTGCCCGCCGCTAGCGGCATCGGCGTTATCTTTCATCCCAATCCTCTCGATTCGCGCGTGATCGGCGCGCTGGTGAACAAGTATTCTGTCACCATGCTGCTGGCAACACCTACTTTCTTGAATGCGTACACGCGCCGCTGCACCCCAGAAGAATTTGGCAGCCTGCGCTTCGTTATGGCCGGCGCTGAAAAACTGCCGGATCGCATCTCGCAAGCGTTCGAAGATCATTTCGGCATCCGGCCGCACGAAGGATACGGCTGCACGGAATGCTCGCCGGCGGTCACTGTGAATACCATTGATTTTCGCGCGGCGTCTTTCCGCCAGGTAGGAGCGAAGCGCGGCAGCATTGGCCATCCCTTGCCGGGAATCACGGTAAAGATTGTAGACCCCGATACGCTGGAGCCCGTGGGTGTCGATGAACCGGGTCTGCTGCTGGTGCGCGGGCCCAACATCATGCAGGGTTATCTCAACAAGCCGGAGAAAACCGCCGAAGTTCTGCGCGACGGCTGGTACAACACCGGCGATATCGCCCGGCTGGATGAAGACGGCTTCCTGCGCATCACCGACCGCTTGAGCCGCTTCAGCAAGATAGGCGGCGAGATGGTGCCGCACATTAAAGTAGAAGATCTGCTTCAGGAGCTGGCCGGCGTCTCGGAGCAGACGTTTGTCGTTACCGCGATACCCGATGAAAAAAAAGGGGAGCGCCTGATCGTGCTGCATACTCTCGGAGAGCAGCAACTCGAGGAATGCCTGGAGAAACTTGGGAAGAGCGACTTACCCGCGCTCTGGCGTCCGAGGCCGGACCAGTTCCTTCGGGTCGAGAAACTTCCTTACCTTGGAACCGGAAAGCTGGATTTGCGGAAGTCTCGCGAACTGGCGCTGGAAATGGCCAAGCGTCCGCTCCAAGAATAGACTTGAACCATTAAGGCTGCTCGAAGGCTATTGATGACGCAAAGCGAAAGCCATGGCCGTTCGCATAGATTGTTGCTGCGGCTGGTGCTGACGGCGGCGGTTCTGGCCCTTTGGTTTTGGACGCAATCCCTGATCGGAGCACGGACTCCCCCAGCGGCCGGACTCGGAGACGCGCTGCACAACCTAACCTCGGGATTGAATTCCTATTTTTGGCAAAACTCCGCGGCGGCTAACGCGCTTCTGATCGTCAGCTCGGCGTTCATCGATGGCTTGGGCCTCTTCCTGCTGGCGCGGTGGTTATTTGGCGGCAGTATCCGGCCCTTTCTTGGACTGTTCTTGTTGATGGCGTTGCGCCAGTTGATGCAGGCCATCTGTTCGCTGCCTCCGCCTACCGGAATGATCTGGCATTACCCCGGGTTCCCATCGCTGCTCGTCACCTATCACGTAGCTAATGATTTTTTCTTTTCGGGACATACGGCCATCGCGGTTTTTGGGGCCATTGAGCTATCCCGTTTCCGCAGGCATTGGCTCACAGCCGTGGCGATGCTGTTGGTCCTTTTCGAAGTAGCCACAGTCCTAATCTTGCGCGCGCATTACACGATGGATGTATTCACCGGAATCGTCGCCGCCTTGTGGGTCGCGCACTTCAGTGCGCAAATCTCACCTCGAATCGACCAATGGATCAACCGCGGCAAGTAGGCCTTTGTATTCTAGGTGTGGATACGGTGTTTCACCACACAGTAGCAAGCCAGAAAGTAACGCATTGCGCGAGCTTGTGCTCCGTTGCCGTTGTACCCCGCCGATAGGGAGTGCTACCTTTCCTGCAACGTCTGTGGAGGCGCCTCATGCAGTTTGTTCCAGAGAGCCGGCTGAAACCTTTCCTCTTTGCCGTTTTCCTCATGCTTTCCGCAAATTTGTTGCGCGCCCAGGATAAGTCCGCGCCGTCGGCGATAGTGAGAATTGGTTTCCTGATGGATACCTTGAAGATTGAACGCTGGCAGACGGACCTCGACACTTTCCAAAAACGCGCAAAGGAATTGGGAGCTACGGTGCTGGTGGAAACCGCTGAGGGTGATGACGACCTGCAACTGCGGCAAGCCCAGAAGCTGCTGGATTCCGGCGCCGGAGTTCTCGTACTGGTCTCGCACGACACGGAAAAAGCCGTGCGCATCATCAAGGCCGCAAAGGCCAGGAAGGTGCCGGTGCTGTGCTACGAGCGTTTGGTCCGCAACGCGGACGTGGACGCCTTTGTCGGAGTGGATGCCGCAGCGATCGGCTTCCTGCAGGTGCTCACCATTTATCAGCTGGCGCCCAAGGGCAATTATGTCCTTATCGCCGGCTCGCCTTCGGACATCAATGCAAAGCTCCTGCATGACGCGCAGGTCAGGGCCTTGCAGGCAGCGGTCGATCACGGTGACATCAAGATCGTGGCGGACGAGTGGGCCAAAGACTGGAATCCATCCGAAGCTTATGCGCACATGGCCGCGGCCATTGAATCGACCAACGGAAATATCGTTGCAGTGATTGCTTCGAATGATGGAACGGCGGGAGGCGCGATCCAAGCGCTCGAAGAGCACAAGCTTGCGGGAAAAGTTTTCGTCTCTGGGCAGGATGCGGATCTGGCAGCCATCATTCGAATTCTTGACGGCACACAAACCATGACGGTTTACAAACCGCTTGGCCTGGAAGCAAGACAGGCCGCTGAAGCGGCCGTGGCGCTGGCCAAGGGCCAGCCGGTCAACACGACTGCTTCCATTTCGAACGGAGCCCGGAGTCTTCCCGCGATTCTGGTGAATCCTGTGGCGGTGACGAAGTCCAACGTCAAGCAAACGGTCATCAAGGACGGTTTTCAAAACCTGGAAACCATTCAGAAGAGTTTGCCGAAAGAGAAGTGGCCGCAGTAGTTTCGAATCCGGCTCGCGGCGCGGCGGTTATTCGAGGCCCCAGAAAGTCGCATCCGGCTTCACCAATTCAAATCCCGCATCCCACGCTTCATGGCTGCGCCACACAACTTCGGCTTCCGCTTTGCGCCCCGTCTCCTGCTGGATCAAGCGGACGCGCTTGCGCAAAGGGAGGTCGGCTCCCACCACGGCCATGCAGCCGGAGTGGCTCACGTCCACGGTCACGGCGTTGGCGCGTTCCTTGGAACCGGCGTTTTCCCACTCTACGAGAAGTTTTACCCGGGAGATGATGCGCTTGTGACTCCGCAAATTCTCCCAGCGTTCTTGCAACGCAACTGCTGCTGGATCTTTGTTGATTTTGATGGTCATCTGCGGCCTCACTGCGGAAGTGCTACCGGGCCCGGAAGGTAGAAACACCAAGTTAATGCGTCAAATGGCAGAGGTCAATAGTACTTTTAAAATTGTCACTTCCCCGTCAATCCGTGACCGGACGTAATTTCTGCGGGCGCTTTTCGTCACAGAACACCATTCCGGCGACCTAACCCTAGGGAGAATACCTGATAACTGAAGCAGGGTAAGACCGGATTGAACCCAACGCAATCCTAAGCAAACTATCCGCCAGGTTAGTGACCTTTCGTGTCCCATAATTGCCACGGATATGTGCCTTGGCTCGATGCTGCGCTATTGCGCCCGTTCGAAAGGAGATTTCGCTCCATGTTTCAATATTCTAGGAATATTCTAATCTTGCTTTTCACACTGTTGGCAGCCGGCGCACCGGTCTTTTCCGCCACTCCTGGCAGTGGCACGCTCGTGGGCTCCACGACTCCCGTGAATTGGTCAGGCGGCCCTTTCACGGCCGTGGCCACGGACACCAGTTCCTGCACCACTCTGAACTGCGACACTTTCTTCCTCACCGTCAATACGCCTTCCAGCTTCTTCAGCACAAACTCCACGGATGAAGTGCAGATCCGCATCACCTGGCAAGGGGCAACCAACGAGTTTGATCTCTACCTTTTCGATCCTTCGGGAAATCTGCTGGCTTCGTCCGCCCAAGCTTTTGAAACTTTCGAAGAAATTGACGCAGGGCCTCTCCCGAACGGCACTTACAAGCTCGTCATCGTGGCTTCACAGGCGGTGAATGTCTCCTATTCAGGAACCGCGCAAATTGCCGTGGATCCCGCGGTCGCCAATGGCAAAGCGCGCTACCAGCCAGGCAAAATGATTTTTGGAACGCCCTTCGAACTTCCGCGTCCGAATGATCCCGCAAACTCCGGCACTACTCTGGTTTCAGATCAGGACACCGAGCCACGCGTCGTCCACGATTCCCTTGGCAATCTTTATGTTGCCGCGATTCAGGGCGTTCCCGGCGGCGTGGATGTCTGGAAATCCTATGACACCGGCAAGACCTTTACGTACCTTGGGCAGCCCGATGGCAGCCAAGCTGTGGCCACGACCGGCGCGACGACTGGCGTGGGCCTCGGCGGCGGTGATGAAGACCTTGCTGTCGGCACTTCCGGGAATGTGTACATGAATTCTCTCTGGCTGGGTTCCACCACGCAGACTAGCTCTTTCAATGGCGGCAACACTTGGGCCGTCAATCCGCTCTCTTCCGACATTCCCGGGGACGATCGCCAGTGGATCGCTTCCTACGGCAACAATGTGCTTTACCTCACCTACAAACAACTCGGCGCCGATCTCCAGGGCACCGACAGCATTGTGGTCGTTAAATCCACGGACGGCGGAATTACTTTCCCGCAGATCACTCAGGTCACCACGCCTGCCGTAAGCGTTCAGCCAGGCGACCAGGGAAACATTGTTGTGGATCCACGAAATGGCAACGTCTATAACGTGTTCTTCGATCAGACCAGCACGCAGGTCTACCTCGCGCGCTCCACGGATGGAGGCGTGACATTTAGTTTAAAGCTTGTTTACCAGGGGCCCGCGGACACCTCGCTGGCGCACGTTTTTCCAGCCATCGCCGTCGACGATGGCGGCAATTTGCACGTGGTCTTTTCTGATGGTGTAAACACTTATCTCACCGCTTCGTCGAATCAAGGTGCAACGTGGTCCCACGTGGTGCGTGTCAATAACGGAGCTTCCACGAGAACCGCCATTCAGCCCTGGGTGGTCGCCGGCGATCCCGGCAAAGTAGATGTCACCTGGCTCGGCTCCTCGACAACCAATTTCATGGACACCTCCGCTCAATGGCAGGTGTTCCTGGCGCAATCCCAAAACGATTTCGCAAGTGTGCCAACCTTCGCGCAAAGCACGGTAACCGGCGTGGTGCACGTCGGTCCAGTCTGCGTGAACGGTCTTGGTTGCGCTTCGGGTACACGGACTCTTGCGGAATACTGGGCGCCTGACGTGTACCTGGATGGAAGCGCTTTGATCGTCTACCCCGACGACAAGAACTCCGGACTTCCCTCCGGAGATGCCCGTACTTGGTTTATTCGCCAAACCGCCGGACCCACAATCATCCAGACGGTGCACTAGTTCGCGGCGCATCAACCATCTTGCGGGAACAAAAAGGAGGGAGGGGATGTTGGTTGCCTCCGACGCTCCCCTCCTTCTGACCGAGGGAAGCACGGACCCCGATGCCGTATGATTCTCGAAAGGAAAACAAAAAGGCCGGTCTGATTTTTCAGACCGGCCTTTTGTATTTTAATCCCGGCGACGACCTACGTTCCCACACAGTTGCCCGTGCAGTATCATCGGCCCGGCGAGGCTTAACTACCGTGTTCGGGATGGGAACGGGTGTGACCCTCGCGGTATGATCACCAGGAAACTCTTTGAAGTTTTCAGTTGTCAGTCCCCAGTTTTCAGAAAACCAGGAGCAAACAAGAAACTTCGAAATCGTTTCGAAAGATTTCGCAGCGAGCGCGCCGACAACAGAATCCGGATCGCTTGCGCAATCGCAGAAATTTGGCTGGCCTTACAAGTTCGACTTCAGGTCGAACAACACTGTGCAGAAATGGCGTACTTTGTTTGTTGTGACTCTTGCGAGCCACCTCTGCTCTTCCTCAAAGACGGTTTGAGAAAGTTTTATGATTAAGCCGAACGGGCGATTAGTACTGGTCAGCTTCACACATTGCTGTGCTTCCACCTCCAGCCTATCAAAGTCGTAGTCTTCGACTGCCCTTCTTATCCGCCCGAAAGCGGATTGGGAAACCTTATCTTAGGGCGAGCTTCTTGCTTAGATGCATTCAGCAATTATCTCTTCCAGACTTCGCTACCGAGCGATGCCCCTGGCGGGACAGCTCGTACACAAGAGGTCTGTTCATCCCGGTCCTCTCGTACTAGGGACAACTCCCTTCAAGTTTCCTGCGCCCACACCAGATAGGGACCGAACTGTCTCGCGACGTTCTGAACCCAGCTCACGTACCGCTTTAATAGGCGAACAGCCTAACCCTTGGGACCTTCTACAGCCCCAGGATGCGATGAGCCGACATCGAGGTGCCAAACCTAAGCGTCGATGTGAACTCTTGGCTTAGATCAGCCTGTTATCCCCGGCGTACCTTTTATCCGTTGAGCGATGGCCCTTCCACGCGGGACCACCGGATCACTAGACCCGACTTTCGTCCCTGCTCGACTTGTAAGTCTCACAGTCAAACCGGCTTATGCTCTTGCACTCCACAGCGGGTTTCCAATCCGCTTGAGCCGATCTTTGGGCGCCTCCGTTACATTTTAGGAGGCGACCGCCCCAGTCAAACTACCCGTCTGGCCGTGTCTCCCCGCCCGTCACGGGCGGTAGGTTAGAACGACAGAACAATCAGGGCAGTATTTCACTGTTGCCTCCTCCCCAGCCGAGACCAGGGAATCACAGGCTCCTGCCTATGCTACGCAGATTGTTCCGTTACTCATGACCAGAGTGCAGTTAAGGTGCACGGGGTCTTTCCGTCTAGATGCGGGCATCCGGCGTCTTCACCGGAACCACAAATTCGCCGAGCCGTTCGCCAAGACAGTCGATCTATCATTCCACCATTCGTGCAGGTCGGAACTTACCCGACAAGGAATTTCGCTCGGTTTCTCCTAACTCTGTTTCCAGAGAAGCCGGACTTTATCTTTCGCGTCCTGTGTTCATTACTGAAGCTATGACCCTTATTTCTTCAATCCCCTCCGCTCTCAAGTGTTTTCCCTGATTGATCAGGTGCAGAATCTTTCGGAACCTCGCGAAGTCGACCCGCTTCCTTGATTTCAAAGCATGTTTCTCAAAGAAGGGAACAATCCTTTCGGTAAGGTGATTCAGCCCCCGGACTCGGTAAGCCATTCGATCTCCGTGGTTTTGTCTCACTACTCCACAACCGAAGAATCTCTTCAGTGAGTGAAGAAGTTGAACATCACGTTGATGCTGAACGACTGTGAATTCGGGGAGTACTTGATAGTGGCAGGACATCTCTGGATGCGGGTTGATGCCGACGTAGAAACAACCTTCGCCGTCAACGAATCCCACTACCCATTGGGCTTCTAGCTTCTCAGGATGCGACTGAACGTTAAGTCTCTGAGGGTTCTCCATGTTTACCTCCTGGAGTCTTCCCTGCGGATTGTCCCCATGTCCGCCGGATTTTGACTGCTCCGCTTGCGCGGAACGAGTACCGGACAGCTGTGCGAGGAGTTTCCCGCATATGGTTCAGTTTTACTAAGGCTGCGCGCTGTTAACCTTAGGACCGTTATAGTTACGGCCGCCGTTCACCGGGGCTTCAGTTCAAGCCTTCGCACCTTGCGGCGCTAAGCCCTTGCTTTAACCTTCCGGCACCGGGCAGGTGTCACCCCCTATACGTCGTATTCGACTTTGCAGAGAGCTGTGTTTTTGTTAAACAGTTGCAGATCGCGATTCGCTGCGACCGCTTCGGGCTATAAACCCTACAGCGGTACCCCTTCTCCCGAAGTTACGGGGTTAATGTGCCTAGTTCCTGAGCGAGCGTTCTCTCGAGCGCCTGTGGATATTCACCTCGTCTACCTGTGTCGGTTTGTGGTACGGGCACCTGGATGACTCCTTAGGGGATTTTCCTGACAGCGTGAAATCAGAGACTTTGCGGCCGAAAGGCCTCGTCACCACTCTGACCGTTGAATGACCCCGGGGATTTGCCTCCGAGATCCGGCTTGCAGTGGCCAATCGGGACGTCCATCACCCGACTCTCTTATCCTTCTGTGTCACCCCATCGTCAAACGTCACCAGGCGGGACAGGAATGTTGACCTGTTGTCCATCAGTTACGCCTTTCGGCCTCACCTTAGGACCCGCCTAACCCTGAGCGGATTAACCTTCCTCAGGAAACCTTAGACTTTCGGCGACGCGAGTTCTCATCGCGTTTATCGCTACTTATGCCGGCAGGGTCTCTTGTGTAGTGTTCAGTAGTCCTCTCGGTCTACCTTCAGACTCCACGCAATGCTCCCCTACCAAAGATTATTTCCGAAGAAATAACCATTTCGCAGCTTCGGTGATGTGCTTGAGCCCCGTTGGATTGTTGGTGCATATCCGCTTGACCAGTGAGCTGTTACGCTTTCTTTAAAGGATGGCTGCTTCTAAGCCAACCTCCTGGCTGTCCGAGCGAATACACTTCCTTTCCCACTTAGCACATACTTAGGGACCTTAGCTGGCGATCTGGGCTGTTTCCCTTTTGACCACGAAGCTTATCCCTCGTAGTCTCACTCCCGCATATTTGTCCACGGCATTCGTAGTTTGATTGGATTCGGTAACCTGAGTTGGTCCCTAGTCCATTCAGAGCTCTACCACCGTGGCAATTCATGCAAGGCTGTCCCTAAAGACATTTCGGGGAGAACGAGCTATCACGGAATTTGATTAGCCTTTCACCCCTACCCTCAGCTCATCAGAGCGATTTTCAACTCACACCTGTTCGGTCCTCCAGTCGCGGTTAAGCGACCTTCAACCTGGCCAAGGGTAGATCATCCCGCTTCGCGTCTATTCCTACGTACTTGTCGCCCTATTCGGACTCGCTTTCGCTACGGCTCGCTTGCGCTTAACCTTGCACGTAAGAATAACTAGCCGGCTCATTAAGCAAGAGGCACGCCGTCAGGCTTTCAGGGACCGAAGTCCCTGCATGGCCCTCCGACTGCTTGTAAGCATACGGTTTCAGGTTCTTTTTCACTCCCCTCGCAGGGGTTCTTTTCGCCTTTCCCTCACGGTACTGGTTCACTATCGGTCGCCAGAGAGTATTTAGCCTTGGAGAGTGGTCTCCCCAGTTTCCTACGAGATTACACGTGTCTCGTAGTACTCAGGATACCGCTTCGAGTCCGGTCCATTTTCGGTTACATGGCTCTCACATTCTATGGCCCCGCTTTCCAGCGGGTTCACCTAATGTCCGGTTTGGTAACTCTACTCATGCGGTCCTACAACCCCCAAATGTAAACACTTGGGTTTGGGCTGTTCCGATTTCGCTCGCCGCTACTTTCGGAATCTCTGTGATTTATTTTCCTCCAGGTACTGAGATGGTTCACTTCCCTGGGTTAGCTCATACCCGCCTATGTATTCAGCGGGCTGTAGCGAGAGTTCATCTCGCCGGGTTTCCCCATTCGGAAATCCTCGGATCAAAGCCTGCTTGCGGCTCCCCGAGGCTTATCGCAGCTTGCCACGTCCTTCATCGCCTTCTGGCGCCAAGGCATCCACCGTACGCTCTTAGTAGCTTAATCATAAAACTTACCCAATCCGTCTTCGTTCAGCTACGAAAAGCAGATCGTAAGAGTTCTTCTTCTTCACGAAGCTGAACGAAGACGGATTGGGTAA
>Ga0207010_1052_pt1 | contig 18761 bp, 13 predicted proteins | sample Alteio_BWMinCont_82_FD_153465 | JGI IMG/M metagenome (GOLD analysis project Ga0207010, IMG submission 153465) | Enriched cells from forest soil in Barre Woods Harvard Forest LTER site, Petersham, Massachusetts, United States -... | ecosystem: Environmental > Terrestrial > Soil > Temperate forest >...
CATTATTCTTTCCGATTATTCCATGCCCCGGTTCAGCGGTCTGCGCGCGTTGGAACTTTTACGCACCAGCGGCTTGAACATCCCGTTCATTCTCATTTCCGGGACCGTGGGCGAAGACTTCGCTGTGGAAGCCATTAAACAGGGGGCCGCTGATTATCTTCTCAAAGACAGAATTACGCGGCTGGGCGTGTCGATTGAACATGCCCTGCAACAAAAGGTCCTGAAGGATGAACGCAGGCAGGTCGAAGTCTCATTGAACCTCTTCAGGACTTTACTCGACCGTTCAAACGATGGCATTGAGGTGATTGATCCCGAGTCGGGTCGTTTTCTCGATGTCAACGAGACGACCTGCCAGCGTTTGGGCTATGCCCGGGCAGAATTGCTTTCCATGAAAGTGCCGGAAATTGATGACGGCGGGGTGACGTTCGCTTCCTGGAGGGACAATGTTGATGAAGTCCATCGGAACGGCTTCAAAATCTTCGAAAGCCGGCACCGGCGAAAAGATGGCTCAACCTTTCCGGTGGAAATCAACGTGCGCTGGGTCAATCTGGACCGGGATTACCTGATTGCCAATGTTCGCGACATCACCGAACGCAAGAAGTTGGAGGCCGAAGTCGCCATGCGGGAGCAACGATTAAATGCGTTCTTCACCAGTGCTCCGGCAGGCATGGTGTTATTGGACACGCAACTGCGCTACGTTCAAATCAACGAAACTGTGGCCAGGGTCAACGGCGTGGCGATGAAGGATCATCTGGGTAAAACCGTTCGGGAAGTCCTGCCCAAACTGGCACCGGTGGCCGAACCGTTGCTCCAGAAGGTCCTTGCCACTGGTGAACCGATCCTGAACATCGAACTGTCCGGAGAAACGCCCAGCCAACCAGGCGTGACGCGACATTGGCTGGAATCTTTCTTTCCCATTAACGGAAAGACGGGCAGCCCAGATGGCGTAGGCGCAATTTTTGTGGAAATCAGCGAGCGCAAGCTGGCGGAACAGGAATTGCAGTGGAAAACAGCATTGCTGGAAGCGCAGATGGAATCCGCTCTCGACGGCATTTTGGTGGTGACGAATCAAGGCCTGCAAATCCTTCAGAACCAGCGCATGAAAGACCTGTGGAAATTCCCTCCCCATATTGCCGAAAGTAAGGAGGATGCCGTGCAGGTCGAATTTGCCGCCAGACAACTCAAAAACCCCGCCCAGTTTGCCGCCAAAATCACCCACCTCAACGCCCATCCTGATGAGGTGAGCCGCGATGAAATCGAGCTGGTTGATGGCACGATCCTGGATCGCTATTCGTCACCCGTGCGGGACAAGGCCGGGACACATTTCGGTCGAATCTGGACGTTTCGCGACATCACCGAGCAACGCAAATTAGAGGCGCAATTCCGCCAGTCACAGAAGATGGAGGCCTTCGGTCAACTGGCAGGCGGCGTGGCGCACGATTTTAACAACCTGCTGGCAGTGATCCAACTCCAGGTCGGCTTGCTGAAATCGGAAAAAAGCCTTTCCCTGGAACAAATCGATTTGGCGAGCGGCATCGAAAACGCCGCTCAACGCGGAGCCAACCTCACCCGCCAACTGCTCCTCTTCAGCCGGCAACAGAACATGCAGCCCCGGAAGCTAAAGCTGAAAGACGCGGTGGACAACATCATCAAAATGCTTCAACGCACCCTGGGTGAGCAAATTCATTTGCAATTCAAGTCTTCGGCAGAAAACCTCGTCATTCATGCCGATCCGGGTATGATTGATCAAATCCTCCTGAATCTTGCGGTCAACGCCCGTGACGCGATGCCCAAAGGCGGACAGATCATCATTGAAACCTCCGCTGTCGAATTTGATGACGTCACCGCAAAACAGTTCGATCAAGGCCGGCCGGGTTCGTTTGTCTGTCTTGGCCTCACGGATACCGGCTGCGGCATCCCGCCGGAAATTTTACCCCGGATTTTTGAACCCTTTTTCACCACGAAAGAAGTGGGCAAAGGCACCGGTCTGGGGCTGGCCACCGTTTTTGGCATCGTCCAGCAACATAAAGGCTGGATCAAGATCGATACCGAAGTCAACCGGGGCACCACTTTCCGCGTTTTTCTGCCGCGCCCGACCAAAACTCCCGACACCACCTTCTTGCATTCGTCGCTTGAAACCGAGCGTGGTGGCTACGAAACCATTTTGTTGGTTGAGGATGAATTAGCCCTGCGCACCTCCATGCGAGCTGCCCTGTCGCGTCTGGGCTACCGCGTGCTGGAGGCATCCAGCGGCGGCGATGCCTTGGAAGTCTGGAATCAACACCGCCACGAAATCCATCTGCTGCTGACCGACTTGGTCATGCCCGGGGGAATCACGGGTAAAGAGCTGGCCGACCTGCTGCTGAAGCAAAATTCAAAATTAAAAGTTGTTTACACCAGCGGTTACAGCGCGGAAATCGCCGACAAAGAGTTAATTCTGGAGGACGGTCTCAATTTTTTGGCAAAACCTTTTGTCCTTCAAAAGCTGGCGCAAACCATCCGGAAACTTCTGGATCAAAACTGACTTTGACTGGCTCCAGAGTCGCTTTCGAAAATAGCCTTAGATGAGAGCGTATCAGATTTGACTGGCCAGCTGATATTCAGGCTGTTTTTCGTCGATTCAAGAAAACAGCGGAGAGCGAGAGCGCGGCAGTTAACAATCCCATTCCAAATGCTTCCGGCACCGCAACCACCTGGGGGCTAAAAGCCACGTCGTCAATAACGCCGAAACTCTCCGTTTGATTCTCCGTAATCGAGTTAGCAATTGAGAGCGTAACCGTTTTTCCTGCCCATTGCGAAATGTTGCCTGCGACGGTAAGAACTTGACCATCCACCGACGTTACCACCAGTGGTACATTTTGGTTGTTGATCGACAAAGAAAAGTAATTAAGCGGATTTTGCGAAGGAGCAAGATTAAGCGTTGCAAAATAACCCAGGAGAAAAGACACGCTATTTTGCCCGCCCGGAATGGTGCCGGTTTGCGTTATGGAAATCGAGGCTGGCGCTTCATACCCGCTTACGTATAGGGCCAAACTTTGAGCGCCATCGAGCGGGCCGATCGTAGCTCCCGTAATAACATCGTATCCTCCAGCTGGAACAACATACCCGCCAGTGCCATCCAGAACCGTGCCATTATAGTAAACTCCTCCAGGCGATGCACCATATTGGTCACCTACAGTGGCCACATTCCAGCCGGGCAGGTTGTAAAACCCAATTGGAGGACTACCTGAAATTGGGGATCCAAGCTCACTTTCAAAGTCAAGGTTCTGGAATGCCTGAGCTTTGCCGGAAATTACCGACGCATAGAACGCGGCAGCAATGATGGACACAATTCGGACATGTGTGTTTTTCATGTGGTTTTTACCCTCCGTATTTTTTCGACGCCTGCTTATCATTAAACCTTAGATACCGGCCCGCGTCAAGTTGAATTTCCGCCATAGCAACCGCGTTATGCAAAGGTGGAAGTTATGTGCAGTTTCCCGGTGGAACAGGTAAAAACGAATGTTGGTAATCGTGGCGCGAATCGCCTCGTCCATTGTATGGCTCGCCTGCGCCTGTCAAGGTTGTCCGCAAACGAACAAGGCGCTTCGCGCGGGTTTTCTGGTTTGCGGCTCCACCGTTGACAGTGCTCGCCGAGCCGGGGGGGACATGGCGATTAGGCATTCGCGCCGGGATTGGTGGCCAGATCAGGACACATCGGGAGAACTTGACATAGTTACAGGTTCTCAAGAAAGCGGAGAACCGCTTCATCGGGCTGGAATGAACTTCTCTTGCTCTTCGGCGGAGATATTTTCTCCAAAGCCTGTTTCTTCATCGTCAAACTTGCTTCCATGTAAAGGTGAGTGGTTTTGGGAGTTTCGTGACCCAGAAACAGGGCGATTACTTCCGTGGCGATCCCGGCTTCCAAAAGCTCCATTGCCATCGAGTGGCGAAAAGTGTGAGGAGAGATGTGGCGGTGCTTGAGCGCAGGCATTTTGACGGATGCATCTTGAACGAGTTGTTGAAGTTGGTAGGCTGCACCAGCGCGAGTCATACGTTGTCCAAAGCGGTTCGGCAGCAACGGAGATTCAGGGCTGAACCGATTCTCTCGCATCCACTGACGCAATCGCCGTTGCGTCTGAGGCCAGAGAGGAAGATTGCGCTGCTTGCGCCCCTTGCCCAGCACCTGAACTTGCTTGCCACCGGCCCTGATATCTGCGAAGACACCGCGTCGAAACGGAAAAACCACACACTTGGTCCATGTACCGGTCATAGTCGGAAATCAACTGCTCAACCGTTGGACCGGATCGAGATCGCGGAGTTATGGAAAGATGGCTGGCCGCGATTCGGCGGACGGGAATAGTCCCGGAGGATTTTTTGACCGCGTCGCTCGGCAAAAGCCGCTGATTTTGCATAGCGCCGCTATCCTTCCTTTTTGCTCGCGGCTAATCCGGTCGTAACGCTTATTTTTGAAATTTACGAAAGCGAAGCCCGCAGTGTGTTGAACACCATGAACGAGGCAACCCGCCAGCCAATGTTAAACCTTCACCTTGCCCGTGCGTATCTCACGACCAGCCACCTCGCTTTCGTGGAGCGCACGTCGCAGACCGTCATGGAGCAGTTGCAGACACGCGGCAAGCTGTCACAGACTGTCCAATTCGTCAGCACTGTTGGCGCGTCACTTTGCCAGCACCACGTGCATGGCGGCGGTGCCCATCACATGCTCTTTGCAGCGGAAGCCGAGCTTCAAAAGGTCAATGCCCTCCAGCAAACGTTCGCCGCTGCCAAGCACCGTGGGCGACGCGGCCAGATGGATTTCATCAATCAATCCTTCTTGAAGGTATTGCCTCACGGTAGCGGGGCCGCCACCGATGCGAACGTCCAGCTCACCGACGGCTTCTTTGGCCCGCTGCAAGGCCGCGTGAATGCCGTCGGTGACAAAATGAAACGTGGTGCCGCCTGCCATCTCAAGCGACGGACGCGGATGATGCGTGAGCACGAAGACCTGGGTGTGATACGGTGGATTGTCGCCCCACCAGCCTTTCCACGAGTCGTCGGGCCACGGGCCGCGCACGGGGCCGAACATGTTGCGGCCTATGATCCATGCGCCGATGCGTTGGAACGAGCGTTCGGCAAAGTCGTTGTCGATGCCCGTGGTTCCATCCTTGCCTCCGCCGTGCATGGCCTGAAACATCCGGGTGGGAAAGAACCATTGCATCAGGTTCGTCCCGTTGACGCCAAGGGGATGGTCGATGTCCTGATTGGGTCCGGCGCTGAAGCCGTCGAGGGAAATGCCGAAACAGTGAACGCGAATTTTTGACATGGCTGGTTTGTGGTTACTTGGTTGTTTCTCGGTTACCGGCGCGCCGCTTTTCGCTTTCCCGCATCATTTCGGACATATCAAATGCGGGACGTATCTCGAACGGCCCGGCCTTCACACCGGGATGTTTCGACATCAACTGGATGGCGTGGTTCAAATCGCGCGCTTCGAGGATGAGGATGCCGCCGAGCTGTTCCTTCGTTTCGGCGTAGGGGCCGTCGGTGATGGAGACCTTGCCATTTTTCCAGCGCAAAGTCGTGGCCGTTTGCGGCGGCTGCAACCCTTCACCGGCGGCAAAATGTCCCTTCGCCCGCAACTCGTCGTCGTAGGCCCAGCACTCGTCCACCATCGCGTTGCGTTCGCTTTCGGACATGGATTCAAATTTATTCGGCTCGATGTAGCCAAGGCAGATGTATTTCATGATTGCGTCCTTTCCTTGTTAATAAGTTAGGTGGGTGGATAAGGGTCAACCTTTCTTCGCTTCGCCTTCAAGGTCGGCCGGATCGAACATCTGCCGGATTTCCAACTCGCCCTCATACGATGGGCCAAGTATATCCAAATGCAGTTTCATAAAGTCCTCGCCCATTTTAATCGCTTCTTTTTTGGACTTCGCCCGCAAAATGGCGTAGCCGCCGGTGACTTCCTTGGATTCGATGAACGGCCCATCCGTCACGATTAATTGGCCGCCACGAGCCCTGATTTGTGCTCCGTTTGCCATTGGCAATAGTCCTCCAGTCTCAACCATCGCGCCCGACTTGGTTAATTTTTCGACGAGTTTTTCCATTGCGCCCCCGAGCTTTGAATCGGGGGGCATCCCTCCCTCGTAGTTCATGCCATCTTTGGAGTTTCTGTTCAGCTTAACCAACATCATGTATTTCATAGTTGATCGTTTTGTTAATTGTTTTGACGGCTCTATAATTCGCCGTTTCAGTAGGTAGTCGTTTGGGACTGGCGGAATTCGACAACGCACGTCACTTTTTTTCATCCAGTTCCCGAAGCCCGTTTTCGAGGAAACGCCGTTCCTGTTCCTGCTGCGTCAGTGACAATGCCCGTTGATAAGCTGAACGGGCTTCTTCTTTCCGGCCCAAACGACGGCACAAATCCGCCCGGGCTGAATGTGCCAGATGATAATCAGCCAGCTCGCCGCGCGCGAGGATGGCTTCAATCAGCGCCAAACCCGTCTCCGGCCCGTCGCGCATCGCCACGGCCACGGCGCGGTTCAGCTCCACGACCGGCGACGGCTCGGCCCGCCCAAGCACGCTATAAAGCGCGACGATTTGTGGCCAGTCCGTCGCGGCCGCATCGGAGGCCTCCGAATGCACGGCGGCAATCGCCGCCTGAAGCGTGTAAGGGCCAAACCGCCGCGACAACAACGCCCGCTCCACCAACCGGATGCCTTCCGCGATTTGCCCGCGATTCCACAACGAGCGGTCCTGGTTCTCCAAAAGAACGAGTTCGCCCGACGGCGAAGTTCTCGCCGCGCGACGCGATTCCTGCAAAAGCATCAACGCGAGCAAGCCCATCACCTCCGGCTCGGGCAGCAATTCGAGCAGCAACCGTCCGAGCCGGATGGCTTCCGCCAAAAGTTCCGCCCGCGTCAGCGACGCGCCCGATGACGCGGAGTAGCCCTCGTTGAAAACCAGATAAACCACCTGCAACGCCGTGTCCAAGCGGTCGGGCAGTTCCTCCGCTGACGGCACTTGGTAAGGAATGCGCGCGTCGCGAATCTTCGCCTTCGCGCGCACGATACGCTGGGCCAGCGTGGGCGCGCTGGTGAGAAAGGCGCGGGCGATTTCTTCCGTCGTCAGCCCGCAGACTTCGCGCAAGGTCAACGCCACACGCGCTTCCGGCGCAAGCGCGGGATGACAGCAGGTGAAAATCAGGCGCAACTGGTCGTCAGCCAATCCATCATATATTCCCTGCGCTGAATCGTCCGTTGCGTTTTCATGTTGAGCCGTGATTTTTTCCTGCGACGCATCAAACCGCGCACGGCGACGCAACACATCAATCGCTTTGAACCGTCCAGTTGAAATCAGCCATGCGCGGGGGTTGGCCGGAACACCATCCAGCGGCCAGCGTTCGAGTGCTGTAGCGAACGCATCATGCACCGCATCCTCGGCCAAATCAAAATCGCCCAGCAGCCGGATGAGCGTGGCCAAGATGCGTCCGGACTCTGCGCGATAAAGGCTTTCCAGAGTTTGGCGAACTTGTTCACTCGAGGTTTTCAATCGTAGGCCAGGCTGAAGGTTGATGAATGTTTGTTCTGGCCGCAGCTTACCACACGCCACAGCACGCACAATGCTAGCGTGCCGATGCCTAGTGCTTTCTGCCCTCCTGCGTCACGCGCAATTGCTGGCCAAAGAGGTTTTCAGCCTCTGGCCACAAGTCCCGGCGCGAAATCCTAATCGCACACCCCGCCCTGGCTCGGCGAGCACTGTCAAGGTGGAGCCGCCAACACAAAAAAGCCGGCGTGCAGCGCCCATCTCTGCAACGGACAACCTTGACAGGCGCAGACGAGCCATACACTGAACAGTGCGATTTGCGCCTTGACGGCAGCCATCATCCGGCTTTGCTCAACAGCGAACTGCTCATAACTTCCACCTTGGCATAACGTTCCTTATGAAAAGCTTTTGATAAGGAACGGAAGAGGCAATTGAACACGCTGCGAGTGACCAAAATCTCATTTGATTTCACACCCGCTCTGGGATAAAGATAATAGTGTTCACCAACCCAACCGATTTGCCTTCTTCGGGCTTCCCGTTGCCCGGGATGCTGAACGGAACATCGAACGCAGCAGGCCCGACACATCGAACCCGCATAAACTTTATGAAAATTATAAGCCTGAACCCGGCTTTCTGGTGTTTGCTCGCCGCCACCTTCCTTTCCCGTGGCCAAACCGTAAACGTGTGGCTTACCACGGACGATCAGACAGTCAAGATGCAACCGCAAGCCCCGGTCGCCTTTTCCGCCGGCTCCAGCGGGACCAATGTGATCATCGTGGATGAAACCCAGACCTTTCAGCCCATTGAAGGGTTCGGCGCATCGTTCACGGATACCACCGGATATAACCTGAACGAAGTTGCCACTGCGACGCAACGGAACCAGGCCATGACGAATCTGTTTTCCCGCATCGGCGGCGGCATCGGTTTGAGTTTCATGCGTTCCCCTATGGGGGCATCCGATCTCGCACGCTACATGTATTCCTATGACGACCTGCCAAACGGCGTGACGGACACAAACCTCGACCTGTTTTCCGTCGCGCATGATCAGGCGGACATCATTCCGCTCATGCGGCAGGCGCTGCAGCTCAACCCTCAGCTCAAGATCATGGCCAATCCGTGGAGTCCGCCGGGCTGGATGCGCGCAACCAATTCAATGATCGGCGTGATCGGTGGATCGCTCCAGCCCGCCATGTACGGACCTTTCGCGAACTATTTTGTTAAATATATCCAGGCCTATCAGGCCGCCGGCATCACGATTAATTACATCTCGTTGCAAAACGAGCCGCTCTACAACACCCCGGATTATCCGGGCATGTATGTGGACGCCGGCACGGAACTCACGGTGCTGCGCGATTATGTCCTGCCAGCGCTCGCCACCAATCTGCTCACCCAAACCCGGGTCCTGGTGTATGACCACAATTGGGATGTGCCCAGTTATCCCGCCACCATCCTTTCGGACCCGACCGTGCAGGCCTCCGCGCAGGTTGCGGGCACCGCCTGGCACGGCTATGGCGGCACCCCGGGTGCCATGCTCACCTCGGCCAGCCAGTTCCTCGCCAGGGGAAATTATGAAACCGAGCATTCCGGGGGCACCTACGTGGCTGATCAAGTCAGAGCCGATTTTGAGGAAATCACCCACGTCATGCGGTGCGATTGCAAAAGCTATTTGAAATGGAATCTGGCTTCCGACCAGAATTACGGCCCCAACACCGGCGGCTGCAATACCTGCACCCCCCTCGTCTATGTCAATACCGCCACGCACCTCGCCAGCTACGGTATCGAATTCTACACCATGGGCCATTACAGCAAATTTGTTTTGCCCGGAGCCTACCGCATTTATTCCGGGAACGGCGCGGGCATTGTCAGTGTCGCCTTTCTGAACCCCGATGGCTCAAAAGCCCTGATCGCCTTTAATGACACCACCGTCAGCCAGACCTTTCAAGTGCAGTGGGGCACACAGTCGTTCAGCTACACTCTGCCCTCTTACGCCGGCGCGACCTTCACTTGGACGGGAACCCAAACCGGGAGCTACACCGTCAACCCGGCCAACCCGGTCGAGGCGTCCAGTTTCAATACCGTTGCTAACGGCCTGCAAACGGAGCCGACTTCCGACACTCAGGGCGGCTATGATCTTGGCTACGCCAGTACCGGAGGCTATGCGGTTTATCAAAACGTCAACCTCGCTTCCGGCTTCACCAACGTCACGGCGCGCGTGGCCGGCGCCGGCAGCGGCGGCACCCTCGAATTCCACCTGGATAATCCGGCCGGTCCCCTCATCGGCTCTCTCGCGATTCCCGTGACCGGCGGCTGGCAAACCTGGCAGACCGTCTCCGGTGCCCTCACCGGCGGCAGCGGTCTGCACAATTTATATCTTGTATTCAACGGCGGCAGCTCCATCGGTAATTTGAATTGGTTTCAATTCAGCGGCCCGCTCGCACCGCTTCCCGCTCCCTGGTCTTCGGCGGACATTGGTGCCGTGGGATTGGCAGGCAGTGCCACTTTTCTTAACGGCACCTATACGCTGGACGGTTCCGGCACGGACGTATGGAGCACAGCCGACGGTTTCCAATATGTCAGTCAACCCGTCAGTAACAGTTGCGAAATCCGGGCTCAGGTCATTAACTTGCAAAATACGGATCCCTGGGCCAAGGCAGGCGTGATGCTCCGCGACGGTAACGCGGCGGGTGCCATGAATGCCGCGTTGTTTGTTACCAGGAGCAACGGCGTGGCTTTCCAGATCCGTGGAAGCACGGGCGCAGTAACCACAACAACCGCGGTTGGCGCAGTCACCGCACCCGCCTGGGTGAGGCTGGCCCGCAGCCCGGGCAATCTTTTCACCGGCTTCTATTCCTCTGACGGGGCCAACTGGACACAGGTCGGATCGAGTGCCACCATCCCGATGGGCAATGCAGCTTTGGCCGGCCTCGCCGTCACCGCGCACAACAACGCGTCCCTTTGCGTCGCCACATTCACCAACGTCTCGGTCAATCAAGCCCCGGTGCTGGCGCCGATTCTCCACCAGGTGATTCCCGCAGGACGAGTTCTCACCATCACTAATTCCGCGAGCGACGCCGACGTCCCCGCCCAAACTCTGACCTTCAGTCTGGCCAGTGCGCCGGTCGGCGCCACCATTGACTCCAATACCGGACTGTTTAGCTGGCGCCCGGCCATCACCCAATCACCCTCCGCTCCCACTATCGCCGTGGTGGTTTCCGACAACGGAATTCCACCCATGAGCGCCACCCAAAGTTTCGTCGCCACCGTGAACCGCCCCGCCCCGCCAAATCTCACCGCCGCCTCGCTCACAGGCAACCGGATTGGCTTCCAAATCAGCGGCGACCAGGGACCTGATTACATCATTCAAACTTCCACCAACCTCATAATCTGGTCCACACTTGCCACGTTAACCCCCGCCACCCTTCCCTTCTCCTGGTTCGATACCAACTTCGCCGCGCTACCCGCTTCCTATTATCGGGTTATGCTGGGGCCCTGACGCGAGCGCTTAAAAAAGCTGGCAGCAATAAGGGTCGGCCGGCGGGCATGCCTACACCGAATCAAGGCTTGGCAAAAGGCCATAAATAGGTTAGAATCCGAGGAATCAGTTAAGTAAATACCTAATCCCGTCGTAAAACCTTTACCTCCTTCCCATCCACATTATGAAGCGCCTACCCCTTCTGATGGCTATCGTCTGCCTGCTCTCAACGCTCAACTCCCAACTCTCAACCGCCTTCTCCCAGGGCACGGCGTTCACGTATCAGGGGCGACTGAATAACAATGGTTCGCCTGCCAACGGCAGCTACGACATCGCCTTCTCGCTCTTCAACACAAGCCTGGCTGGCTCCCCCATCGAGGGGACGGTGACCAACACAGCCGTCGCTGTCACCAACGGCCTGTTCACCACGCTGGTGGATTTTGGCAATACCTATACTGGCACCAGCAACTGGCTGCAAATCGCCGTCAGCACCAACGGTGCAAACGCCTTCAGCCCCCTCACGCCACGCCAGCAGTTGACGCCTGTCCCCTACGCCATCTTTGCCGCCGGCGCCGCCACCGCGGTCAATGCCGTGACCGCCACCAGCGCCACCACTGCGGCTACGGTGACCGGCAACATCACGGACACACAACTCTCCGCCAACATCCCCCGCCTTAACGGCAACAACAGCTTCACCGGACCAAACACGTTTTCCGGCACGGTCACCGCCGCCAATGGCAACAATGTCATCAACGGCACCTTCACCGGCGGCGGCAGCGGTTTGACCAACCTGAACGCGTCGCAATTAGTCACCGGCGTCGTTTCCAACAGTGTGTTGCCCGGGTTTCAGGGCAACGCCAATGCGATCGGCGGTGGTGTGGGTAATGCCATCAACGGCCTGGAATCCGCGATTCTCGGCGGCCTCAATAACACCAATAACGCCAATCAATCCTCCATCGGTGGCGGTGGTGGCAACCAGATCCAGTCCGGGGCCTACTACTCGTTCATTGGCGGGGGCGGCGGCAACCTCATCCAGACCAATGCCTACGACTCCTTCATCGGCAGCGGTTACCACAACACCGTTCAACCGAATGCCATTGTCTCTGTCGTGGGTGGCGGCCAGTGGAACACCGTCCAGTCCAATGCCACTTTTGCCGTCATCGGCGGCGGTCTCGACAATACCAACACCGCCCCCTACTCCACCATCCCCGGTGGTTATCAAAATGTGGCGGGCGGCAAGTATGGTTTTGCCGCCGGACAACAGGCGCAGGCGACCAACCAGGGAGCGTTTGTTTGGGCCGACTCGCAAAACGCCCCGTTCGCCTCAACCAACAATGACAGCTTCAATGTCCGCGCCCAGGGCGGCGTCAACTTCGTGACCAGCGGCGCCGGTGCGCAAGTCGACGGGGTCTCCGTCCTGACCGCCGCGCCGGGTTCCATTAATGGGAGCGAAATTGATGACGGCGGCAGCTCGGCCTACCAAACGTTTCAGCAGGCCATCCAACCCGTCGGCGGTGACACCACGTTGGCTTTCTCCAACATCACCCCCATCCCGTCCACTAACGGCGTGACACCAGGATTTTCGCTGACTATTGGCGGCTCGGCTTTTGGCTCCGTGATCGGCTTTTCCGGCTACGAATCCATTTCCCAGCCTTATTCGTATGTCGTGGAGGTCACCAACACCACTGCCGTCATCAATCTGGGTGCCGAAATCGGCCAGACGGCCGCGCTGACCTTCTCGCGCAATGGCCGCACCACTTCCTTTGGCGGTATTGTCACCGGTTTCGCCCTGGCCGCCGGAGCCGGATCCAGCTTTCTCTACACCGTGCAAATTTCCTCCGTGCTCTCCTACATGGCGCTGACCACCGATTATCAAATCTATCTAAACCAGTCTGCCACCGCCGTGGCGCAAACTGTCTATCAAGGCGACGTCTCAGTCCCCATCACCTTGAGCCTTAACGGAAGCTACGAGTTGCACCCCAGCCTCACCCAGTTCAAAGAGACCGATTTCAATTTCTTCAGTCGCATCCTCGAAAATGAGGGTGTTTTTTATTTTTTCAATCAAAGCGCGTCTCCCCCAAGCCTGATCGTCGGTGATTACCCGACGGCTTATCTCGCTGCGCCCAATTCACCGTTCAACTATTTCGGCAACGGGGCCTCCAATAGCACCCCCGGCACGGAATACATCCAGACGTTCCAGCGCACGGCCTATCAACTCACGCATTCCTCCGTCGTAAAAGCGGTTGACTTCACCGATCCGGATTCAGATCTGCTCGAAACCTTCAACGGCATCGGCGGCATTGGCTCCTACTTTGAATTCGGCAACGCCGTGGCGACCACGACTTACGACAGCAAACTGGCGACCGTCCGTCAGGGCCTGCAAACCGAAAGCCAGTCGGCCATCGCCGGCTCCGCCACCGCACCGGATTTGCGGCCGGGTTATACCTTCTCCCTCACTGATCAAACCAGCGCCGGATTGAGCGGAAATTATCTGGTCACCTCCGTCCATCATGCCGGCTTCATCCGCGTCACTAACGGTGTGGCCACCTGCTTTTACGGCAATGAATTTCAAGTCATCCCGGCCGCATTAACCTACCGGCCTCCGCTCAAAACCCCCGTCCCACAGGCCCAACCCTGCACCGCCGAGGTCGTTGGCGCTGCGGGTGATGAAATTGATACCGACAAATACGGTCGGGTGAAAGTCCAGTTCCATTGGGATCGTTATGGTAAAAGTGACGAAAGCTCCAGCGCCTGGGTGCCCATCGCCAGCCCCTGGGCCGGCAGCGGTCGCGGCATGTTCTTTGTCCCGCGCATTGGCGATCAGGTCCTGGTCTCCTTCATTGGAGGTGACCCCGACCAGCCCGTCATCACCGGCAGTCTCTATAATTCGGTAAATCCCTTTCCGGTCGCCGTGCCCGACAATAAAACCCAGAGCGGCATCAAAACCTTGTCCTCTCCCGGCGGCGGCGGATTCAACGAACTCATCTTCGAAGACAATAAAGGATCTGAACTGGTTGCTCTGCAGGCCCAAAGGGACATGACCATCAAGGTGCTGAACAATCTCACCCAAAACGTTGGCAACAATGAAACGAAAACCGTGGCCGGTACTTACTCACTTACCGCCGGCAATCAAATCAACCTCAACAGCTCGGTCACTGTAAATGGCAGCCTCAGCCTCACCGGCATCTTGAGCGGTGACGCCACCGGCCTCACCAACCTCCAGTCCGCCAATCTCATTGGCGGCCTCCCCGCGATTAGCGGCGCCAGCCTGACCGGACTCACCGTCGGCCAGGTGGCCAATGCCGCCGCGCTGAATGCCAGCCAGACGTTCACGGGCGTCAACGCTTTCGACGATAATTTCTATGTTAACGGCACCCAGGCGGGCAACTATGGCTCGCCTCTGGCCCTGATGGAAAATTTCAACACCAGCGGCAACACCGCACCCACGCTGCGTTTGGTTGGATCCGGTAATTCGCCCAACGGCGTGTTGAGCGTTTCCTCTCAAGGCACCGGACTGATCGCGCAATTCGGCAACAACATTGCCTTCGTGGCCGACATTCAAACCAATGGCACTTTTGACGCCCCCGCATTCAATGGCGGCTCCCTCCGCGTGGGGACCACCGGCACCACCTTTAACACCATCCAATCCGGCCAGGCCATCATGCCCAGTTCCAGCACAGTCGAGACGAACTTCACCGTCATCTTCCCGCAGCCGTTTAGCACCCTCCCCAAAGTCATCGCCAGCATCTCCGGCGACACGAACTATCCCGCCGTATCGGACGCGTTTGCCATGTCCATCCGTGCCATCACCTCCACCACCAACTTCACCGTCAATGTCGTCCGCGTGGACGCCCCCACCGGCTGGAGCCAGCAACTCCGCATCAACTGGCAGGCCTGGCAATAGCAGTGGAAGAAATATTTTGGCCGAGGGAAAGCAAGCAACGTGCCGCTAGGCCAGCACATCCCACATTTCCCCTGCTCACCGAATGAGCTTATCCGCAACCGCCAATTCAGGCCCCCCTTCGTCGGCACATCGACACTGGCTGGAAGGGTTGCTGATTGGTTAAAGGCATCCGACTCGAAAATGAAGAACACCTTTTCTCAGACTTCCTCACCCATCATCAGGCTTGATTTTATTGGCGATTCTCAATTTCCGTTTCATCAGTCATCACCAGAAATACGCTAAAAAGACTCAAACAGTATCCAATGGCAGTATCAGATTTATGCGGAAGTTTTACTTTCGTGAATAACCGCTCTCAGAATAAAAGCCGTGAGAACAGCGAGCGGTAAAAGACCAACTGTGAATAAGGAAACAACACTAAGGAGAGCATACATCATCCCCGTCTGAATAGGGTCCGAGTTAGGACCAATAAATGGGAAGTCGCCAGAACCAGTAATCTTGCTCGCCAATAATTGAACGCACGAAACGATTACTCCAAATATGAAAGCTCCGACAGGTAGCGAAAGTGTACCAAAAACAAAACCGCTCCACCGTCCATAAATCTGCAAAGGCGACTTTAGCGCAAGTGAAACCAACACGCCAGTCAGAATGCCTGAAATGAAGACAGTAACAACTGTGCGGAACTCTGACAGACCGCTCAAACCGTCAGCGATGACTGACCAAACCAGCCCGCTGGCAACCCCAAACGTAATAACTCGTGACGTAATGCTCAAGGAGGCTAATAGGTGGTGGCCTGAAATGTCCGGCACTCCAAGCTTGCCATATTCACTTTATAACGCGGACTTTCTACTTTGTCAACAAGGGCTGATTGATGATTCACCGACCGCAAATCCAACTCAGGAAAACCACACGCGAAGGAAAGATTTGAACGCCATTTTCATTTGTATTCGGGACAGTTATTAGAGGTTTAAACAAGGTTAAGGGGCAGACCGCCCGCGCTGCGCGCGGACAGCCTGCCCCCTTCACCCTGCATTTTAGGCTGCGATCTGCGCTTCCTTGATGACAAGCCGTTTGTCCCTTTCTTCCCATCGCAGCACCTTCAGCGTGATTTGCTGCATTTCCGGCAGCTTCGCGAACTCGATGACATTTTCGCCATCCAGCTTCACCTTGCCGTCCTTCGGATCGTGAAATGCCTCCCAAACTGCCAATCCCGGTTGCAACGCGGTTTCATGCCTTAGGCAGGCCATTTTGCCCGGGCTTGAGAATAATTTCCGCTGCAGCGGCCAATTTTCCCGCCTGCCCGCGCGGTTCACTTCAAGTCTTGCAGGGCCTTGGCCAACTCTTCAGCGCCTGCGGTGCCGGCAATGTAATGGCCTACCGCGCTGCGAAGCGTCTGTGCCTTCAGTGGCGGCAGCTTTTCCACAACATCTTGAATCATGGTCCTGCCAATAGCCGCGAAGGTGTTGCCGTTGTAAAAGCAGAATGGCGCCAGTTTGTGACATTGCCTGCAATATCTAGAGTTTGCCGTAAAGTCAGTTCACGCAAACACGCTGATTCCCACAATTGTTTTGCCGGGGCGTATCCGTCCGAAGTGGGCTTATGCAGCGCCTTCTTTTCCTTGCACAAACCTGCGTTGATGGTGACCACCGTTTCCCACGGCCAGTCCTTCAGCCAGATTCGCGTCATTTGCCTTTGGAAGAAGATTTGCGCCGGAGATTGGACTTGATCTTTTGCAACGTGGCAACCCCTTCGCTCATGAGGTAGCCCTGGCCGGTCTTGGCAAACAATGGCTCGGCCACAAAGCGGTCTTGGATGCGTAAGGCCTCGCGCATCGCCGCCCGGAGATTGACCTGTGTCGCCGCTGCCATGCCACCACGCTACCGCTGAAATCCAATCCGGTCAACCCCGCCGGTACTAAGACTCCCGGGAAGGCGTCTGCCCGAGCCCTGAAGCCACACTTTCGCAAATATATTGCACATCCGAGCCGCTTTTTGCCCTCTTCGCTAACTCCGTTGCCTCCTGTTCAAAGTTCTTCCCCCTCCCCAACGAATGAGCTTGCCCGCAACCGCCAATTCAGGAAAAATCCAGCTTGTCGGCACATCGCACTGGTTGGAAGGGTGGCTGAGTGGTTAAAGGCATCTGACTCGAAATCAGAAGTACGGGTAACCGTACCGGAGGTTCGAATCCTCTCCCTTCCGCCAATTATGCAAGTGATTTAACCATTTGTTATAATTTGGTTTGCGAACTATTTTTAGTTCACTTCAGTGTGCCTGTGCGCCTCGGTGTTGCTGGTCGTCAGGTACGTGGATGTGCCAAAACCCGATCAAACCGGATCTTTGGGTTGTTACGGGTCGGCTAGATAACGAACACCGACAATTTATGTTATTGATGCCAGCAAGGAACACCCGCCGCCACATCCCTCGCAAATTTAAGACAGGCTGTGTGATGATCGCGGGACCGCCGGCATTTGCCGGAAACCGCGTCAAGCCCTGAGAAAATCTGTAGTGACAAGTTCTGGCAAATTATTATGCCAAACAAAAGATCTCGTTCCGAAAACGGAAGCATCGGGACTTCGCTCGCTTTGGATAACCAGAGGCTATTCGGATTTTTGTCCTGGTTGCGTGGCTGGCGAATCCGGCTTCTTCCTCACGAGTATGCCTTCAGTCTGTTCCTGGCGCTCACCGCGGGACGCCTGGTGGCCCGCGCGGGGTTGACGAGTCCATTGTCGCTGGCTTTTCTCGGTTTTCTCCTCGCCAGCGCCGTCGTGATCTTGTGGTCCGGACCCGATCCGGCGCCCTGGCGCTGGCGGGTCCGGCTGCTGCTTTATCCAGCACTCATGGGACTGTCTTTCTATATGATACCCTCGGTCGTCGCGGCGCTCCATGTGCCGCGAGCCGACGCTCTGCTGGTCAAATGGGACCTGGCCTGGCTGGGCCAAAACATAAACCTGGCGATCCAAGGGTGGGAGCCTCCCCTATTGACCGATTTACTGATGTTGTCGTACGTTTTTTTCTTTTATTACCTGATCGCCGGGCCGGCATATTATTGCATCCGCGACCTTCCCCGCTTCCGCCAATGCTTCGCAGGATTATTCGTCGTTTATGCGCTGGGGTTCATCGGATACACTTTTTTTCCCGCTGGCGGACCCCATCGCTTTCTTGAATTTGAGCAGCCGCTGAAGGGAGCATGGATTACCCGGCTGGCGAAACCAGTCCTGGACTTTGCCAGCAACGGGGTGGATGCGTTTCCCAGCATCCATGTTGCTATCTCGCTGTACTTGCTGGTCTTCGATCGATGGTATTATCGCCGCCGTTTCTGGTGGCTGCTCCTTCCCTGCGTGGCCCTGTGGGTTTCAACCGTTTACTTGCGATATCATTATTGTGTGGATGTGATGGCGGGGTTTGCGATCGGCGCCGTCGGTCTTTGGGTGGCTGATCTCCACGGAAAATCGAGGCTCAAAGCCGGGGCAGGAAGCTAGGTGCCTGCCCGCCACCTGGCCGTGAGCCTGGAAACTATCGAACGTTGTTTGAATTGGATTGTCGCCGCAAAAAACCTGGAACGCACCGCAGACCACCCCAAAAACATCGCCGGGGACGTGATTTTTCTCTGCGAAGCCGTGGAGGTTCGACATCATGCGCTGAAAAACTGATTTTCCGTGCCTTGCGAGGTTTTTTTTGCAAATCTTTGGGCGTATGTTCTCCATCCAGCAACTGTTCAGCAAGGGCGACCGCTTCCAGGAACTGCTTGAGGCCGCCGCCCAGGAATCGTATGAAAGCGTCCGCCTCGTTATCGAATTGATGAAGTCGCCCCGCAACACGCAGAACTTTGACGACCTCATCCTCGCGCGCCGCAAGGAAAAGAAGATTT
>Ga0207010_1077_pt1 | contig 18147 bp, 16 predicted proteins | sample Alteio_BWMinCont_82_FD_153465 | JGI IMG/M metagenome (GOLD analysis project Ga0207010, IMG submission 153465) | Enriched cells from forest soil in Barre Woods Harvard Forest LTER site, Petersham, Massachusetts, United States -... | ecosystem: Environmental > Terrestrial > Soil > Temperate forest >...
GGACGGCCCGGCATTGAATCCGAGAATGGCCAGAAGTAAACCGCCCGCGGCCACCAGCGTGGAAACGAGATCGAGCCAGGAAAGGCGGTGCCAGAGTTCTTTGAGGTTCGCGCGCAGAGATGTCATTGGGCCGTCAAGGAAACCAATACTGTACCTGAATCGGAGTGAGAAATGGGCCCGGGCGTGATGGTGGCAGGCGGAAAAACGGCAGCTAAGCTGCCGCACTCCACAAGAATCGTTCCGAGCCGCCGCGCGCTATTGCTTATTGACGGGCTGCGTTACGCACTTTGCTGTGCTTCACGCTGTAGGTGAAATAGACGATCAAGCCAATGCCCAGCCACACGAAGAGCCGTATGATCGTCAGGCCGTTGAGGCTGGCCATCAAAGCCAGGGAAATCAAGATGCCCATGATGGGAACAAAGGGAACCCAGGGCGTTTTGAAGGGTCGGACGAGCTCTGGCCGCCGCACGCGCAAGACCCACACTCCAGCGCAGACGATGACGAAGGCAAACAAAGTGCCGATGCTGACAAGCTGGCCGAGAGTGCCGATAGGTACCAGCGATCCCACGATGGCAACCAAGATGCCGACGATGGCGGTGGACTTCCACGGAGTGCGGAAACGCGGGTGGATATCACCAGCCCACTTCCACAAAAGCCCGTCGTTAGCCATGGAATAAAAGACGCGCGATTGGCCGAGGAGCATGACCAGCATGACGGTACTTAAACCAGCGAGAGCGCCCGCGTTGATTACGTAACTTCCCCACTTCACACCGGTTTGGCGGATGGCCAGCGATACAGGAGCGCCGATATTCAGGTGTGAATAATGGACGGTGGCGGTCAGCAGCCCGGAAACAACGATGTAGAGGATGGTGCAAACGATGAGAGATCCCAGGAGACCAATGGGCATGTCCTTCTGCGGGTTTTTTGCCTCCTGCGCGGCGGTGGAAACTGCATCGAAACCAATGTAGGCGAAGAACACCACGCTCGCTCCGCGCATGACCCCCGACCATCCAAACGAGCCAAAGCTTCCGGTATTCGGCGGGAGAAAGACTCTCCAATTCTCGTGTGAGATTTGAGGATTTTTGAGTACAAACGGAAGGGCCACGGCGATAAAGGTCAAAACAGCGGCCAGCTTCACGAATACGACCACGCTATTAAAATTCGCCGATTCCTTAATGCCTATAATCAAGATGGTGGTGACTCCAAGAATGGCGAGAAAGGCGACGAGGTTGAAGCTCGTAGTCACGTGCGGCACAGAGGCGAGTTGATCAGCGCTGAGACTCAACGTGGAGAGCGGCGACCATCGGCCGTCGAAAAAGACCCACGGTGTTCCGGGCACATCGCAAATCTGCGGCGGCAGGTTGATTCCATAGTCCTGCAAGAAGGCAACCAGCGTGCTGCTCCAACCGCTGGCGACGGTAGCGGCGCCAAAGGCATATTCCAGGATCAAGTCCCAGCCGATGATCCATGCGACGAGTTCGCCGAGGGTCGCATAGCCGTAAGTGTAGGCGGAGCCCGCGATGGGAATCATGGACGCGAATTCCGCGTAGCACAGGCCGGCAAACACGCAGCCGGTTCCCGCCAGCATGTAAGAGAGCATGATCGCGGGGCCTGCATAGAGTGAGGCCGCGGAACCCGTGAGCACGAAGATGCCGGCGCCGATGATGGCCCCGATGCCCAAGGTGACAAGATTCACGGGGCCGAGCGCGCGTTTAAGGCTGTGCTCTCCGGTGTCGGAGGCCTCTTTCATCAGCGTGTCGAGCGACTTGGTGGCGAACAAGGGGTTGCCCATGCAACTCCTCCTTTGGGAAATTATCCCGTTTTTGAAACCCTGCCAAATTGTCCTAATGCATTAAAAGCATTGTAGTGGCGCAACATGCTCGGCCCCTACAAGAAAATTCAACTATTGCTCGGGGGGAACTGACGCGGCCCGCCGGGACCACCACGACCAGAGAAAATAAACGGGCAAACCGATCAGCACGATCACCAGGCCTGCGCCGGCGGTTTGGGTTTGATAGAGCAGCAGAACCAGCATGATGGCGGCGGCAGCCAAAATGTAAAGAGCGGGAACAAAGGGGTAGCCGAAGGCACGATAGGGACGCTCGGCATTTGGCCTCTTAGCGCGGAGCACAAAAATCCCGATTGTTGTTATCACATAGAAGAGCAGCGCGGCAAATACGACGTACTCGAGTAATTTACTGTAAAGATTGCCGTACGTAACTGTTCCCACGGAGTCCACACCGCGTGTCCGTAGCAGAATCAGGACGGTAATCCAGATTCCTTGATACACGAGAGCTGAGCCTGGGACCCCTTTTTTGTTCAATGTGCCGGTGGACTTGAAAAAAAGACCGTCGCGGGCCATGGCGTAAGAGACGCGGGCGCCGGCCAGAATTAGGCCGTTGTTGCAGCCGAAGGTGGAAATAATGATAGCCACCGCCATGATCACGGCGCCGGTGGGGCCAAAGATAGCGTTGAGGGCGGCGCTGGCGACACGATCGTCGGGAGCGGTCTGAATTTGGACGAGTGGAAGAGTGAAGAGATAAGCCAGATTCGCCAAGCAGTAGAGCGTGGTAACAATAATCGTACCGAAGGCCATGGACAGGGCCACGTCGCGCTTGGGATTCTTCACTTCCCCAGCCGTAAAACCGATGTTATTCCAGGCGTCCGAGGAAAAAAGCGAGCCGACTTGCGCGACGCCAAAGGCCACGAACAAACCGAACGCGCCGCTGGCGGCGGTAATCGCGGGCACAAAGTTGCGCAGGAAATTGGCGCCGGGCTCGATGGCTTGCGCGTTGCGAATCTCCCAGAAGTGGCGGAAATTCTCGGTCATGGCGCCGGCGTTCTTCCCGACAAAAATGCCCAAGACAATCAAACCCAGCAGGGCGAGAGTCTTGGCGCTGGTGAAAACGTTTTGGATGAACTTACCGAGCCGAACACCCAGAGTGTTGATGAAGGTCAGAAAAAGGATCATCAATACACCAACCAATTGCTGCACGGATAGGCTGATGGCGTATTTCGAACCGAGGGCGATGGGGTGAACGATCCACACACTCGGGGAAATCGCGGGCCACACAACGCCGAGATAGCGGGCGAAGCCTACAGCGACGGCTGCAATCGTTCCCGTCTGAATAACGAGAAAAAGCGTCCATCCGTAAAGAAAACCCCAGAGCGGCGAATAGGCCTCGCGGAGATAGATGTATTGACCGCCGGCATGAGGAAAGAGCGCGGCGAGTTCGCCATAGGAAAGAGCTGCGGAAATCGTGAGGAGGCCGGTGACGATCCAGGTGAGGATGAGGCCGCCGGGGGAACCGGTTTGGCGGGAGATGTCGGCAGCGACGATGAAGATGCCGGAGCCGATCATGGAGCCGACAACGATCATGGTGCCATCGAAAAGTCCGATGGCGCGGACGAAACCGGGTTCGTTTTTCGCGACGGCCTCGGAAACGAGATTTGTGGTGTCTGCCATTTGACAGGCCTCAGACGGCAGCCGCATGTTTTGCGGACTCGAGTATTTCCAGAAACTGACGCGCGCGCTTTCCGGGATCGGGTGCGAGAAGAATATCGCTGATGACGGCGACACTGTCAGCGCCTGCGCGTATGACTTGCGCGGCGCGGTCAAGCGTAATTCCACCGATGGCCACAATGGGCTTTTCTGTCAGCGTTCGAACCGTTCGAATGAAATCGATGCCGATCACCGGGTCAGGATTGGTTTTTGTAGACGTGGAAAAAACCGGGCCGACGGCGATGTAGTCCGCGGAAGTCGCGGCAGCGCGTTCGAATTGCTCCAGGTTGTGCGTGGAAACGCCAACCCACTTCGATGGCCCCACCAGGAGGCGAGCGCTCTCCACACTCAAATCCCGCTGGCCCACGTGGATTCCATCTGCGTCCACCAAGGCCGCGACGTCGGCGCGGTCGTTCACGACGAACGACACGCCCTGCGGCTGCAGTTGCGCAGAAAGCTTTTTTGCAGACTCGAAAAGTTCGCGGGAAGATGCGGATTTATTCCGGTACTGAAGCAAGCGGACTCCAGCATCGACAAGATTCCGGGCGCAATCTGTTTCGGGAACAGTAAGCAATGCTGCGTCTAATATCACATAGAGCCGGGGAAGGACAAGCCGGTTCAAGTTTATTTTCCGTTCTTTCCGAGCAACCGTTCGATGAACTGGGTATCGATGCGGCCGGCGGCAAAATCGGGATCGGCAAAGATTCTGCGGTGCAGCGGAATGGAGGTCTTGATGCCCTCGATGACGAACATTTCCAGGGCGCGCTTCATGCGGCCGACGGCTTCGTCGCGATCGCGGCCTTTAACGATGAGTTTGGCGATCAGAGAGTCGTAGTACGGCGGAATGACCGCGTCGGCGTAGGCCGCGGAGTCGACACGCACGCCGGTTCCTCCGGGCGCTTGAAATGTAGTGATGCGCCCGGCTGACGGCACAAACGTTTCGGGATCTTCGGCATTGATGCGGCACTCGATCGCGTGGCCAGAGAAATGAATTTCGCCGGTGGCGTCTTCCATTTTCTCGCCGGCGGCGATGCGAATTTGAGCCTTTATGAGGTCCACGCCGGTGACCAGTTCAGTGACGGGGTGCTCGACCTGGATGCGCGTGTTCATTTCGATGAAATACAGGGCGCCGTCCCGATCCATGAGAAATTCGACTGTCCCGGCGTTGGTGTAGCCAATCCTTTCGAGGGCTTTGACGACTTTCGCGCCCAGGTCTTTGCGGTGCTTGGCGTCCAGCGCGGGCGAAGGGGATTCTTCGACGAGCTTCTGGTGGCGGCGCTGGATGCTGCATTCGCGTTCGCCCAGGTGAATCACTTTGCCATGCTGGTCGCCGAGGACTTGCAATTCGATGTGGCGGGGATGCTCCAGGAATTTTTCCGCGTAGACATCCGGGTTGCCGAAGGCTTGCTGGGCTTCGCTGCGCGCGGTCTGGTAGGCGGACAGGAGGTCCTCTTGCTTGCGCACGACACGCATGCCGCGGCCGCCTCCTCCAGCGGAGGCTTTCAGAATCAGCGGATAACCGATGTGTGCGGCTTCTTTCGCGAGCTGCTCTTCCCCGTCCACGACTCCATCGCTGCCGGGAATCGTGGGCAGGCCCGCGGATTTGACTTCCCGGCGCGCGCGGTCTTTTTCGCCCATGAGTTCGATGATTTCCGGTTTCGGGCCGATGAAGGTGATTTCCGAAGCTTCGCAGACCTTGGCGAAGTTGGCGTTCTCGCTCAGGAATCCGTAGCCGGGATGGATGGCATCCACGTTGGTAATTTCCGCGGCGCTGATGACCTGGGGGATGTTTAGATAGCTCTCGCTGCTGCGGGGGGGGCCAATGCAGACGGCTTCATCGGCAAAGCGGACATGCAAGGAGTGGCGGTCCGCTTCGGAGTAGACAGCGACAGTGGAAATCCCGAGTTCCTTGCAGGCGCAAATGACCCGCAGGGCAATTTCCCCACGATTGGCGACTAGAATTTTCTGGAACATGAGCGGAGGCGCCGGCTATTTCTTCCGGCTCGGACGAATGCCAAAGAGCGGTTGTCCATACTCGACAGGCTGGCCGGCTTCCACGAAGACTTTGACCAGCTCGCCGGCCACATCGGCTTCAATCTCATTCATCAGCTTCATAGCTTCGACGATGCAGAGCGTTTGACCAGTCTCGACGCGCGCTCCGATCTTTACAAAAGGATCCGAGCCGGGGCTTGGCGCGGCATAAAACGTGCCGACGATCGGCGACTTAACCAGGTGCAGGTCCTCACCCGAATGCGTTTCGGAAGCTACAGCAGCACCGCCAGCGGATTGGCTGGTCTCAACCGAGGCGGCTCCCATAATCTCCGCGGCCGCCCTGCCGTGTGGAGCGCCAACGACAATTCCCGCGGAGGGCTTCCGCAGGCGGATGCGGAGGTCACCCCGGGAGTACTCGAACTCCTCGAGGTTGTGCTCCGTCATGAACTGGAGGAGCTGCTCGATCTGCTGGATTTCAGGGTTAGCGAACGCCGAATTCGATTTCGAAGGCTTTTTGCGTTTCATGCCTGTTTTAGAGCTCGATGAGATCCCGCGGAATGCGGGTCAGTACTTCGGTTCGGTCCTGGTGCACGGCCACATCGTCTTCGATGCGAATTCCCCCGATGCCTTCCGCATAGACGCCCGGCTCGATGGTAATGACATTCCCCGGTTCCAGCCGACGCTTCTGCCCCCGCGCTAACCGAGGATCCTCGTGTACCTCCAGCCCGAGTCCATGGCCGGTGCTATGCACGAAGAGTCCGTCCAGACGATACCCCGCGAGAACTTGTCTTGCTGCCGCATCGACATCTCCGCAGCTTGCTCCGGCTCTGACCGCGGCGATTGCCGCCGTCTGCGCCTCCAGGACGGCCTGATACCAACTCCGGATGCGCCGGGAAGCTCGCCCCACGAAAACCGTGCGAGTGATGTCGCTGCAATAGTGGCCGAGTATAACACCCAGGTCTAGCACCACCAACTCATTTTTCCTCAGTCGCTTGGCGGTGGGGCGGGCATGCGGGAGGGCCGCACGCTCGCCGAAGGCGACGATGGTTTCGAAGGCCGGGCCCGAGGCGCCCCTCTTTCGCATTTGATATTCGATCTCGGCGGCGACTTCCATTTCGCGGATTCCAGGCTTCAACATACGAATCGCGGCTTGCGCCACTTCGCCCGCTAGAACGGCGGCCTTGCGCATTTGGATGAGCTCTCCGGCATCCTTGCGCATACGAAGGGCTTCAACCTTGCCAGAAGCAGGAATCCATTGCACGCGGCGCCCAGCGGCCTTTCGAACGGTTCGCAGTTGCGCCACGGTCAGTTGCCCGGGGTCGAACCCTACTCGCAGTGTCCCTGTTCCCTTCAGGAATTGCCCCAGCGATTCAAAGAGTGAGTTCTTCTGGAGCATGATGCGCACTCCAGAAGTCTCTTCCCGGCCCTGTACACTGAAACGTCCATCGGTAACAAGAGAGGCGCCTTTTTGTGAAAGCACAAGGCCACCTGATTCGCCTGTGAACCCCGTCAGGTAATACCAATTCGCCGGGCAGGTGACCAACAGGCAATCCAGGCGCGCTTCGCTGAGAAGCGAGGCCAAGGCGCGGCGGCGTAGATGGAAGGAACTGGTCATAAAGGAAACGAGGAGACCAAAGTCTCCTCGTTTCGGCCCTCAGTTGAAGGAGTCGTTCCGGACTTACCCCGGGATAATGCGCGGAGTCAGGAAGAACAAGAGTTCCTGAGATTGCGTCGTGACGTTGGTGCGCTTGAAGAGATGGCCAATCAGCGGCAGGCTCCCGACTATGGGCACTTGCTGAATGTCCACGCGCTGCGAAGAGATGATGATGCCGCCAATCACCACGGTGCCACCATCGGCAACCGTGACTTTGGTCTCGGCGGACTCGGTGTCGAGAGCCGGGATGCCCTGAACACGGGGGATACCGGTATCGATCTGCGTGTTTTCCACAAGCACGTCCATGAAGATCGTGCCTTCCGCAGTGATTTGCGGGGTGACTTCGAGTTTCAGCACGGCATCAATGAACTGAACTGAAATAGTGTTATTGATGGTCGTCTGAATCGGAATCTTAGTACCCTGCTTGACGGTGGCCTTTTCATTGTTCTGGGTAATGACCTTCGGCTTGGAGAGCAGTTTGCCGACGCCCTTGGATTCCGCCGCGGTAATGAAGAAGTCCAGGGCGAAATTTGCCGACCGGAAGGAGTAACCCAAACCGCTCGTAGGAGCGCCCGCCGGCATATTCGTATTCAGTGGCAGACCGTTCTGAATTCCATTGCCGGTGGTTTGAGTGCCGGTCGTGATGAGCGGAGGATTAAGCGGTCCAGGATTCTGACCGCTGGCGCCTACTTGAGGCGTCCCGCCAAATACGGAACGGCCGCCAGTGGTCACGCCGGCGAATCCGAGCTGTGTGCCGATATCCTGCGCGAAGGAGCGCGAAGCAGAAACCACGCGCGCTTCGATTTCCACCTGCTGCGACCTGCGGTCCAGCTGGCGGATCAGATTGTCGATGGTCGGAATGACCGATGGAATATCGCGGATGATCAGCTGGTTCGAGCGGTCATCGGACAAAATGTCGCCTCGCGAGCTGAGGAATTTCTTCAGGGTATCCTTCAGCGTTGCCGCTTTGCTGTAGCTGAGAACGCGGGTAACCGTCACCGGCGCGATCGCTTCGGCCTGAGCCTTTTCGAGGTCGCGCTGTGATTCCGCTTCGCTCTTCATGGTTGCTCGGGTGGCGATGCGCAAAACGTTTCCGTTGAGCTGCTTGTCAAGGCTGTTGTTCTGCAAAACGATGTCGAGCGCCTGATCCCAAGGCACTTCATCGAGAACGATCGTCAGGGTACCCTTCACGGCAGGGTCCAGGACGACATTGAGTCCGCTGATTTCGTGGATCAAGCGGAAGAAGTCACGAAGATCGACATCTTTAAGGTTCACGGAGATCGGTTCACCGGTATACCTTGCAGCGGCGACCGGTGCAGGTGGTGAGGCTTGCGACGACTGCGACTGCGCCGCAGACGTCGCCATCGTCGTTGCAGCGGTGGTCGCCTGCTGCACGGCTTGCTGCGATGCCTGCTGCGCATTTCCGTCCGGACGAACCGGCTCTTTCCCGCTGAATGATGCCAGGACGACTGAGGGCTGGGTCAGTTCGCTAGGCAACGCAAAGCGAGGAGCGGAAACCTGGAACTTCTGTGAAGAACGGGTACTCACCAAACGCGGACCGGAATCCTTATAGTGGAAACTCGGACGCGCCTGATCTGGGGATTGCAAAGCCGCAGTTGCTTCGCTGGCGCGCACATCTGCTGGTGCCACCGATTGCGCTTCAAACGAAACCACCACCGCGCCGGCGTCCCGCGAAAGCTGGTAGGGAGTTGCCCCGGTCAAATCAATCACCACGCGTGCAACATCCGGGCGGTACTGCCCTATGCGCACGCCGCGTACGGGTGCGGAGACACCAGGAATAACCGTCTTCTGCACAGCAAGGCGGGCGCCTGCGAAATCCAATACCAGGCGGTCCGGATTCTGCATCCGGGCGGCGTGGACGTCGAGACGTCCTTCGCCTTCCACGCGTACCGCCGCGCGCAGCGGAGCTTGCGTGATGGCAACGCTGGAGATCACTGCGGCGTTCGCTACCGCACCGGAGGGCTCCTGCGTCTGAGCAAGGACCGGGCTCGTAGCCAGGGCCATACTCGCTAGGATCAGGCAGCCATGCCGAAGGGCCGGCCAATTCGTCTTCATTGCTGTTCTCCTGCACTCGGATAAATTCGCTTATTCACCTGGCGCTCCATGGGCTTGCCGAAGGCATCCTTGCCCTCTTCATGGAAGGACACGCCATCCATCGAAATTTTTTCAACCGTGCCGTCGTAAAGATGATCCCCTTCACGGAGGAAGTAGGTGCGCGCTTGCGGGTTCGAAACCACGGCAATCATGCCATTGGGTGCGCGGACTATCCCGTCGAGACGAAGCGTAGCGATGACCAGTCCTGGTTTGCCGGCTATTGCAGGGGCAACTTTGCCCTGGTTCTGCTGACGACTGACGAGAGATTCAAACGGGTCACGCCGCGCTTGTCGAACTTCACTCTCCGTTGCAGCAGGCGCGGAGGAATCCGCGGGCTTCTCGACTTTCTTAACGGTCTTAACCGGAGGCCTCATGGCTGTCTTGGCAGCCGGCTTCCTTGCAGGCTTAGCCGCTGGCTTGGTGGCCGCCGGTGCAGCAGGCTTAGCTGCAGGTTTGGCCGGCTGCTGCGCGGTCGCCCCCGCAGCCGACGGTGCGGGCTTCGCACCGGCCGGTGTGGCGGGTTTCGTCTGCGCCAGCAAGCCAGGTGCGGTTGCCGCGAGGATGATCCCTAATCCGAGAGTTATCGCTGAACGCATAGTTCGCTCATTCCCGCTCAGTGTTTGCCAGCCGCAGCGGCCGCAGGCTTGGCTCCACCAGCAGGAGCCGCGCCAGCGTCAGCGGTCTTGGTGAAAAACGTTGTTGCTGTGAAAACAGCTGAAACAGTGGTACCGGGCCGCAAGGGATACTTGGTGCCTTTGGGCTTGTCCGGATCGTCAAATTCCAGGTCGCCCACATTGATAATTCGTGATAGGCGTCCCATCCGCCCAAAGAAATCCAGAAGATTGAAGTACGGGCCGTCTGCCTGCACCTCAAAGGGCATCTCGTAGTGGTATTCGCGCGGGACGATTGCCTGTGAAGTCAATCGACGGAGCTGGACGTTTGAAGCGCTGGCCGCGCCTTGTACCAGCCGGATGAATTCGTCAACTTCCTTCTCTTCCGGCACGATGGTCTTGAGCGTTTCCAACTGCTTGGAGAGCGCGTCCATCTGCTGCTTCAATTCCCCGTAACGCTGCTTGTATACCTGGAGCTGTGTGACTTCCTGGTTTAATTTCGTGCGCCGCACCACGGCCTGGTCCACTTCATCCCGTTCACGCGCGATTGGCGAGCCCGGAACATAAACTCCCACGAGGACCAGCACCACGGCAACGGCCGCAGCCACCAGGGCTTGCATGATCACCGACATGTCTCGAAACGGATTGGCCATAGCGTCCCCTTATCCCTTCTTCCCTGGCGCTTTGGCAGCCGCCGGCGGGGCCGGCGAACTTGCCGGACGGGCTTGCACTGGCTGCGGCGGACTGATTTCAGCGGTGATCTGGAACGTAAAAGTTTGAACGGCCAAATTCTTTTCGTCCTGCTTCGATTCCTTGATTTCCACCTTATTGAAATAGCCGGAACGCTTCAGCGCGGTAATGAAATTGGCAACCGAGTTGATCGAAGCGGAAGAACCGTCCAGGGACAACGCGTTGCCCTTGCGGGTCATGTTCGTGAGCCAGAGATTTTCGGTGCGGGAAACAGTATTGGCGACCATGTCCAGAAGTTCCTGCCCGCCAGTCCGGTCCCGTTGCAGCTGTTCGATAGTGGAAACGCGCTGCTGCAAAATCGTTTTCTGTTTTTCGAACGCTTCGACCTGCAATTTGGTCTGCTCCAGATCCGTCTTCTGCGCTTGCAAAGTCTTGATCCGGGCATTCTCTTCATTTAGCTGCTTCTGCCAGGTGTAATAGAAGAATCCCAGAACCAGGGCGCCGAGAACCAGGCCCGCTCCGACGAACACCACCGGCAGGGCGGCTCCGGTGTCCACTGGACGGCGCGCGGACTTCGGTCGAACTTGTCCAAGAAGGTTTATTCGAATCATGGCTAGTCAAAGCTCCTCAGCGCCAGACCTACGGCAATGACCAGCCGCGGTGCCATCTCGCGGATTTGGTCATCGCTGTGCCGGCTGGGATTGATGAGCACTTTGCGGAAAGGATTCAATTCTTCCACAGGCATCGCAAACTCTTCGCGGAGCAAGTCGACAAGGCCCGGTACCCGAGCCGTGCCCCCCGCCACCACGATGCGCTGGATACTCTCGCCGCTGGCCGTCGCGCGGAAGAAGTCAAAAGTCTTCTGAATTTCCAGCGTGAGAATGTCCGAAACGCTGCGCAGGATCTGTTGTTTCTGCTCGTCGGTTACGCTGGGAAGCGAATCGCCTCGCTTGAGGCGCTCCGCATCCTCAAAGCTCAAGTCCAATTCCTTTTGCAGCGCGTCGGTGTATTGGTTGCCGCCCACGCTGACGTCGCGGGTAAACAGCGGCACGCCGCCGCGAACGATATTAATGTTCATGACGCTGGCGCCGATGTTGAGGAGCGCAACCGTCTGGCCAGCATCAGGTTCATAGTTTATCTCGAAGCAGTTTTGCAGGCCGAACGCATCAATGTCCACGACCACAGGTGTCTTGCCCGCCTGTGCCAGGACGTTGGTGTGATTCAGAATTTTGTCCTTCTTTACCGCCACAAGCAGGACGTCCATCTGCGCGTCCATCGATTCCAAAAGCTGGTAGCTGAGGTTCACGTCGGCAATGTCGAAGGGAATGTGCTGGCTGGCTTCGGAAGGAATACGATCGTAGAGCTCGTCTTCCGTCATCAAGGGTAGCGGGACGCGCTTGACGATCACCGAGTGTCCCGAAACCGAGGTAGCTACGTTCTTGGTCTTGATGCGCTGCGCATCGAAAATCTTGCTGATGGCGTTGGCCACTTGCGGCGCGTCCATGATCGCGCCGTCCACCACTGTGTCGGGCGCCAGCGATTCCATGCCGAAGCTGACGAGTTCATAGCCTGCTTTCGTCGCTTTCAATTCCACAGCCTTAATCGAACTGGACCCGATGTCCAGTCCCACGAGCTGCCGGCTCTTTTTTCCCAGTCCCAACATTTCGCAGCCTCTTTCCTTCTCGCCCGCGCCAGACTACCGGCGCCTCGAAGTCGCCTGGCTCATCTTGCGTTCCATCCAACGGTCCAGGATCGTTTTACGCAGTTTCCAACGATTTCCAAGTTTGAACGCGGGAATTTCGCCCTCGGTGATGTAACGGTACAGGGTATCCGGGGAGATGCCCAGATACTGCGACGCCTGTCGTACGTTCATCACTTCGCGCGATTCGCTCACGAGGAACGCCACCCCGGCATTCAACTACCAGCCTGAAATCGACGAACAGTCACGGCACCCGACCTGCGCTGCGGACTCTCGAAGGGTGCGGCCCGTGGAAAGCTTTATGACATTCTAGCACTCCGAGCGTCAAGGGAATCTATAGGGCTGTTGCCCTATGAATACGGGTAGTTCTAGGCAGTTTGGGGGGTATTATGGGGTAGTACCCGAAGCGATTGTGTAGGGAATGTACTGCTACCACAATTAGTTGCGTTTTCCCCGGACGCGCACCTGCCCGGAGGGACAGTTATCATTTGAGGTCACTTCCCCTCTTCCAAGTCACAGTTGCAGGCTTTTCCAGAGGGATTGGACCCGGGCTTTCGTGGCCTCATCCATTCGAATCTCGTCCGGCCATGGCCGCGTGAATCCTTCGGAAGGCCACTTTCGCGTGGCATCAATTCCCATCTTCGAGCCAAAATCCTGCAAGCGCGCGGCGTGATCGAGCGTATCTACAGGCCCCAGGCTGAATTGCACGTCGCGCTCCGGATCGAGCGCGCACAGTGTTTTCCAGACCAACTCGCTGTAATTGTGAATATTCACGTCATGGTCGACCACCACGATCACTTTTGTGAACATCGCCTGCCCCAGAGACCAAATGGCGTTCATGATTTTGCGCGCGTGCCCGGGATACGACTTTCGAATGGCTACAATCATCAAGTTGTGAAAGATGCCTTCGGCGGGCATGGCGACGTCCACGATTTCCGGGTACTGCATTTTCATCACCGGCAGGAAAATGCGCTCGACGGCGTAACCCATATAGAAATCTTCCTGCGGCGGCGGGCCCACGACAGTCGTCAAGTAAATCGGCTCTTTGCGGTGGGTGACGCATTCGACATGAAAAACCGGGTAGTCGCCTTCCAGCGAATAAAAGCCGGTGTGATCGCCGAAAGGTCCTTCGGTGCGCATCTCCTTCAAATTCACATACCCCTCGAGAACGATCTCCGCGTTGGCAGGCACTTCCAGGTCGTTGGTCTCGCAGGGGACCATTTCCACCGGTTCGCGCCGAAGAAAGCCGGCAAACATCATCTCATCCAGGTCAGGTGGAATCGGCAGCATGCCCGAGAGCGCTGTTGCCGGATCGGCGCCAATCGCCACCGATACCGGAATTCGCCCTTCCGGGTTTGCGGCGCGGGCGCGGCGAAAATGTTCCGCCCCATGCTTTTGCGTTTGCCAATGCATGCCGGTGGTGCGTTCGTCATAGACCTGCATCCTATACATGCCGACATTGCGCTTGCCGGTTTCCGGATTTCTTGTGAACACCAAGGGGAAGGTGATGAAACGTCCGCCATCCCGCGGCCAGCACTTCAAGATGGGGAAATCGAAAAGGTTGACGTCGCTTCCCCGCTGGATAACTTCCTTGCAGGCACCGGACTTCACGCTCTTGGGAAAGAACGAGCCCAACTCCGCCAGCTTTGGCAGCAACTTAATCTTGTCGAACAGCCCCTGTGGCGTTTCCATTTTCAAGAAACCTTGGATACGCTCCGCGATTTCGGTCAAATCGTTGACTTCGAATGCCAGCGCCATTCTACGGACGCTGCCGAACGCATTGATCAGTAACGGGACCCTCGAACCCTTGGGCTTTTCGAAAAACAGCGCGGGCCCGACACTTTGTGGCGCGCGGCCGGGGTCTCGCGCTACGCGCTGTGTGACTTCGGCAATCTCCAGAATCGGGTCCACTTCCGCACGAATGCGCTTCAGTTCACCCTCTTTCTCTAAACTACTTATAAAGTGTCGCAAATCCTGATACGCCACTTCTTCCTCCCCTGGATTTCGTGCAGCGCCTGACCGCCTCGCAGTCACATGGGAAAAGCCACTCTAACATGCCTTCGGCTGCGGCTGACTTCCTGGAGTTGTGGCGGGGATCACATGGTGCAAATTTTTCATTGAGGAACCAAAGGAACATTGACCTCGATAGTCTCGCCTCTCTACTGGTCGCATCTCGAGAGCACTAATAACCTTTGCTTCTACTGCGCACTCTTTTTGAAAGAACGAAACCCTGCGATCGTCGGTTGGCGGCACCATCGTTGAATCGTTTTCTTACGATTTGCTTTGCTCGCTGGCCATTTTTTGCGCCCGATAGCTCTTGCACTTGCAGCCGGGGTAGTTGCATCCGGTCGTCGCATTTCGAGGCATCACTTTGACGTACACACGGGCGTGAAAGCTTTTGGGATGACCGCATTTGCAAGGGAGCATTTTGTTGCTTTTCATAACTCTCCCGAGTCAGTCCTGCTTGGATTTTGGACACATGGCATCTTCGGCAGTCTGCCGATTTGTCCCTCAAATGTTACTTCCGTCTTGCCGCCAATAAAAGAGGATCGACGAGAAAGACCCCCCTTTGCGTCGCCAGTGGAAGTCTGCAGTTCCTAGGCCAATCGCAGACTCATTCGAGAATGTTTCACGTTGATACAAACCGTCTCATTGTGAGCGCTTTCTTCTTGACTATTCTGCTTTGTCGCTACGCGGGATCTTTCTGAAAGCTCTAACCGCTGCTTATGGAACAACTTAATAAGGTCTCAGGAGCGCCACCTGATTCCGCGGCGAGGCGGCATTGGCCAGTCGATTGCACTCCATAGGGCGGCACCAAAGCGATAGTTTGCTCACAAGGCGTGCGCGTTCTTCGAAAAGCTCCCCGAAAGATGGTCTCGAGGGAGCAATCGGCCTGGCCAGCTACAAAAAACGAAATGGGAAGCCACGGCCGAGACGACCGACCGTTCCATTGGTGCTTGGACGAAGGGAAATAGCAAGATGCTGAACATGCTCCAGATGTTTCGACTCGACTATCTGTCCTGCATTCTAACCGTGCTCGCCACCGTGCTAATCGGCAAGAAACTATGGCAAGGCTGGGTGGTTGCCGGAATCAATAGCGCCGTAGTCTGTGTCATCGGCATGCGCACCGCGCAATTCGGCTTCGTCCCGGCAAATCTTCTTTGCATCGCGCTTTACACCAGCAACCTGTTCAACTGGCGCTTTCGCTCGCAGCCATCGAGCGAGGCAAATGACATCACTGCCAAGCCTTAGCCTTTTCCTATCGCCTCCGCCATCTAGGTTCGCTGTCTGCAAGTATCATCCGTGCCCGCCGCGCACTCGCCACTCCCACCTCTCCCCTGCTATCCTGAAGCCATCCCGATGAGTCGCGTTTATCTCGATTTCAATGCCACTACGCCGGTCGAGCCTGATGTGCTCAAGGCGATGCTGCCCTATTTTACAGCGGAGTTTGGCAATGCCGCGTCCATCCACACGCCCGGGCAGAGCGCCCGCGCCGCGGTGGAAACCGCCCGCGAACAGGTCGCCGCGCTCATCGGCGCCCGCGCGCAGGAAATCGTCTTCACCAGCGGCGGCACCGAATCCGACAATCACGCCATCTTTGGAGCCGTGGCGCAGCCAATCCTGCCTTCCCAGAGCTCGGCGAATGGGGCTGTGCGCGATCAAGAAACGGGCAAGCACATAATCACCACCGCCATTGAACACGAAGCCGTCCTCAACGCCTGCCAGGCCCTCGAAAAGGAAGGCGTGGCTGTCACCTATCTTCCGGTGAATCGCGACGGATTGATTGACGTCGAAACGCTGCACTCTGCGATTCAACAGCGAACCGCGCTAATCACCGTCATGCACGCCAACAACGAGCTTGGCAACGTTCAGCCACTCGAAGAAATTGGCCGCATCGCCAAGGAGCATGACATTTATTTCCATACCGATGCTGTGCAATCCGCTGGGAAACTGCCCATCGACGTGAACGCACTGCAAGTTGATCTGCTTTCACTCTCCGGTCACAAGTTCTACGCGCCCAAGGGCATCGGCGCTCTTTACGTTCGTGGCGGTACGCGTTTGCGCCAGTTTCTTTACGGCGGCCATCACCAGCGCGGCTTCCGTCCCGGCACTGAGAATGTCGCCGGCATCGTGGGACTCGGCAAAGCCGCGGAAATCGCACGGAAGTCGCTCGTACAGGACGCCCAGCGTATCTCCACCCTTCGCGACGAACTGCAGCAAGGTCTGCTTCAGCGCGTTCCCCAGTCACGAGTGAACGGTGGCGCTGCCCCGCGCACTCCCAACACAACGAATCTCGTTTTCCCCGGCATCGAAGGCGAAGCGCTGCTCATCGCCCTCGACTTGAGGGGACTCGCGTGTTCGACCGGCGCTGCTTGTTCTTCCGGCGCCGTCGAACCGTCGCATGTGCTTACCGCCATCGGCCTGCCGCCGGAAGAAGCTCGCGCCAGCCTGCGCTTCAGCCTTGGCCGGCACACCACTAGGAAAGAGATTGAATTTGCGTTGCAAGTCGTGCCCGCCGCCGTCGAACAGTTGCGCGAACTATCTCCCACCTATCGGAAAGTAGCCGAAGCCCGATAAGATAGGTAGGAGGGGCACACTTTACGCCGCGTGTTCTCCCTTTGTTCATGACCACGACCATCCAATTCGACACCCTTCCCAAGCCCGCCGAAATCCAGCGCGGACTCGTCGCTGTGGCCATGTCCGGCGGAGTGGATTCTTCCACCGTCCCGGCGCTCCTGCAGGAGCAAGGCCGCCCCGTCGTGGGATTGACCATGCAGCTTTGGAACCAGCGTCGTCTCCCTGAATTGCAAGGAGGCGGCCCCGCGCAGCATCGCTGCTGCTCACTCGACGACGTTTACGACGCGAAAGCCGTCGCGCAGCATTTGAAGTTCCCGCACTACGTGGTGAATTTCGAATCGCAATTCGAACAGCGTGTTGTCCGCCCTTTCGTCGATCAATATCTCTCCGGGCGCACACCCATTGCCTGCACCAACTGCAACACCGACGTTAAGTTCGAACCGCTGCTGCGCATGGCGCGCCAGATCGGCGCCGAACGCCTGGCCACCGGCCATTACGCCCGCATTCGCAAGAACGACCACACCGGCCGGTGGGAACTCTTGCGCGCTCGCGATGAAACCAAAGACCAATCCTATTTCTTGTGGGGCCTTTCGCAGGAACAGCTTTCGCGCAGCGAATTCCCTCTGGGAGAATTGACCAAGGACGAAGTCCGCGCCGTGGCCCGCCGCGCCAAACTTCTTGTCGCGGAAAAGCCCGAAAGCATGGAGCTGTGCTTCGTGCCCAACGGCAATTACGTCCAATTCATCCAAGCCTATTCCCGCGAGAGCGGAATTTCCTTGCAAGGTCATCGGACGGCATAACAGCATCCATGAATTTACCGTCGGCCAGCGGAAAGGCCTCGGCTTTGCGGTTGGCAAGCCGCTGTATGTTCTGTCGATCGATCAAAAGCAGAATCGCGTCGTCGTCGGTGACGACAGCGCGCTACGCACTACTGCATTTGAAATAGAAGAAGTGAATTGGGTTTCGTGCGAAACGCCGCAAGCGTCTTTGCTTGCCGCCGTAAAAATCCGCCACAAACACGAACCCGCATTGGCCACTGTCGAGCCGCTTGATTCGAATCGCGCGCGGATCACCTTTGACGCGCCGCAGCGCGCCATTACTCCCGGCCAAGCGGCTGTTTTTTATGATGGGGATCGCGTGCTAGGGGGCGGCTGGATCCGCTGACACAAAACTAAATAAAAAGTTCTTCTTCCTGTTGCTCGCGCGGATCATCGTTGCGGGAACTGCTCTTGCGCCTCGAGCGCAAAAGATCGAGTCCCACCTTAATTCCCTGCACCAGCGCCGACGCCTTCTGCATCGGCCGCCA